>Ga0079224_100003440_pt1 | contig 20001 bp, 15 predicted proteins | sample Stecom2015_FD_80414 | JGI IMG/M metagenome (GOLD analysis project Ga0079224, IMG submission 80414) | Agricultural soil microbial communities from Utah to study Nitrogen management - Steer compost 2015 | ecosystem: Environmental > Terrestrial > Soil > Agricultural land | place: USA: Utah...
GATATATTTATTAACTAAAAAATACAAAAAAATGGCTTTTGATTTACCAAAATTACCATATGCGTATGATGCTTTAGAACCACATTTAGATGCGCGTACTATGGAAATCCATCATACAAAACACCATCAAGGATATACCTCTAAGCTTAATGCTGCCATTGAAGGTACAGACTTGGAAGGAAAATCGATCGAAGATATCTTATCAGGTCTTGATATGAATAATGGTGCTGTAAGGAATAACGGAGGTGGTTTCTACAACCACAGCTTGTTCTGGGAAATTATGTCATCAGAAGGTGGAGGTGCTCCATCAGGTGAATTGGCTTCTGCAATTGACCAAGCATTTGGATCGTTTGATAAATTTAAAGAAGAATTTTCTGCAGCAGCAGGATCGCGTTTTGGTTCAGGATGGGCTTGGTTATGCGTTCACAAAGGTGGAAAAGTAGAAGTTTGTTCTACTCCAAATCAAGATAACCCATTAATGCCAAATACTGGTTGTGAAGGAACACCAATTCTTGGACTTGATGTTTGGGAACATGCATACTACTTAAATTATCAAAACAGACGTCCTGATTATATCTCTGCTTTCTTTAATGTGATCAATTGGGATAAAGTCTCTCAGTTATACGTTCAAGGGAAATAAACAGGCGTTTTTATAATAGAATTAGAGTCACTCTGTTAATATGGGGTGACTTTTTTTTTGTAATTCCAGTGACGGCATTGTTGTAAGTAAAGAAGCTTTACTTCGTCAACCTATTAAAAAGAATTGTTATGTCGAATCAAGACGCATTTGCCAATACTCAGTTTTCTGTTCTAGATCTAGTGCCTATTGCTTTAGGTAACTCCAACTTGCAATCCATGCAAAACAGCTTGGATTTAGCAAGAAATGTAGAGGATTTTGGATATAAGAGATTTTGGGTATCAGAGCATCACAATACCGATACACTAGTAAGTTCAGCAACGGTAGTTTTACTAGGTTATCTAGCACAAGGTACTTCGAAAATAAGAATTGGTTCTGGAGGGATTATGTTGCCTAATCATGCTCCTTTAATTGTAGCGGAGCAGTTTGGTACACTAGAGACTCTGTATCCAAATCGTATTGATTTGGGGCTAGGAAGAGCCCCTGGAACGGATCAGTTAACTGCACATGCTCTTCGCAGAGGAAAGCAAGAAAGTGTTCAAGATTTTCCAAATGATATTGAAGAATTACAAACCTACTTTTCCGTAGAGAATCAGGATGGTCGTGTACGAGCGATTCCTGGAGAGGGCTTAGATATTCCGATCTACCTACTGGGTTCCAGTACATTTAGTGCACAATTAGCTGCCAAAAAAGGGCTGCCTTATGCTTTTGCAAGTCACTTTGCGCCAACACATTTAATGGAAGCCTTGGATTTATATAAAGGCGGTTTTACGGCCTCCAAAAGTTTGGAAAAGCCTTACTCAATGGCTTGCGTAAACGTATTTGTTGCCGATACTGATCAACAAGCGGAGTATTTAGCTAGTAGTTTTTACCAAATGGCAATGGGTATTATCACCAATAAAAGAGAACCATTACAACCTCCTGTGGAGGATATGGATGAAATCTGGAATTACCAACAAAAATCCATGGTGCAAAATATGATGTATTTTACTTTTAAAGGGACCCAACAAACCGTTGAGAAAGAATTGGGCGCCTTTATTAGAAATACCGGGGTCGATGAAATTATTGTTACCTCACATATTTATGATCACAAGGAAAGAATAAAATCGTATAAATTACTTAGTGAACTATTTAACTAAAGTTCAATTTTAGTTCCTATCAATTAAAACACCACTGCAGTCCTTAAAAAGGCCAGTGGTGTTTTAATTTTGCTTAACCTTTAAAAACAAGGCTACGAAGTTTTACTGTAGTCTACTATTCTAAAGGTCGAACCCATATATTGCGGTAACTTACTCTACTATTGTCTCCATGGTCTTGTAGACGTATAGGAGCTTTACCATGTGCTTCATTTTTAGGCCAACCGATATAAGGAGTAGTTCCTTTTATCTCAGTATGATCTTGAATAAGTACACCATTTTGAAGAATGGTAATTGTAGCGGACTTTATTTTACCTCCTAGCTCATTAAACTCAGGAGCATGATATATAATATCATAGGTATTCCACTCTCCAGTTGGGACTGAGGCCATTGCTAAGGTTGTTCCTTGTTTGTAAATCGTTCCAACCTGACCATTAGTATAGGTAGGATTGTCATTATTATCAAGTATCTGGACCTCATAGCGATTTTGCAGAAAAACGCCGCTATTAGCACGACTCTGTCCTTCTCCCTGGATTTCTTCAGGTGATTTCCATTCTATGTGAAGTTGAACGCTTCCAAAACTTTCTTTGGTCTGAATATCACCTGTTCTATTTTTCACAGTCATACTACCATCCTCATTAAGGATCCATTTGGCCTGTGAATTGTCTGAACTACTTACCCACTGATCTAAATTGGAACCGTCGAATAACACTATGGCGTCACTAGGGGCTCCATCTTGTGCATATGGTTGTACCTCTGGTACTACGGGCTCATAAAACTCAGTTTCTTCGGGTTTGGTAGGCTCTGTGCCACTGTATTCTTCGTAGGTGATAACAGGGTCCAGCTCTTGTGGCTGATCCACAGTCTCAGGTTCGTTATTCTGCTGTGTCTTGGATTGCTGACAAGATACTAAAACGATTAGCAGTAATAGGCTTAAAATTGAGTGTCTGATCATTTGGTAAGTTCTTTAATCTTGATGTTTTTAAAAGATACTTTATCACCGTGATATTGTAGACCTATTTTACCTGTTTTATAGGCACCAAATCCTTCCCATCCTTTGAATTTAGAATCAGCGATCAAAGCTTCCCATTCTGGTCCGTGTACTGGAAATTCAACTACTTTAGTACCGTTCAAAGTAACTGATCCTTTATTGGTGATATGGTTGATTTCTAAAACACAGTTGTTCCACTCTCCAGCTGGTTTTGCTACTTTTTCACTTGGAGCTATCATATCATAAAGGGCACCTGACTGATGTGTTGTACCCGCTTTAGCATCTGGGTGTCTCTCATCGTCCAGTACTTGGATTTCCGGTCCAGTTTGATAAGGTTGGTTGAATTTTTCATCCTCAATTACCCCCCAGAATATACCACTGTTACCACCTTCTGAAATCTTCCAATCCAGGGATAAAACAAAATTAGTATACTCTTTTTCAGTGACAATGTTTCCAGCTGAATCTCCTGGTGTTAATACCATTGCTCCATCTTCAATCGACCATGCTTCTGATACTGGTTCGCCAGTATTGTACATATGCCAGGCATCGAAATTGCTCCCGTCAAATAGAATTTCCCAGGAATCTTGAGCTTGTTTTTCATGCTTGTGTTCTGCCACGGGTTCTGATTTTTCTTTACTTTCTTTTTGGGTGTTTTGTTTACACGAAATTAAAAGTAATGCCGCGACAAACAAGTAGCTTATTGTTTTCATCAATTGATATTTAGTTGTTTATATTCCTAAAATGTTTTTTAGTTTGTTTTGGTCTATTTCAGCACCAGCAAAATCATCAAAAGCTCTTTCAGTGGCCTCTATGATATGTTTTTGGATAAAAGGCGCACCTTCTCTTGCTCCTTGCTCTGGAGATTTAATACAGCATTCCCATTCCATCACAGCCCATACATCACAACCGTATTGTGTCAATTTTGAAAAAATTGTTTTAAAATCAATTTGTCCATCACCTAAAGAACGATATCTCCCAGCGCGATCTCCCCAATTATTATAACCACCAAAAGCTCCTTTTTTACCTGTAGGATTGAATTCTGAATCTTTTACGTGGAAGGATTTAATAAATTCATGGTAATGATCTATATAGGTGATGTAGTCTAATTGTTGAAGCACAAAATGCGATGGGTCATACAGGATATTCACGCGTTTGTGATTTCCAGTAGCTTCTAGAAAGCGCTCAAAAGTATCACCATCGTGAATGTCCTCACCTGGGTGCACTTCATAACAGACATCAACACCATTTTCATCAAATTCATTTAAAATGGGTAACCATCGTTTTGCCAATTCTTCAAATCCCATTTCTACCAAACCTTCTGGTCGTTGTGGCCAAGGGTGGAAGGTATGCCAAAGTAAAGCACCAGAGAAAGTGGCGTGTGCCTTAAGTCCTAAATGATTACTGGCCTTAGCTGCTTTTTTTAAAGTTTCTACGGCCCATTCTGTTCTCGCTTTTGGATTTCCGTGCAAATGCGCAGGAGCAAAGTTGTCAAACATTAAGTCATAAGCTGGATGTACTGCTACTAATTGCCCTTGCAAGTGGGTTGAAAGCTCGGTAATCTCTAAGCCATAGGAATTAATGGTTCCTTTAAGTTCATCACAGTAAGTTTTACTTTCGGCTGCTTTGTCTAAATCGATTAAAAAGCTCTCCCAAGTTGGAATTTGAATGCCTTTATATCCCAAATCAGCTGCCCATTTACACATGCCTTCAAGGGTATTGAAAGGCGCTTTGTTATCTACAAATTGAGCCAAAAATACCGCAGGCCCTTTTATTGTCTTCATTTGTTATATTTTTAATGGTCTATATTATATCTTGTTAACCAAGCAAGTTATTTAGAAATCTGCATATTGGAAAATTTTAGAAGTGTAAATTACACTTAAAATTCACTTGGCTTTTTCCAAGCTGCATTATTTTTATCACTATCTACAGCAGCATAAATAAATTGAACGCCTTTTACCCCATCATTTACGGTGGGATAATCAGGATTCTCAACCTCTTTATTTTGTAGAACTGCGCTGAGGTGCGTTGCGAAACTTTTGTAAATATTTGCAAATGCTTCTAGATACCCCTCTGGGTGACCTTTGGGAATTCTTGAAACCTCTCTTACATTACCGTAGATTCCATAGCCATCGGGAGTAAAGGTTTTCTCTGGTTCCCCTTTGAATTGTACAACGAGTCGCGTAGAATTTTCTTGTTCCCACTTGATACTCCCTTTTGTGCCATACACACGGATCGCAAGGTCGTTTTCCTCACCCAATGCCACTTGTGAAATGGTCAAGATGCCCTTGGCACCGTTTTCCATTCGAAAAAGCAGATTACCATCATTGTCTAGTGTACGTCCTTCTCCGATACGTCCTAAATCCGAGGCAATTTCAGTAATGTCCATGTCGGTAACATAACGCACCAATTGTTCAGCATGGGTTCCGATATCCGCAAGTGAACCTCCTATTCCTGATTTTTTAGGATCAGCACGCCATGGTTTAATGGATGCCTGTTCATCAAGTTCATCCGCCATCCATCCTTGTAGATACTGCGCCTGAACTTTAATAATATCACCTATATCCCCATTTACCACCATTTGTCGCGCTTGTTTAACCATAGCATTTCCGCTATAATTATGGGTAAGGGCAAATAACAATCCTGTTTCTTTTACCAAATCCTGCAGAACCTTAGCTTGATCGACTGTTAATGTCATGGGTTTATCACAAACCACATGAAAACCATTTTCCAAGGCCATCTTAGCAGGTTCAAAATGCAAGTGATTTGGTGTAACGATGGTTATAAAATCTATGCGCTCTCCAAGTGGGAGTTCCTTTTCTTTTAAAAGCATTTCCTCAAAGCTCCCATAACAACGGTTTTCGTCTAAGTAAAGCTCTCTACCGGTGGCTTTGCTTTTTTCTACGGTGCTGCTAAATGCTCCAGCTACAAGTTCAATCATTCCGTCTAGTGCGGAAGCTTTACGGTGAACTCCTCCCATAAATGATCCGAGTCCGCCACCGACCATGCCCATTCTTAGTTTTCTCATTATAGTACTGCTTAATGTTTTGTATTTTACGATGTTAAAATACTTAAAAAAAATCTGATTAACGATTAAACAAATCATATAAGGCTGTGAATATTGCACAGCCCTATGTTAATTTTTCTATTTATCGGATTATAGTTTTACCCAAACATTTCCCTTTTGGTGGGATTCAACGACGCGTTCGATAAAGTTCATTCCTCTAAAACCATCGTTCATTGTTGGAAATTCTCCTGGGTGATATTCTTCTTTTCGAATGGCTTTTGCAACCCCTTTATAGATATTTCCCATGGAGTCAAAAATACCCTCTGGGTGTCCTGGAGGAAGTTTCGTTCCATCAAGTGAAAATTCACTGTTATAGCCATGGCCTGGTTTAAGCACTTTAAGAGGCCCATCCTCCGTTAGGTGATAGAGGTAATTTGGGTTTTCTTGTTCCCATTTTAGACCTCCTTTTTCTCCATAGATGCTAACAGTAAAGTTGTTTTCTTCTCCTGTGGCTATTTGAGAGGTTCGCAATAATCCTTTGACATGTTCAGAAAAACGCAATAACACAGTTCCGTCGATATCCATTTTGTTATCGCTGTACATGTAATTTAAATCAGATAAGATACTTTCTACTTCTAATCCAGTTAGGTATTCGATCATATCGTACCCGTGGGTTCCAATATCACCAATACAACAGCTTATTCCCCCTTTTTCTGGATCTAATCTCCAAGTATTTGCTCTTTTCTCTGCGTCGTGAATAATTGGGTTGATCCAACCTTGATAATACTGTACATCTACTTTTTGGATTTTACCAATTACACCCGAAGCAATCATTTCTTTCATTTGTCTTACCATTGGGTAACCCGTATAGGTATAGGTCACGGCAAATAAAACATCTGATTTATCCAAGGTTTCTTTAAGGATTTGTGCCTCCTCAAAAGAAGTGGTCATTGGTTTTTCACAGATGACGTTAAATCCAGATTCGATAAGCTTTTTAGCCATCGGAAAGTGTAAAAAATTTGGTGTCAGTACAGAGACCACTTGCATACGCTGATCTTCAGGAAGTTTTAACTCCTCTTCGATCATGGTGTCAAAGTCATTGTAAACTCTGTTGGTAGGTATGCCGATTTTCTCTGCAAATCCTGTATTCTCTTCAGGGATAGGATTAAACACACCCCCCACTAATTGATAGCTATCGTACATAGAAGATGCAATTCGGTGTAAAACGCCAATAAGCGAATCACCGCCTCCTCCTAAAATTCCCAATCGTATTTTCTTGCTCATTTTGCTTGTTGAAATGTTAAATAGTTAGTATGTGAAATGTAATAATTAATAGTAGTAGCATAAACGCAAAAAGCTTTGGTGAAGAAATTCACCAAAGCACCTTTGCAAAAACTTAGTTTTATTGTTGGTATTCTATTTTCTCGTCTTTAAATAATAAGGCAAATAATAGGGCTACAACTAGAGCAAATCCTGCTGGGTAAATCCAAATGTTTTCCCAGTTATGTAGTCCTTCAGTATTTTGATACATATCTGTGATAATTCCTGCGATGTAGAAACCAATAAGCATACCGACTCCGTAGGTTGCTAGTGTAATTAACCCTTGAGCAGCACTTTTAAATTTCTTTCCTGCTTTGGTATCTGTATAGATTTGTCCAGAGACGAAAAAGAAGTCATAACACAAACCGTGCAGCGCAATACCGATAATAAGCATAAAGACTAATTCTCCTGAGTCCCCATAGGCAAATAATAAGTATCGAAGTGTCCATGCCAACATACCGGCTAGAATAGTCATTTTAAATCCGAATTTCTTAAAGAAAAATGGTAATAACAACATAAAGACGACTTCTGACATTTGTCCGATAGACATTTTGAAGGTCGAATTTTCCACGCCTATTTCAGTTAAAAATGGACTGGCATTTTGATAATAAAATGCAAGAGGAATACAAATCAGCACTGATGCAATAAAGAACAATAGGAAGTTCCTGTCTTTCAGTAGACTTAGTGCGTCTAATCCAAGAATATTGGAAATGCTCATTTTTTCGTCCTTGTCAATTTTTGGTGGTGTTTTTGGTAGTGTGAAGCTATACAGACCAAGTACAGCTGATGCTATTGCTGTCATTAGAAAGGTGTTTTGAAGCATGCCTTGGGCAACGCTTTCAGTAGAATCCCAGTTTAAATAACTAATGAGTGAACCAGCTACAATCCATCCGATGGTACCAAATACACGTACAAAGGAGAATTGTTTTGCGGGGTCTGTCATTTGATTAAATGAAACAGAATTAACAAGTGCCAAAGTAGGCATGAACACGATCATATAACTAAGTACGTAAGGATAAAAAGCTCCAAAATCAGTACTTTGATACATCATATACATCAGTAGCGCCCCGATAAGGTGTAGTACGCCCAAAATACGTTCTGCATTGAAATAGCGGTCTGCAATTAAACCAATAATAAATGGAGCGATTATTGCCCCCCATGACTGGGTTGAAAAAGCCATCGCTGATTGTGCACCAGTAGCCTGGAGATTACTCCCTAAAAAGGTGCCTAAAGTAACGAACCAACCTCCCCAGATGAAAAATTCTAAGAACATCATAAAAGAAAGTTGAACCTGTGTTTTAATCTTCATGTTAGCCTGCGTTTAAATTTAGTATTTATAAAATAGTTAATAGTCTTAGCTTGTTAATTCATCTGCTACATTAATCAAAAGGGCTTTAGTAGCTAGAATCCCTTCTTCCTCTGAGAGCTCTTCTCCTTCATATTCAATTCCGATATATCCGTTGTAATTCGCATCATTCACAATGCCCATCATTTTTACAAAATCGATGGTTGTTTCTCTTCCATTGTTGTCAAAATTAAAGGATTTTGCACTTACTCCTTTGGCATAAGGCATTAATTCTTTAACTCCTTGGTATTTGTCGTATTCTTCAATACATGGTGTGCTCCAAAGTTCATTTGCTTCCCTTTTTAGACAGAAATTTGAAAAATCTGGTAGTGTACCACAGTTGGCCATATCGACCCCTTCCATAACCTGGACCATTAAGGCTCCGTTGGAAGATAAATAACCGTGATTTTCGACGATGACATTTATATTCTTTTTGGATGCATATTTGCAAAGTTCCTTTAGTGACTTTACAGAGTTCTTTACCCAAATCTTTTGATCGAGACTTCCAAACAAACTTACCCTCATAGAATGACATCCTAAAGCAGCAGTAGCATCCACCCAAATTCTGTGCTTTTCAACAGCTGCAGTTCTATAGAACTCATCCGAGGATGCCAATAACTCTTTATCATCATGAAGATCTACCATCATAATTTGATTCTTCATAGATAAGGAATCACTTTTTTCTTTGAGTTCAGTCATGATATCCATGATCGCCTGATCGGTGTTTCCTCTTTTTTGGATTTCAGGAATATATAACTGACTCACATACTCTAAAGATTCAAATCCAAGTCCTTTTGCTTTTTGTGCAAAATCCATTGCATCTAATGCGTTATTTAATATCATTTTATGCAATGACCATTGTGCGAGAGATAATTTAATCTTAGGATCAGTTTGTGAAATCATCACATTTTGATTCAAAGTTGATTTTTGCCCCGATTCGTTTTCTTTACAAGCGTACATCCCTAGCAATGAGACTCCAGCGATGGAGTAGGTGGTATTGCTTATAAAATTTCTTCTCTTCATTTTAACAAAAATCAGGGGTTAAATATAGTAAATCTCTAATGTTAATGTTTCTGCTATATTAAATTCTTAATTAAAAGATTCGTCTAATGTAAAGAATTAATTTATATATTTGGAAAACTACTATAATAAACAAGCTAAAAGTAAACATGAGTACATTTTATTACAACTCCCCTGTAGAAGAGTATGACGCTATAGTCGTGGGTACTGGGGTTTCTGGTGGTTGGGCTGCGAAAGAACTTTGTGAGCAAGGCCTTAAAACACTAGTATTGGAACGTGGCCGAATGGTAAAACACCGTGAGGACTACCCGACCGCAAATTTGGATCCTTGGGATATGCCAAACGGGGGTGCAGCGACTGCGGATGTTAAAAGAAGGAAGTTTAAACAGGCTAGAACTGGGTATACCGTAAGTGGTTCTAGTGAGCATTTCTTCGTAGATGATATTAAGCACCCATATAATGAAGATAGACGATTTGACTGGATGCGTGGGTATCACGTTGGAGGACGTTCATTAATGTGGGGAAGACAAGTTTATCGCTTGAGTGATATCGACTTTGAATCCAACTTGAAAGAAGGTATTGCTGTAGATTGGCCGATTAGATACGCTGAAATCAAACCTTGGTATGATAAGGTTGAGAAATATATAGGAGTTAGTGGTGAAAATCTTGGTTTACCACAATTGCCAGATGGTGAGTTTTTGCCACCGATGGACCTAAACTGTGTTGAGGATCATTTTAAAACTCAAATTTCTGAAAAGTTTAAGGATCGTGTAATTACAATGGGGCGTGTTGCCCATATTACACAAGGTACCAAACCAGGTGATGGTAGAAGTACTTGTCAGTACAGAAACAGATGTATGAGAGGGTGTCCTTTTGGAGCATACTTTAGTAGTAACTCCTCGACACTTCCAGCAGCTGAAGCTACAGGAAATATGACGCTTCGTCCATTCTCTATTGTACATGAGGTTATGTATGATCAAGAAAGTGGTAAAGCGACAGGAGTACGTGTTATTGATGCAGAAACTAAAGAAACATTCGAATTCAAAGCCAAAGTGATTTTCCTTTGTGCTTCTGCAATTGCATCTGCTTCAATTTTATTACAATCAAAATCAGACCGCTTTCCAAATGGAATGGGTAATGATAGCGGTGAACTAGGACATAACTTAATGGACCACCACTTTAGAGTTGGTGCAAGTGCAAAGTTTGATGGGTTCCAAGATAAATATTACAAAGGTAGAAGACCAAATGGGATCTACATTCCTCGTTTTAGAAACCTTGGAGGAAGTAGTGATAGAAGTGACTATTTAAGAGGATATGGATACCAAGGAGGAGCTAGTCGCGGAGATTGGTCTGAGGCTATTCAGGAACTCTCTTATGGGAAAGAACTTAAGAAAGCGGTTATGGAACCAGGCGGGTGGACTATGGGCATGACTGCCTTCGGTGAAACTTTACCTGATCACAAGAACCGTATGTATATGGATTACGATAAATTAGATGAGTGGGGTCTTCCTACCGTTACTTTTGATGCGGACTTTGGAGAAAACGAACTCGCTATGCGGGCTGATATGAAAGAACAAGCAGCTGAAATGTTGGAAGCTACTGGTTTTAAAAATATATCTACCTACGATAGTATCGGAGGAATGGGGCTTGGAATACATGAAATGGGAACAGCTCGTATGGGTAAAGATCCTAAAACCTCTGTATTGAACAAACATAATCAACTTCATGACGTGCCTAATGTTTATGTAACTGACGGCGCCTTTATGACTTCTTCAGCATGTCATAATCCTTCATTGGGTTATATGGCCTTTACTGCTAGAGCTGCAAGTCACGCCGTAGAAGAACTTAAAAAAATGAATTTGTAATTTAATGTAATTATGGATAGAAGAAGAGCACTCCGAAATATAGGATTAACCACAGGTTTTGTCGCTGCATCTCCAGCATTATTGAGTTTACTTCAAAGCTGTACTGCAGAGAAAGCCAGTTGGATTCCAGAATTTTTCACCCCTGAAGAAGGTATAGTTTTAACCAATATCGTAGATATAATTATTCCTAAAACAGACACTCCTTCAGCAAGTGAAGTTAATGTTCCACAGTTTATAGATAAATACATCGTAGAGGTCGAATTTGAGGAAGATCAAAAACGTTATAAAAAGCGTATGGCTGGTCTGGTAAATCATTTGAAATCCAAATTCGGTGATGATATAGCCTCAATTTCCCCTGAGCAATATGAAGAAGTCGTTGCTGAAAACCTTAAAGTTTCAGGTGATAAGCGAGACGACCTTAACAAGCGTATTAGTATTGAAGGTAATGAAATTGAACTGGATAATGCTGAAAAGAAAGAACAAGATAATGAAGCGTTAGCTTTTGGTATGATTAACGACTTACGTTGGACTACTATTAATGCTTATAAAAATAGCCAGAAAATTGGAGAAGAAGTGTTAGCTTATGATCCAGTTCCAGGTATTTATAATGGTTGCGCTTCTTTAGATGAAGTGACCCAAGGTAGAGCATGGTCGCTATAATATAGCTAAGATTTTATTTAAATTTTGTGTCAAACCTCTTCTTTTAGCATCTAATCGTTTTGATTATTTAAAACGTTCTTAGGCTAAGGGAAGAGGTTTTTAATTGAAACCGATTCCACTAAGAATACAAATGGGTTAATACATACTATATTTAACTGGTAATGGTTGAGTTTTACGCTCAATTTAAATATAAAAGCGATGAAATCCCTTGGATTCCACCGCTTTTATTAAAATTCCTTAGCTTGGAATAATGCCGTTGTCTTATGCTGTAATTTTATTCTTTCTCAGTCTTAATTTTAAACTATGTACTAGATAAAATAGTGATGGTACAATGACTAAGGTTAAAAACGTAGCGATAATAAGTCCAAAAATTACGGTCCAAGCTAGAGGACCCCAGAAGATCACATTATCCCCTCCCATATAAATGTCAGCATCGAAATTAGAAAACAGAGAAAAGAAATCGATGTTTAATCCAATGGCCAGTGGAATTAGACCAAGAATAGTGGTAATTGCTGTTAGTAAAACTGGACGTAAACGCGCTCTTCCCGCCTCGATCAAAATTTGTTGAATTTCTTCTTTTGGTAGCAAATACTTACTATCAGAAATATTAAGAGCTATCTTTCTTCTATCGATTAGTATGTCCGTATAATCTATTAATACTACACCATTATTTACCACAATACCAGCCAGAGCTATGATACCCATCATAGTCATCATAATCACGAACGACCAACCAGTAATAATTAATCCACCAAATACCCCGAGGAGGCTTAAGAAGATAGCTAACATTATTATTGATGCTTTCGAAATGGAGTTAAATTGAAAGATCAGGATGAACATGATTAAACCAAGTCCAGCAAGGAAGGCATTGATTAAAAAGTTCATTTGTTTGTTCTGTTCCTCTATTTGCCCTGTATAGTCAATATGTATATTTTGAGGTACATTAAAACTCGCCATTTCCTTTTGGATTTTTCCTACCACCGCACCAGCATCGGTATATCCAGAAGTCAATCCTGAATAGACAGTCACCACCCTTTTTAAATCACGGTGTTTAATTGCACTGAATGAGGAGGTGTTTTGCTTAGTGGCTACAGCTGACACAGGGATTTCTTTAATTTCTCCACTGACTTGATCTCTGAAAATAATATTTTGATCAAATAGCGCACTTGGATTATAGCGGAGCGATTCTTTAAATCGTACATAAATATCATAATCTTCTCCACGTTCTTTATAGATTCCTGCTTTTTCTCCAAAAATTGAACGTCTTAATTGATTTCCTACTTGACCTGTAGAAATTCCGAGTTGTCCTGCTTTTTGACGATCCACCTTAACGATCATCGCTGGTTTGTCTTTATTGACATCAATCTTTAATTGATCTACACCTGCAACGTTTCGTCCATTGATATAATCTCGCATTTTTTCAGCTGTTGCAATAAGTTCATCATAGTCATTACCACTTAATTCAATATTAACTGGGTAACCCACAGGAGGACCTACGGCATCTTTTTCTACCGATATCGCCACTCCTGGATAAATTCCTTTCAGGGCTTGTTGTACCTTTTGACGAAGGATCTCACTATCCTCACCTCGTCTAAATTTATATTCCCTCATTGTAGCGGTGATCTTTCCTTTATGAGGCATTTCTGCGGTAGAACCACCATCTGTTTGCGGGTTTCCTGCACCTTCACCTACTTGAGATACAGCAGACTCTACCATGAAGTTATATCCATGGTCCATGTATTGATCTGCATTTAAAACCTGATAGACTCTCTTTTCAATTTCTTTAGTAATGGCGTTTGTTTTGTCAATATCTGTTCCCTGTGGGTATTCGATATAAACTATAATTTGGTTTGGTTTGTTGTCAGGGAAAAATTCCACTTTGGTACGTCCACTTCCTAATGATGCCCCAAAGGCCATGAAAACTAAAATTAGAATTATAAAGGTTCCTAAAGTGTAGAACAAAGGCCTTCTTCCTTTTATAGTGTTTTGTAAAAACTTTTTATAAGCGTTCTCAAGTCTGGTAAGCGTTTTTCGTTGAAAGTAATCAGCTACACCTTTTATCCAATAACGATAGATCCAGAACATGATGGCAGTTGCAATCATCAAAGTCCCTAACCCTCTTAATTCTCCTCCGAAAATTAAAATCAAAATCCCAGGAATTCCAAGAATGAAACTCAGGCGAATAAGCTGTTTTCTGCTTAAACGTTTTTCACTAGTATCCATAAACTGTGAAATAAGTACTGAGTTCATAAAAATAGCTACCACCAAAGATGATCCAAGAACCACAGAGAGGGTTATTGGAAAGTATTTCATGAATTCACCCATGATTCCTGGCCACATACCCAGAGGGATAAATGCTGCTACTGTTGTAGCGGTTGAAATAATAATCGGATATGCAATTTCACCAATTCCTTTTTTTGCGGCTTCCATTCTGCTTTTACCTTCTTCATCTATTAAACGGTATACATTTTCCACCACCACAATTCCGTTATCAACCAACATTCCAAGCCCCATAATAAGACCAAATAAAATCATGGTGTTGAGAGTATATCCCAATCCTTGTAATATCATAAAAGACATAAACATGGACATTGGAATAGCAAAGCCGACGAACAAAGCATTTCTAAAACCTAAAAAGAACATCAAAACACCAACCACTAATATGACTCCAAAAATAATATTGTTGACAAGATCCCTCACCTGGTTTAATGTTTGGGAGGATTGGTCGTTGGCAATACTTATGGTTAGATCTGGTGGTAATTGGTCACTTTTTTTAGCCTCTTTTAATATTTGCGTGATTTTTTCTGAAGCTTCTACCATGTTTTTACCAGCACGCTTTTTTACATCTAGCATGACCACGCTTTCACCAAATTCTCTAGCAAAAGTAGTTTTGTCTTCTTCGTGAAATCTAACCGTGGCAATATCTCTTAAATAAACCATGCCTCCATCGGATTTTACAACAAATTCATTTAACCTCTGTGGGTCTTGAATTTCACCTAGAATACGAATGGTACGTCTTTGACCACTTGTAATCATATTTCCAGCCGATGTAGTTACATTACCATTGCGTATTGCATTTAGGACATCGTCAAAGTTAATTTGAGCTGCCATCATTTTATAGACATCTACTGCAACTTCGACCTCCTTATCCTGTGCCCCTCGTATATCAACCTGTTTGATCTCTGGTAGGGCTTCTACCAAATCCTCCAGATATTCCCCATATTCTTTTAATTTATCCACTGGATAGTCCCCTTGAATATTAATATTCATAATAGGCATCTCTTCGGATATATTTAAATCAAATACATTAGGTTCTACTTTAGCTCCGTTGAATATAGGCCAATCTTCCCCTGCCTTTTCTGCATCAACTTCGTCTTTTACCTTTTGTTTAGCTGCTTCTACAGTTATATTTTCATCAAACTCCACCGTGATAATGGCGTAGTCTTCTTGTGAAGTTGACAGGATTTCAACTACATTACTGATGTTTCTAAGTTGCTCCTCTAAAGGGTCAGTTATTAAACGCTCAATATCCTCAGCGGTATTGCCGGGATAGGGCGTACTAATGTATATTTTGGTTTCTTTAGCCTCTGGGAAGGATTCTCTAGGCATTCCGAAATAGGCAGAAACACCTAAAATGAATACCAATGCTATCACGACATAGATGGTCGTTTTATTTTCAATTGCCCATGAGGATAATCGAAATTCCTTTTCTGCATTCTTATCAACTGAGTTCATGAATTATTGTTTTAGAATTTTTACCCTTTGACCCTCTTGCACACTTCGTGCTCCTTCATTGATAAGAAAATCCCCAGCTTTAATCCCATCTAAAATCTCCACTAAATCTCCTTGGGTTTTACCTGTTTTGACGATCACCTGATGAACCTCTGCCTCACCGTTATCCTGGATATCGGAAGCGATGTAAAGATATTGTTCGCCCTCGGAATTCTCTGAGATAATACTTTGTGGAAGTAAAAAGGTGCTCTGATTAGTGTAATCATTTATAACCACTTTAGCTGTAAGGTTTGGTTTTATCATTTGGTCTTTGTTGGGGACATCAACCTCTATTTTAAAGGTCCTATTGCTTGGATTAATATAATTGCTCACTTGACGTATTTCTGTTTCTACCTTTTTATTTAATACTGGAAAAACTGCGATCACATCGGTTCCTTTGGTTATGCTTGGTAAATATCTTTCAGGAACTTCTGTTTCAATATACATTTGATCAAGACTAACGATTCTCAAAATCGGCGTACCGATAGAGATATTTGAACCTTGTTCTGAATGAATGTTTTCTATTGTTCCACTAAATGGCGCAATAACCTTCGATTTAGATAATTGTTTTTCCAATTGTGCAACAGCATTTTTGTTAGACTCATATTGTGTTTTTGCTTGTAGAAATTGAATTTCAGAACCAATGTTTTGATCCCACAATCGTTTCTGACGCTCGAAGGTTGTCTTTGCTAAATTTGACTGCGCTTTGAGCTGGGCTAATTGTGCCTCAAGGCCTCCGTCATCTATTTTAGCAAGAACCTGCCCTTTTCTTACCTTTTGTCCTTCGGTCACAAAAACCTGCTGAAGGGTTCCTGAATGTTCTGCATTAATAAGGATGTTTTCTTTGGTAGCAACATTTCCTTGCAGTTCAATATAATGGTGAAATAAGGTGTCCTTCGCCTTAATAGCGGTCACTAGAGCTAAGTTTGAGGTGGTATCTAATTCCTTTACCGCTGCACTCAATCTTCGCATATCTGCTCCTAATTGGTCATGCTGTATGGTTATGGCATCTAATTTTGTACGTATTTCTTGTAAATTTCCGTTTTCAATAACTTGATCAACAGAAGTTTCATTCTTGCCACAGGAGCTAAGAAGAATAGTTGAAATGAATATTAGGGATGCTTTTTTCATCTGTGCTTTTTTTAGTTTTGATCTGTGTTGTTGTTAAGTAAATCTGGTGAGTTAATGACCGTTTCTAAAGCCACTTTGGTATCTATGACAGTTTTCATAGAATTGATGTATTCCTGTTGTGCGGTGTATAGCTGTGTTTGTGCTTGCCTGAGTTCGAAGCTGCTACTAATTCCCTCTTTGAACTTTATGGTATTCTTATTCTCAATGCCTTGAGCTAATTTTAAATTTTCCTCTGCGGTTCGGTAGTTTTCAATGGCATATTCAAAATTACTTTCTGCTCTATCTAATTCAAGACGAATCTGTTGTTTTGCATGTTTAAAATCTGTTTTGGCTTGATCTAAAGATATTTTTGCTTGTTGGGTTTTTGCACTACGCTGTAGGGAACTGAAGATGGGCACTTCCATACTCAGACCGAAAATAGAAGATTGATACCAGGATGTTTCGCTGTCAAAGAAGACAAAGTCATTGTCAAATGCACTTGTGCCGTAATTTACAAAACCACTGATTCTTGGTAATGCTTTACTCTTTTCTAATTGCAGTTCAAGTTCCCTTTGTCTGGTAAGGTTTTTTGCAATTCGGTAATCCACGTTGTTTTCAAAATTGAATTGTTGTTCTTGAAGAAGGATTCCAATACTCTGCTCAGCTAGTGACTTTAAATCATCTTCAAGATTAACTTCTGCTTCTATTTCAATACCTAAAGAGAGATTGAGCATTTGCTTTGAGATGCCCTCAAGGCGCTTGGCATTTTTGAGATCGTTCGTAATTTGTGCTGTTGTGATCTGTAATTGTTCAACATCCTCCGCTTCTACAAAACCATTTTCATACATGGCTTTGGTTTCATTGAGGTTTGAAGTAATATTCTCTAGGTTACTCTTCAAGATCCGGATGCCTTCCTGAGCCACTAAAACACCCCCATAGGCATTAATTACTCCTTCTCTTACCTGAAGTAAATTCTTCTCATTAGTGTTTTCGCTATATTCAACAAAGACCTTTGATGCTTTTAAACCTACTAAATAAGATCCGTCAAAAATTAATTGAGTTAGAGTTGCGGTCAGGGACATTTGTTGCTTAGTTCCAAAGGTGACGGGAAGAAAGGTACCTGGTTCCCCTCCTGCTATTTCACCCGGGATCAATGTCACTGGTTGTTTAATCATGTTTTGGTAATCGGCCACCCCGTTAATTTGAGGTAAACCAGTTGCGGTGGTCTCCCATTTCTTTTTTAGAGATTTGGCAATTTCCCTTCTAGAATTTATAGCTGTATAGCTACTGTCCAAAGCAAATTCAACTGCTTGTTCAAGGGTGAAGCTGTATTGTTGTTGTTGAGAAAATCCCAGCGTGGTAAGCAGTGTGATACTTATGATGAATAATGTTCTCATCGGTTTAATTGGTTTGTGTGTTGTTGCAAAAATCTTTTAAAACTTTTAGACCTAAGTCTGTAGCGATAGCTCGAATGTGATATTCAAGGAATTTATGGCTAATGTCACTCGGAGAATACATTTCTAATGGAAAAAGGTCTGTATCCTTTATGCCTAACATACCACTGACATAAATGCGGGATGCAAATCCAACATCAATTTCTGCGCGATACATTTTACACGCTATCCCTTTTTCAATGTTTTCTTTTAAACATTCTCCAATTACTTTGAGCTGTTCGTGATATAATCGATTGTAGATCTTAGGGTAATATTTTTTTAGTTGAAACTGAGGTGAAGACTTTTCATCTTTAAGATAATCACTTATAAATTTTTTAACTTGAAATAATTCCTCAATTGGATTATCAGAAGCCTCTCGAATAAATGAAATCCCATTATTTATAGATTTAAATACATAAAAGGTGACCGATTCTATCAGGTCATTTTTAGTTGTAAAATGCTGGTAAATTGTTTTTTTAGAGATCCCTAACTCCAGTGCAATATCGTCCATTGTGACACTTTTAAATCCTAGATTTAAAAACATTTCTGCCGCCTTATCTAATATCTTTTCCTTCATAATATGTCACAAAGATATAACGGAAACTTTAAAAACATGAAAAGTTTCCAAAGTATTTGAATAATTTAACATAACAATTTCAATCACTACTTTTTTAAATATGGTATTTTAGCAAAAAATTACCTTATGTTATCTATTTCGGACTACCGAGACTTATTTTTAAGCCATTTACAACAAGAGATTATTGTTCGAGATCCAAAGAATTTATATCAGCCAATGGATTATATCTTAAACCTCGGCGGTAAGAGATTAAGACCAGTACTTACCTTAATGACGGCTGACTTCTTTTCAGGGAATCATCAAGATGCATTAAAGGCGGCTACGGCTATTGAAATCTTCCACAATTTCTCTTTGGTTCATGATGATATAATGGATGATGCCCCGCTACGAAGAGGGAAACAGACAGTGCATGAAAAATGGGATCTAAACACCGGGATACTTTCTGGTGATGCCATGCTGATTGTTGCTTATCAGTTCTTTGAAAATTATCCCGCAGAAACCTTTCAAGAATTGGCTAAATTATTTAGTAAAACTGCCATTGAAGTATGTGAGGGTCGACAGTACGACATTGATTTTGAAACCAGAGATGATGTACAGATCGATGAGTATCTCAAAATGATTACCTATAAAACAGCGGTACTTGTAGGAGCTGCTATGAAAATGGGAGCAATTGTGGCAGATGCATCAAAACAAGAGGCCAATGCAATCTATGACTTTGGACTTAATTTAGGGATTGCGTTTCAATTGATGGATGATTATTTAGATGCCTTTGGAGATCCAAATACCTTTGGTAAGCAAGTAGGAGGAGACATTATTGAAAATAAAAAGACATTTTTATATCTTAAAACTCTCGAGAATCTATCTGAAGACCAATCGATGCAACTACGTCATTTATTTTCCATTACACCTGAGGATACTTCGGATAAAATTAAGGTGGTAAAGGATTTCATGATCTCAAGCGGAGCGGCCGATCAGACGCAAAAAGAAATTGAATTCTACACTCAAAAAGCCCTCGAAATTTTGGATGGATTAAGTGTTGAACACACTAACAAGAACATCTTAAGGGATTTCGCCATTTCCTTAATGAATCGAGAAATTTAACTCCTGTACTACTCCATTTAGTTAAGCATCA
>Ga0079224_100003442_pt1 | contig 19998 bp, 21 predicted proteins | sample Stecom2015_FD_80414 | JGI IMG/M metagenome (GOLD analysis project Ga0079224, IMG submission 80414) | Agricultural soil microbial communities from Utah to study Nitrogen management - Steer compost 2015 | ecosystem: Environmental > Terrestrial > Soil > Agricultural land | place: USA: Utah...
GATTCCGCCCAATAAGGTCAACGATTCAGCACAGGAGTGATACGCCGCCATGACAGCACACCTTAAAGTCGAAAAAGTTCAGCATCCTATTAAGTTACGCTTGTTGGAAGTGGTTAATGTAAGCGAGCTGAGCCCCTCTATGCGTCGCATTACCCTAAGTGGTGAAGACTTAAAAGGCTTTCATTCCGGGGCGTTTGACGATCACGTGAAGTTATTTGTGCCCGATCAGGTAGGGGAAAAGCCGGTGATGCCAACCTTGGGCGAGAAAGGCTTGGTGTTCCCTGAAGACAAAGCTAAGCCCGCGATGCGTGATTACACGCCACGGCGCTACGATCCCGTAAAAAACGAGCTTGAGGTGGATTTTGTCTTGGATCACGAAGGGCCTGCAACCGATTGGGCGAATCAGGCCAAACCCGGGCATTACTTAGGTGTAGCGGGGCCACGTGGTTCGTTTGTGGTGCCTACTGCTTTTGACTGGCACTTGTTAATTGGCGACGAAACCGCCATTCCTGCTATCGGTCGTCGTTTAGAAGAGTTGCCGGCCACCACTAAAGCCATTGTGGTCATTAAAACATCGAAAGATAGTTCCCGTATTGCGTTGACGAGCCAATGTCCTGTGGAAGAGTATTGGGTAAGTGAAGAAAGTCAGACCCCTACAGAAATCGGCATACTTGAAGGGGCAGTACGTCAGCTTCGCTTGCCGGAAGGTGAGGGCTTTGTGTGGGCGGGTGGCGAATATAACGATATTAAAGCCGTACGTCAGTACATTGTGGATGAGTTGGGCATTGATAAAAGCCGTGTCCGTGCTTCCAGCTATTGGCGTGCGACAGCACTTGCAACGCACGAGCAGTTTAACGACTAATCAAAAAAGGGGCCTAAGCCCCTTTTTTGTTAGCGCTGCACCTTAAGTAATTTGCAGTGAGCCTTCGGCGTTCATGAGCAAGTCAATCACATCAGGGGCCGTAATAACCTCGTATCGAGGGTCCATTTGTTCAGCCGTTAGGCCGTGATGAATCATGCACGAGCTGCAAATGGCGATGCGTCCACCCTTGTTTAAATAATCTTCCAATAAGGTTTTAACGGGCTCAAAGGGTTTACCGATATCCATGCCGTCGGTGGCATTGGGTAAGCCCAGAGCCACCGCATCGGCCATCAAGATAAGCGTGGCACTGTGGCCTTTTAGGGCTGCGTTCTTGGCCATCGTAAACGCTACCGTTACTTTGCTGAGATTACTTTCACCGTCAAACAGGGTGCTGACATAATCAGAGGTTTGCATGGTTGACTCCTTTGGTGGGTAAATGGGTAGATAAACGAAGTGAATAACCGTCGGCTACGGTTCGCTTAGTGGCTGTTGGTCATTGTGGCTTGGCGTTGACGCATCGGACACGTTAGTGAGCGCCATCCCATTGCACTATAGATTAGGATAGTGGAACCTACCCAACCGAGCAAAAAAACGAAGGCTATCAACAGCCAGTCTGCTGGGCCGCCAGCGTCGGTGAAGCCCGAGGCGGACACGCGTACCATAATTACCAAGGCTAAAATGCCCCCAGCAATGCCTACAAGTTGGGCGCGTAGTAGACGTTGAGCGCGAACGCCTTTCTCCCGCCATAGTAAGGCAATGAATGCCACGGCTGTGCCAAGTGCGATAAACAGTAAAGCCCACAAGCCGATTCCCAGCATTTCACTAAAAACGGCAATCAGAGTGGTGAGTTCAATGGTTTCCATGAGAGCCTCCTTAGGCTTTGCCGCGTAGCATGCTGATGTATGTGGGTTTTAACGCCATGGTTTTCATCACCCAACTTATCCACAGCTCTTCCAGCGGTGCGATCAGGCCAGGGAAAGAGGGCTTTAGATTATTGTGATAATCGAATTCAACCAACATGGCGCGACCTAATTGGGTAATTAAAGGGCAGGAGGTATAGCCATCGTAAAAAGCATCCGACTGGCGGCCTTGAATATCAGCGATTAGATGCTGCACCATGACGGGTACTTGCCATTTCACGCTAGCAGCTGTTTTGCCCTTAGGCACGCCAGCAATATCGCCTACGCCAAAAACGTTGGGGTAACGGGAATGCCGTAGCGTATTGCGATCAACCTCTAGCCAGCCCTCGTCTGCCCAAGCACCGCTTTGCCACGGCAACGGGCTATTGCGGATGGGCTCAGGTGCCAGCATAGGTGGAATGACGTTAATGAAGTCGTAGTCTTGTTCTTCCTGACCTTCTGGGGTGCTGAAGGTGGCAATGCGTTTGCTTGGGTCGATGGCAATAAGGCGACGGTTGTAATTAACGTGTATGCCCCGCTCTTGGTACAGCATACGTACTTTTTCTGACACGATGGGCACACTAAACAACACGTGGTTATTCGCGTTGTAAACAACTTCTGCGTTGTGGCGCTGCTTTTTGCGCTGTAGGTAGTCTTCTACGATGAAAGTGTATTTCAAAGGGGCGCCGGCGCATTTCATTTCTGTATTAGGGCGCAATAATACGGCTTTGCCGCCTTGATCTGAAAAGGCGGACAACAGTTGCCAGGTAGCATGGGCTGCTTCCGGGCTATGGTAAATGCTACCCAACCCATTTGTACCAATTAAAGAGGTATCCATGCCCTCGATGCGTTGGTATTCCAGCGATAAACCGGTCGCTACGATTAAGTAGTCATAAGGGTAAGAGGTACCGCTATCCGTCACCACCTTATTAGCTTCTGGGTCAAACTCCGCCACTTTTTCTGTCACGAGTTCCACGTTTGAGGGCACGTAATCGGTGGTTTTAGAGCTAACATAACTCGGGGGTTTAACGCCGGCTGCGACCAGTGTAAAACCGGGTTGATAGTAGTGTTGAGCACGGCTATCAATTAAAATAATGCGCGCACCATCTAATAGCTGGGATAAGCGCGAGGCCGCCGCTAAACCAGCGGCACCAGCCCCTGCAATCACGATACGAGCGGTGGTTTTGGTTTTTTCAGCGGCGCTTGCCGTTTGTAACGGTACGGCTGTGCTTACCGCACCTGCTGCCAATAATTTTAGGAAGTCTCTCCGGTGTTCCTGTGGTAGGGTTAGGTCAGGATCACGGTGGTGACGTTTGGGATCTGCCATGGTGTTTCCTTTAATAAATTGCGAAAGTTTTATTTCGCTTATTTATATAAGATAACACTAAATTAGAATTTACTTAAGTACAGTATTTCATGATGTTGAGCGATAAAGACAGAGCTTTCATGCAAGAAGGGGCCGGAAAAGCGGCTGCATTACTGCGCGCGATTGGGAACGAGCACCGTCTATTAATTCTATGTTTGCTCATTGAGTTCGAGGAACTCAGTGTGGGCAGCATGATGGAATACACGCAGTTAAGCCAGTCTGCCTTTTCGCAACATCTGTCTAAAATGCGCGAGGAAGGTTTGGTTAGCTACCGACGTGAATCTCAAACGCTGTATTACCGCATTGAGAATACCGACGTTAAAAAATTAATTGCCCCTTTGAAGGACATTTTCTGTCCTTAGATTTCCGCACATTTTTGCTGGTACACGCTCTTTCTAAGCGCTAAGGAGCTGTATTGCTTCGTGCTTTTCGCACAAAATCCTCTAACTGTTTCGTTTTTGGTTGTGCGATTTTGACTGCATTTTTTCATTGCAAAAAATCTTATTTTTATCGTTTTATATCAATATCTTATGTTCCAGTCTTCTGGTTTGATAATGTAAATGATTTGTAAGATTGTAACTACAATGTTACACAGCATCGGTTAATTTGCTTTGTTTTTGTGTCGCAGCCATAATCGTTGTATAAACACTCAAAACAATGTTCAAGCTATGCTTTTAAGCAAGCTCCCATTTACTGAAAACAACATAATGCAGGGGACAGGTAAATGGTTCTTGATAGTGCGCATCACGCGCTAAGAATCCGTCGGTTGGTGGCTAAGGGCATGTTGCCCACCGCTGATGTAAGTGAAGTGGTTTTAAATTCGTGGAAGCGGTGCATGGAAGATTACGGTCTAAAACCCGAGTCAACCCAGCTACCGCCGGTGTTAACGCGCGCTGAATTTCTCGAACGCCATGAATGCTCGGGTAAGTTGCTTTACGAGGCCGGCCCCGAAATGGAACTGCTGTATCACCAGTTGGGTGACAGCCAGTTAGTAGTGGTCTTGGTTGACCGAGACGGTACTATTCTGCATTTAGTGGAGTCGCCCGATCTGCAGGAAGAGTTAGCTGCGCTTAATTTACGACGAGGCGCCGTTTGGAGCGAGCGTTATGCGGGTAGTAACGGTATCGGTACATGTTTACACACCACGGCTCCTACTTTAATTCAGACGACCGATCATTTTTTCCACAAACATACGTTATTAACCTGCGCTGCGGTACCGATCTATGATCCGCGAGGCGAGCTTATTGCTGCGCTAAATGTCACCGGCACAAGCGGTTCGATGCCGAACTCATCCATGGCGTTGATTAATTTGGCCGCGCGCATGGTAGAAAACCGCTTAATGGATGCGGCATGTGCTGATGCCTTATCCATCTATTTTCATGTGCAGCCCGAACGTGCGAACACGGTGTATGGTGGGCGGCTGATGTTAAACCCTGAAGACGGCTCGATCGTGGCGGCCAACCGAAATGCATTGTTGCTATTGGGTATACAGCATGCATCGGAGCTTCATGGGCGCAGCATTGAAAGTGTATTCCAACTGCCGTTTCACACGCTTTTGCAAAAAAGCATTGAGCATTCGTTCCAGCCCATGCCCGTTTTCAGTTCAGGGGTGGGGAACCGGTTTTTTGCCGTTGCACAGTATTCGCAGAAAAAACTGTCCTACTTATTGGCCAGTGGCGAGCATGTTGAGTTGCTAAAGCTTCCGGTTGCTGCAGAGCAAGCCACTGAAATTATTCATAACGATGCTAAACCAAAGCCAACGGTTACTGAGTTCGGCGACTCGGAGATTGATGCGAGTTTTGAACAAGCCTTAAAAGTGGCAAAATTTCACGTCCCAATTTTGATTCAAGGGGAGGTGGGTACTGGCAAAGAACATTTTGCGAAGGCCTTTCATCAAGAGGGTGAGCGTCAGTCGCATGCGTTCGTTAGCTTGGATTGTATGGCCTTGGCTCAGGACCAGTCTGATGAAACCTTGATAGCCGAATCGCGTACCACTACCGAACAACTGCTAGCATCAAAAATAGCACAGGCTAAGAATGGGGTGCTGTTTATCGATAAAGTGGAAGAGCTTTCTTTGTCTGCTCAGGGGCAACTGTTACGAGCCCTAGACGAGCATGAAGGTTTAGGTCCAGAGCAGCAGCCTTTGTTGATCACAGCCAGTACGGGTCGATTATTGGATCGAGTGCAACAGGGGCATTTTAGGGCCGATTTATATTATCGAATCAGTGGTTTTGAGCTAAACCTGAAGCCGTTACGCGAACGGTCGCAAAAAGCGCAATTGTTCCGCGCTATGCTTAACCACGAAGGCTATCAGGGGAGCATTAGTGAGGCTGCGGAAAAGCAGCTCTTAGCCTATCAGTGGCCAGGCAACGTGCGGCAGCTGGCTTATGTTTTAAAAGTGATGCTGGCACAAGCCGATAACAAAGACATCTTAGATGAACAGCATGTGCCTGTTTATTTGTTCTTACGCGAGTCTGCGGTTTCGCCGTCACTAAGCTCAGACACTCCAGCACCGTTGAAAGAGGTGGCGCTACGTAGTAGCCCTATAGAGCTTTCTGCTTCACAGCCGGAGGAAACGGTTGAGGGTCTAAACCCGCTTGAACAAACTGAACGTTTAACCTTGTTGCGGTTGCTCGAAGATAGTCGTTGGAACATTAGTAGTGTGTCCAAGCAACTGGGAATGAGTCGAAACACCCTTTATAGACGATTACATCGTTTGCAAATTCCGCTGCGCTCCGAATAGCGGGTGTAAGAGGGTGAAGATCGGTTTAGTGCATGATTAAGGCGATGCAGGGGTCAGACATTAAAGCTGCCGTGCGGCCTCTTGTAGCGCCCGATGCATCGCGGGTTCATGTGCTAAGTGTTTAGCATCAACCAGTTGGGTTTGCATGCTCGGCATGTGTCGAGTCAGCCATGTCAGATTTGAGGGTGGGCATAAGGGATCATGCCTGCCATGAATCGCCACGCCGCCTATGCCGTGCTCATAAGCACGACGCGCCTGAGCCGCTAAATAGTCACTCGACATAAAGCAGTTACGCATTAAATAATGGCTTTGAATATGGTATTTGCCACGCAGGCGTTCGGTTTTGGGTGTGCTGGGCGCCAGCGGGCGAGGTGGTTTGTGCGGCAGCAATAATGCGCGCTCCAAGTTGCTGTAGGCGTTGGCGATTGCCCCAGCATAGGGGCCGGGCGATTGCAGTTGATCGTAAATGGCTGCCAATAGCGCCGTTGGGTCGCTCGCATTAACGAGTGAGCTTAAATGTTGCCATGCTTTGGGGTGACGATAACGGCTGCGATACAGCAAATTGCGCACCTCATTGGGGGTGGCTAAAAATAAACTCCGCAACAAAAGGCTTTGTACGGCTCCCGGATGCGCGCCCGCATACGCTAAGGCTAAGCTGGCCCCCCACGATCCACCGTAAACATGCCAGCGTGGGATGCCTAGATACCGGCGAACAGTTTCAATATCTCGAATCAACCATGCTGTGGTGTTTTGGTGCACGCGACCTTGTGGGCGAGAACGTCCGCAACCTCGCTGGTCAATCATGACCAATAAGAAACGTTCTAAGTCGAAAGGAGCCGCCATGGCATCGTTACATCCTGAGCCGGGGCCGCCATGTAAAGCCACCATTGCTTGACCATCTCGGTGTCCTAAAAGCCGCACAAAAATACGATGAGAACCCACGCTAGGAAGGTAAAACTGTTGCGAAATATGCTGATCAGGGTATTCCCTGTAATGGCTTGGAGGTGAGCTATTAGGCATGCAAAATGGTCGAATAAAGGGTCAGTCTGTGTCAGGAGTGGGGCACTTGTTCTAGATGAATGGTCTTGTATAAGTTATTGAATAATAAGCTATCTTGTTTTCTTTTTATTTTTGGCTAGACTGGATTTAAGTGCTCCAAGTGTATGCACTCTAGTCCTTATTACAACTGTACCTAAGTCTTTCCCCGTGTGTGTTTTTCTAAGGAGGTTTTATGAAGTGGAGTAAACCGTCGTACGTGGATTACCGATTCGGCTTCGAAATCACGATGTACATCGCCAATCGTTAACCCCTTTATCAACAAGGCATCTGGCGGCACTGCCGCCAGATTAACGCAGCATGAAAATAAAAATAGTAGGATCCGCTGCCGGAGGAGGCTTTCCGCAGTGGAATTGCAATTGTCCAAACTGTAAGGGCTTGCGCGAAGGAACCATACAGGCTGTGCCAAGAACGCAGTCATCCATTGCAATTAGTACCAACGGCGATGACTGGCTATTGATCAATGCTTCGCCTGATCTATTACAGCAAATTCGTGATAACCCAGAACTACAGCCAGCCCGCTCTATACGAGACACGGGAATCGCTGCCGTATTACTTACCGATGCGCAAATTGATCACGTAACCGGCTTATTAATGTTGCGCGAGTATGCACGGCCTTGGCCCTTATACACCACCCCAGTCGTGTGGCGCGATCTGTCTACGGGTTTTCCCATTACATCGATTTTGAGCCATTACTGTGGGGTCGAACACCGAGAAATTCCGCTTGATCAGCAAGCAGTTAGCGGCTTGGATTTTCTACAAAATGTGCGTATTACTGCTATTCCCTTAACGAGTAAAGCGCCGCCGTATTCGCCAAATCGTCATAACCCAATGCTGGGTGACAACATTGCTTTATGGATTGAAAACGTAGCTTCTGGCCAATGTGTATTTTATGCACCGGGCTTGGGTGAGCCTGACGAGCAACTGGTTACTTATATGCGTAGGGCGGATGTGGTGTTGGTAGATGGCACGCTGTGGGCTGAAGATGAAATGATCAACTTAGGGCTCTCAGGGAAAAAATCCTCTGAAATGGGGCATTTGGCCTTGTCGGGCTCGGGCGGGATGATTGAATTGCTGCAAAGCTTAGATTCGTCTGATCACGTGCCCCGCAAAGTGTTGGTACACATTAACAATAGTAATCCCATTCTACGAGAAGACTCAGCCGAGCGCGCTGAGTTAACGCAGTACGGTATCGAGGTGGGATACGACGGAATGACGTTTGAGGTGTAATGATGACGGTAAATGAAGCGGCATGGAGTTTGGCGGAATTCGAAGAAAAATTACGCGCCTTAGAAAGTCATTACCATATTCATCATCCCTTTAATCGTAAATTAAATAGCGGTCAGTGCAGTCCAGAGCAAATTCGAGGCTGGGTTGCTAACCGCTTTTACTACCAAATTAGCATCCCAATTAAAGATGCGGCGATTATGTCCAACTGTACAGACCGAGAAACACGGCGTCGTTGGGTATTACGCATATTGGATCATGATGGCTGGGAAGATAACCCAGGTGGCATTGAAGCATGGGCGAATTTAGGGGAAGCCGTAGGCCTAAGCCGTGATGAACTATGGTCGTTACACCACGTATTGCCGGGTGTTCGCTTTGCCGTGGATGCGTACGTGAATTTTGCTCGTCGGGCGCCATGGCAAGAGGCTGTGTGTTCTTCGCTAACCGAAATGTTCGCCCCCAAAATTCACCAAGATCGCTTAGCTAATTGGCCTGAGCACTATCCGTGGATAGAGGCGAAGGGCTTGGATTACTTTCGTTCGCGTGTGCCTTTAGCAAAGCGCGATGTAGAGCATGGTTTAGCGGTCACGCTGGAACACTTTAAAACACGTAAGCAGCAAGAACGGGCGGTTGAGATTTTGCAGTTCAAGCTGGATGTGCTGTGGAGCATGATGGATGCCATGGAAAAAGGATTGCCCGCATGACGCCCTTAAGCCCTGACAGTCGGCCCGTTTTAAAGTCGTTATTTCGCCTGCAGTGGGAAGAAGCGCAGCAGGCACATGTGTTGCTGTATCCTGAAGGCATGGTCAAGCTTAACGACAGCGCTGCGGAAATATTGAAATACTGCACTGGCGAATATACCGTAGAAGCCATCTGTGTAGACTTGCAGCAGCGTTTTGAGGTTGACGATTTACGCGACGATGTCATGCAGTTTTTAGAACATGCTGTAGAGCGTGGGTGGCTGCAGTATTAAATTAAGAGGTCAACACCATGACGGCGATGCATCCTCCTGAAACTGGGCCGTGCTACTGGTTACTGGCAGAGTTAACCTATCGTTGTCCTTTGCACTGCGCATTTTGCTATAACCCCGTTGATTACAGTGGCGTTGGTGCCGAATTAGACACTGCAGCGTGGTTGTCGGTGCTGGATCAAGCCCGCGCCATGGGTGCTGTACAGCTGGGCTTGTCAGGTGGCGAACCTTTATTAAGAGCCGATCTTGAAGAAATCGTCGCGCATGCCCATAAGTTGGGCTTTTATATCAACTTACTAACCTCGGGCGTGGGCCTTAAGCCCGAGCGTTTAATGGCCTTAAAAGAAGCCGGTTTAGATCATATTCAATTGTCGTTCCAAGACTCGACTCGTGAACTGAATGACTTCTTATCCAACACGCGCACCTTCGATTTAAAGCGCAATGTAGCACAGATGATTAAGCAGGCCGGGTATCCGATGGTGATGAACTGCGTCATGCATCGCTATAATCTGCCGCATATCGAGCAAATTATGGATATGGCGGTAGACATCGGTGCCGAGTACCTAGAGCTGGCCAATACGCAGTATTACGGCTGGGCGCTAAAAAATCGCCATCAATTATTGCCTACGGCTGAACAGTTAGCTGAGGCCGAAGCCTGTGTACAACGTAAGCGCGAACAGTTGGGGGATCAATGCCAAATCTTGTTTGTGGTGCCCGACTATTTTGAGGACCGCCCCAAACGCTGTATGAACGGATGGGGCAATGTGTTTTTAGTCGTCGCACCAGACGGAGCAGCCTTGCCCTGTCATGCTGCGCGCGATATTCCTAATATGCACTTTCCTAATGTGAAGGAAGAGCCCTTACGAGAAATTTGGTATGACAGCCCGTTATTTAATGCCTATCGGGGCACCGATTGGATGCAAGAGCCCTGTCGTAGCTGTCCAGAAAAAGATCAGGATCTAGGTGGCTGTCGTTGCCAAGCCCTCATGCTAACGGGGGATGCGCGTAATGCCGACCCGGTGTGTAGTAAGTCGCCGCATCATCACTTAATTAGCGATGCAGTGCTGCATGCACGAAACGATGTGACGCGCACTCAGGAACAGCCCATTGTGTTTAGACGTAATCCCGACCGAGAGGTGCGCCGCCCGCGTGTGGTCGCTGCCGACTAAGGATGTTTCTTCAGCCTAAAATAATACGTAGGCTTAAGAATTAAGTTGGGCGTCGGCGGTTGTAGAGGCCGCTTAGGTAATACAGCAGTATGGCAAGCAGTGCAGCACTTAAGAAAATAGGCCGGGTGCTAACGGGGCTATATTGCACGTTTGCACGCAGCTGCTGGGGTAATAGAGGGATCAATTGTTTGGCGCTGGATAAGGCCATGTAGTGCAGCCCCGCTTCATCGGCCAGTTCTTGCAAATAGGCTTGTTTAACCGAGGATAAATGTTCTGTACCTTTAGGCTTGGCGCCGCCAAACGGCGCATTACGCGGATGCCAGCCTTCTCGTTCTTCAGAGCCGCTGGGCGGTGCGCCTAAGCGGTTTTCTTGATCCACTTCATCTTCGCTTAAAAAACCAATCTCATTACCTTGTTCGTCAAACTTGGGGATGGGTGACAGCGCTAAACCGCCAGCCCCCAATACAAAACCTTGGGTGGCGTCTTGTATGTCAGGTTCCTGATGAAAGGTAGGGCGACCATAGTGCGGCAGGGGAGGTGCCTCGTGCCCGTCACTAATAAACACCACATCGCTTTCCAATGATTGCGCTAAGTCGATAGCATGAAACAGCCCGCGGGCTATATGGCTATCGCCTTCCCATGCCATGCGCCAGTTCAGCATCGTAATGGCTTGGCTTAAAGGGCTGTAATTAGCGCAGACCTCCATATTTTCCAGCAGTAAAAAACTACGCCGTTCGGTAAAAATAGCTAAGCCTGCCTTAGAGCCGCAGGGCAGGTTTTGGAGTAGTTCCAGCAGTACATTTTTGCTACGCTCCAGCCGGCTTTGCGGTTGACCTTGCCACTCGTAATCACGCACATTCATACTGCCCGTCACATCAAGGGTGAACAGTAGGTTGTAGGTGGCTTGCTCACGTTGCCACGTGGGCGCCCATACTGCCAGTGCAGTACACACAACAGCCGTCAGCAGAAGAAGTCGGCGTAGCCGCCGCAGTAAGGTGGGCGTCATGGCAAACCTGATGGTAAGCCGGGCACTTCGCTCCATAGCTCTTCTGGTTTTTTTACCTCGTTGGGCTCGTCTTCATCACTAATGCTTTGTCGCGGTAGTTGGCGAGCCATCCGAGCGTTAATGTCTAAGTTATAGCGCGCTGACCAGTGGTCGGGAACCAGCGTTAAGCTGCGGGTGTAGTAATCGCGAGCCAGATTAAGTGCTTGTCCAGCTTGATTTAAATCCCCTTGTTGGATCCACTCGATGCCTTGCCGCAGTCGTGCATTGGCCAGATTGTAGAAAGCGTCGGCTGCCAAACGTTGCTCGTCGGGTTGTTCAGCCCTGACAGCGAGTGTTTCGGTTAGCAGCGTTGCCTCATCAAACTGTTCTCTATAGGCAGCATAGTGGGCTTTGGCAAACACTAAAGGCAGGCGATCGTTCGGGCTGACAGCCTCGTTGTAGCCTTGAGCAAGCCGCTGTAGGCGTTGTTGATCCTGCTGGGTTGTGCGTAGTAGGTAGATTTGCTGCACCAAAAGGCCAGCGATAAGCAAAATTGCTACCCACAGTGCGATGCCATAGGCACGTGAAAGCACCGATTTCCAAACAAGGGGTCGTGTAGTGGGGCTAGGCATCATTTAGGCTCCACAAGTCGGGTTGCGGGGGCAACATTAAACGATTGCTCCAGCAGGTGAGCCAGAAGTAGCAAACACAAGCTGATTAACGCAATCACCGTTGCCGCAGTGCTTAGGTCTGTGCGAGGAATGGCTTCGGTATAACGCAGTGGACGCTGCTCTTGTTCATCGATGGCTTCTAAAGCCTTGGCAACTTCGGCGGGTGACTCGGCTTCAAAAGCCAGATAAGGCACACCTAAGGACTCGAAAAACAGATGCAGATGACGTTCGGGCATGGCTTGTGGGGTGTCGCGGCGTCGATCTGAGGGCTGTTCATAAATACTGGGGGTGCCGGTGCTACGAATAAACAACCAATAGAGTTGTACCGGTTCTCGCAGTAAGCTGGTGCGAATTTGGTCCTGTACTTGGCGACTAATCACCCCCGCGCCGTCCGAAACCAGCACGATGGCACGTGAGCTAAGTGGGTCAGCCTGAGTTTCCAACATCTTTAGTGACAGCAGCAGTGCGCGACCAATATCGGTGTGACTAAGGCCGGGATGATCAATTGCGTTGATGGCGGCATGAATAGCTTCAGTTTGTGAGGTAAGGGGCAGAATTGGCATGGGGGTGGTGGAAAACGCGACCACCCCAATTTGGTCTTTATCGCGTTGATCAGCAAAATTACGCAACAACTGTTTAGCGGCCTGAGCTTTCGACAGGCTTTGACTTTCTGCTGTGCCAAAAGGCTCGTTCATGCTGGAGCTTCGATCGATTACCAATGTTAAATGGGCGCCTTGGGTTATTTTTTCTACCTGTCCACCCGGTAGGTGTAAACCTGCCAAGGCGATGCTTAAAGCCAGAATACTGATGCTGCCCAGTAGTCGTAATCCTTTATGAATCAACGCAGACAGGGGGTCGTCGGGCAGCGTTGCCAGATAGGGTGAAAGCGAAGCCTGTCTGGGCTGTAGAAGCCAAGGCAAGGCCGTAAGCAGCACGCCCGCGAACAGAATAAGAGGGCGATCTAGCGCTAATGGAAAGGCTGACATCATGGGCCTGTCCTCCGCTCTACTTTTGCCAATGCCTGACTGATTTCACTGAGTTGTTGCCAACCTTGCGCGAGCTCGTCGTCAGTAAGTGCTTGGCTACTGAAAAACAGTTGCTGTGATGCGTGAAAAAACTGCTCAAGCTGTGGGCTTAAGGTGCTGTAGGCTGGATGTTGAGCAATGAATGCAGCGAGGTCTTCGTGCAATAAGGTACGTTGCGCATTCAACTGATTCAAGGCGGCGTGCAGTGCGCGATGAGCTTGCTGGTAATGGGGGAGTTCACCACCTTTTCGAAGCCGGGTAATGTTTCGCTGTGCCTGAGCGAAGGGGCGTGCGGTGCGCTTGTGAAAGGGCCAGCGCGTATAGCGGTGCAGCAGCAAAATACCTAACAATAGCGCGACACCAAACAGTACTACGCTGCGAGTAATAAGAGGTTGCAGCGATTGAGGCTGGCTATAAATGTCTTCATGTAAAAGGGGTAGCGAGCCCGCGCTGGTCAGGCTAACAGGTCGTAATGGCGACATGGTGAACGACCATGCTGGAATAGTAAGTAGGGCGGGAGACTCACCGTCCTCTTGCCCAAAGCGTAGCGTTAACTCGGGAATTTGCCGTGTGTTGACGTCCAGCGGTACATAAAAGCTTTGGTAGTCTAAGCTAAGTACATAATGGTGATAACCACCGGCGTTACGCTGTTCCAGATTCACCGAGCGTAAATTAAGCCAGTAGCTAAGCGGGCCAGCAGCGGGAAGGGAGGCTGGCACGATGGGCTGTGCTTTAGGTGAACGCAGCTCAAGACGATGGGTGATCACATCGCCGGTCATCCAGCCGATCAGGCGCGGGGTTTCCCAATTTACGATTTCGGGTGCTGCGGAAAGGGGCGCTAGATAAACGCTTAGTAAGCAGCTAATTAAGAATTGCGTTAATCGGTGCATCGTTAACGCTCCATCAGGTGACGAGCCAGCAATTGAGCGTTAAAGCTTTCCCCCGGTCTGAAGGGGGACATGCCAAAACGATGGAACAGCTGATTAATTTCCTGCTCCCGTTGTTGTTGCTGTGCGTGCCAACGTTTAAACAACGAGGGGCGCATAAAAAGCAGTTTGCTTTGCCCGGTCTCAGCGTCGTACCACGTGCTGAGGCCCCATGCGGAGCGCGCATTCAGTTGATATGTATCGAGTACGATAGGAACGACATCGTGACGTCGTAAAGGGTCTAGTAACTGGCGGCACTGCTCAAGGCTGAACATAAAGTCCGATAGTAGAAAGACCAAACTGCGGCTGTGTTTTAGGCGTCGTGCGGCTAATGCCAGTCCGTTGGCGTTTTGTGCTTGGGCGCTGGCCTTTAATAACCACGAGCGAATCATTCGAGCACTGCTCGCCGTAGCGCGCTGATTAGACGCTGCCGATTGAAACTCAATATCACTGCCGCAGGCAAAAAAACTTAAGGCATCGCCATTACGATAGGCAGCATGCGCTACTGCCGTGCAAATGCGTGTGGCCAGATCCAGCTGGCGTTGCCCTTGTCCAGCCTGCATTGATGCTGAAATATCAACCAACAAATAAATTTGCACCGGTGCGCGGGGCTCGTAATCTTTAACCCACCATTGGGCAAAGGGGTCACGCAGACTGCGCCGCAAATCTAAACGACGAATGTCTGGATGGCGAGAAAAGGGTTGAAAACCTTTAAAGTTGCCGCTATCGCTGTGCCCGGTTGCCGAGTGGGTGCCGTATAAAATACTGTTGACCCGCCACCGCAGTGGGTAAGTTAAATCGACAGCGATCGTTTCACGCTCTAGATCGATCATGGAGTCGGTACTTGCTGAAGAATGGCATCGCATAGGGCAGGCAGTATTTGCTCTTGTTGCATGGCATACAAGGGGTCGAGAAATAAGCGGTGCGCCACGGTTTCATAAAATACAGCGCGAATGTCCTCGGGCAAGACAATGGTGTGGCCTTCTAGCCAAGCACGCACCTTTGCAGCGCGCACCAGCATAGCCATTCCACGCGGGCTGGCGCCCCCCGCTACTAAGCTGTGCATGTCTACGCCAGACAGCGCAATATTTTCTTGATGCGGATGGCGCAGGGCGTGCCAAAGTCGCAAGACGTAATCCTCCAGTACAGGACTGACGTGTATATGTTGCTGTATTTGTTGTGCAATGTGACCAAGCTGTTGATAGTCGACAAGACCCGCTGGAATCGTCTGAATCAGCGTATCCACATCGTGGAAGCGTGTATCGAAAATGAGTTGCTTGCGTATGCTTGTATCGCGCGGTGCCTCAACACGTATTTCCATAAAGAAACGGTCTCTGGCTGCGGCCGGTAATTCGAAGGTTTCTTCTTTTTCTACCTGATTACGGTCGGCAAAAACTTGCAAATGGGGAAAGTAATAATCTTGATTGAAGGCGTTAAGGCTGCGTTCAGCCATAAGGCGTAGCAATAAGGCGTGCACTTGTGGACGGGCGCGGTTGATTTCATTAAAGAAGAAAACCGACAGTTGATCCCCATGCTGCAGTACTGGTCCCGGTTTTACCGCGGGTTGGCCTTTTTCATCTAAGTAGGTGTAGTACACCAAATCGGCAGGCATCAGATCAATGGTGCCTTCCACACGGCTATAAGCGCCACCAAGTGCTTGGGCCACCGAGCGTAACAGTACCGTTTTACCCAAACCTACATCGCCTTCCAGCAACACGTGGCCACGGGCAAAAATGGCAATGCATAACAAGCGAATAATGCGTTCTTGCCCTAACACTACCCGCGCGAGTTGTTGCTCCAGCGTGATGGCTTGTGCTCGCCAATCGTCGAGTTGATCCAGAGTGGTGCCGGAGCATTGTGCTTGCATAGAATGACCTCTTCAAGTAATTAAACCAGGCGTAAAACCCTAAGGAGATACGCCTGACATAAGGAGCGGTAGGAGGGAAAATCAGGACTCAGGAATTTTCTTCACGTCGTAGATAAACTCTCCTGTTTTCTTGAAGTGCTCGACGCGCTGCTTATTGCGAGCCTCCATGGCTTGGATACTTTCTTGTTGCTTAGCCAACTCTTTGGGGTCATGTTTGGGGTCGTATTTGGATCCCGCAATTTGTTCTGGATACCCCGGCTTAGGTTGCCAGCAGTTACCTGCTTCTTTACATTCCGTACCGGTGTAGGCCGCCGCTGAGCCTGCTACCAGCGTAAAAGCGGAAGCGGCCAGTGCAATGCCTAAACGATGTCGTATCGTTGATGTACTCATGCTGTTATCTCCTTTGGTGTTCATGAATAGAACGTGGGAGCCGCTTTAAAGGCGGCTTAGGATCAAAAAACTACTGCTCGGCTGATTCTTCTTTGTACGGCTGGAAATTACTCCGCTGTTCTTCGGTTAACCATGACGCATCTTCCGGGTCACCTATATAAAGGTGTCGCACCCAAGCCATCACGTGCAGAATTTCATCTTGGGTTAAAAATTCGTTCTGAGGCCCCATCTGGCGGTCAGCACCACCAAAAATCACCTCAAATAAGCCCTTATCGGTATCCAGTTCGTAATGCCAACTGTCGTCATTGTTTAACGACGGGCCAATTTTTCCTTCTCCCAAATAGCCGTGGCAGCCAGAACACGCCGTATTAAACAAGGATCGTCCTTTAGGTAGGGCTTGGGCATCCTCGTTATACGGGTTTTGCATGGTTTGTAAGAATTCCTGAACGGCAGGGGTATCTCGCTCTTCTTCACGGCCGCTGTCTAGATCTAGAGGTTGACCAGTAATAGCGTTGATCAGCATCTGTGCCGAAGCGGGCGCTGCGGCAATGCTGCATGCCATCACCGTTGCGCTGAGCATGAACTTCCATCCCGTAAACTTCATAATGTGATTCCTATTAGCGATTCCAGAATTGAGTAGTTAAGAGTCGAGTTCTAACAAGGGAATGCCTTCCTCTTGCAGAATTTGATCAATTTTGGGTTGTACGGTCGGCAGCACTTCATTTAGAGCAGCCTGTAGTTCAGCGTCGTCTTTTCTCACCGCCATGGATTCCGCATACACAAACTGAATGGTGTCGTTGTTGTGATCGGGTACGGTGTCAGGCGGCAAAATGGCCATATCCAGTGGCACGCCGGAGTTTTTTACGTAGCGGGCGATTTCACTGCCAAATGCAATGGCTGCATCGGCTTTGTTTTGCACCACCTCATTGACCATACGAGCTGGGTCCACGCGCACATACTGATTTCGTGGCTGTTTGAAATCAATCAATGAATACATGTAATTCATGTTGTTTTCGTACTTGCCGATGGCTTTCAGCATTTCGATGGGCGGTGAACCGAGAGGAACCGCAATATTGGTAAGTTGGGCTAAGCTGTCATCGTTCCAGTCTTTGAGGCTGAAGTTTTTGTCTTTGCGGGTAACAATGACATAGCTGGTTTTATAGTAGGGGTTAGTGGTGAGTACTCGTGGGTCGCCGTGATCCAGTCCCATGACGACATCGCATAGGTTTTGATCAAGGTAGTCGCGTACCAAATAGATGCCCGGGCGCTCGCTGTAGACAAAAACCGGCTCGCGGCCCATGGCTTCAGCCACGACTTTAGCGATACGGTTTTCAAAGCCCTGACCATCGTTTTGCGAAAACGGTGCTTCGTTCGAGGCACAAATGCGTAACTCGTTTGTGTCAGCAGCCGATGCTGTGGTGGCGAATCCGGCGACTGCTAGGGATAAAAGGCTAAGCGCCCATTTTTTACGTGTGTTAAGAAAAGGCAGACTGAAGTGTTTGCTCGTCATAGTGATTTCCATACATACATCGTGTGCACTACTGCGTAGCAGCTAGCCGTGCAGTAGTGCGTCATTGAGGGATTGTGCTTAATTAGTCTTCGGGGTATTCGCCAAAGCTAACGTCCTCGGTGTATGGCGATTTGCCATCCAATGAAAACACCATGATGCCTCCACCCATTTGGGTGTAATGCTGAATGTTCTTAAAGGCACCGACGGAGCCGAGACCAGCGGTTGGGTCGTCCAGATCGAAGACCAAACCTACACCGGGCCAGCCACCTACGCCGTAGAAGATGGCTACGTATTGAACACCGTCATGCTCATAGGTCATGGGGTGGCCAATTGCGCCAGATGGTAAGCGGTGCTTCCATACTAGCTCGCCTGTATCGGAGTTACGTGCTTTTAAGAAACCATCCAAGGTGCCATAGAAGACCAGATCACCCGCGGTCGCCATGGTGCCGCCCCAAACAGAGAAGCGTTCCATTTTTTCCCAAGTGAACTCACCCGTGATGGCGTCGTAGGCTTTAACCTGACCTAAGCCTACAAAGTTCTGACGATCGCCTTTAGGACCTGGGTACATAGAGAGTGTGGCACCCACAAAGAACTGACCAGCACGGTAAGGCAGCATGAAGGGCTCCCAATCCATACAAATATGGTTCAGGCCTAGGAAGAACTTCTGACGTTCTGGGTCGTAAGAGTCGTGACCTTGGTTGTGGTAACCCATGGCGCCTGGGCAAATATCACGAGCCTTGTGGTCCATACGTGTGCCGTACTCAGGATCACGTAGTGGTAGACCCGTTTCCAGATCCACATGCTTCACCCAGTTAACGGTGTCGTCCATCTTGTCAGCGGAAACCAACTCGCCGGTTTCGCGGTCAAGGGTGTAGATAATGCCGTTACGGTCGGGGTGGGTAAGCAGCTTACGCATGTTGCCGTCTTTGTCTTTCTGCTCACTGAGCATCATGACGTTCACGCCCGCGTAATCCCATTCGTCGTGCGGTGTTTTCTGGTAGGCAAACTTCGCTTGGCCAGTATCAACGTCACGACCCCAAATGGCCATTGTCCATTTGTTATCACCAGGACGCATGGTTTCATTCCATGGTGCTGGGTTACCGGTACCGAAGTAAATCATGTTGGTGGAAGGGTCGTAAGCGTACCAGCCCCAGTTGGTTCCACCCCCAATTTTCCACGCATCGCCTTCCCACGTAGAAACGCCCAGACCACGCTGACCGTATTGTGGGGTTTGATCGTTAAAGTCATCGGCAAGCAGGATGTCTTCATCTGGCCCGGTCGCGTAAGCACGCCAAACCTGTTCACCGGTGTGTACGTTGTAAGCCGTGACATAGCCTCGAACGCCCAGTTCAGCACCGGAGGAGCCGACAATGACGAGATCTTTCACCACAAAGGGGGCGATCGTTAAGGTAGAGCCGACGCGGTAATCGGAGTTCTCAACTTTCCAGACCTCTTTACCGGTTCCCGCATCCAAGGCAACCACGTGACCATCAAGCAATGTCTTAATAATCAGGGGGTTGGTGTTGTCATCGCCTGGCCAGTAGCCTAGGCCACGGTTAACCACGTCGCAACATGCTACAGAACGCGCTGCGGCACTTTGCTTGGGCTTGTGAGTCCAGAGGATTTTTCCAGGCTCGTTTAGATCAAGAGCGTAGGTGTTATTGGGGAAAGGCGAATGCAGGTACATCACGCCATCAACGACGAGAGGAGTACCTTCATGCCCGTTTAACAGGCCAGTAGAAAAAGACCAAGATGGACGTAGTGTATTGACGTTGTCCAAATTGATTTGGTCCATCGGGCTGTAGTTGGTGGCGCTGTAATCCTTTCCGGGAAGTACCCAGTTACTGTTAGATTTTGAGAGTTCTACTAGCTTGTCGTTTGCGTGAGCTGAGAACGCAACAGCACCCATGACGACGGCGAGCACTAGACGCTTCATCGGGTTGTCTCCAGATGGTTGTTCTGACAAATTTTTAGTCAGTGGGTGAGACAAAGTTGTCTGCCCACGGCGTCGTGCTTAAGTGTATTTGCGGCGTAATTAACGCTCTGTTCTAGTCCTTGGTGCGTATTATCTATTGCGAATTTTTATTATGCAACCGAGTGCTTATAAGCAAGTTTTGAATATAAATAGCGTGAATTAGAGTGTTTTTTGCTGATTTTGGAATGTGTTTCCGGAAAACAGATGTTGTGTTTGCTTGCATTTTGCATTTTTGTTGCTGCAAAGGTGGAGCACTTTGCTGCGTTATGGTGTCACAGTGCACTGCAAAAGCTGGGGGCATAAAAAGAAGGACATTCTGGTAGTAAGGCAACAATGGGTCGATTTTTGTGGAAAAAA
>Ga0079224_100003444_pt1 | contig 19994 bp, 19 predicted proteins | sample Stecom2015_FD_80414 | JGI IMG/M metagenome (GOLD analysis project Ga0079224, IMG submission 80414) | Agricultural soil microbial communities from Utah to study Nitrogen management - Steer compost 2015 | ecosystem: Environmental > Terrestrial > Soil > Agricultural land | place: USA: Utah...
CTATTCCCTATTCCCTATTCCCTATTCCCTTGCTCCCCGCGCGGCGCTGGCGGGGCCGCGGCGGCGTTTCCGCCTGTGGTCGCGGGCGAGGAACGCCCGCTCCATGTAATCGGGGACGCGGACCTGCCAGCCGAGGGCCTCCTCGATGCGAAGGCGGAGGGCATCCGCGGCAGCGGGTTCGCCGTGGGTGATGAAGGTGACCCGCGGCGGGGTGTGGAACTGGTGCAGCCAGTCCAGGATCTCCACGGCGTCGGCGTGGGCGGAGAGGTTGTCGAGGAGGGTGACCTCCGCGTTGATCGGCACGTAGCGCCCGTGGATCTTGACCGCCTTGGCCCCACCGAGAATCGCCGCGCCGCGGGTGCCGATGGCCTGGTGGCCGGTGAGCAGGATCGTGTTCCGCGGATTTGGTGCGAGCGCCTTCAGGTGGTGCACCACACGCCCCCCGGTCGCCCTCCCGCTCGCCGAAATGATGATCCTGGGATACCGCATCGCGTCGATCGCCTTGGACTCCTCGACCGACTCGACGGCCTTGGCGACGCCGCAGACCGCATTCGCTTCGGCGACGCTGAGGCGGTGCTCCGTGGGATTTGCCCGGAAGATCTGGATCGCCGCCGCAGCCATCGGGCTGTCCACGAAGATCGGGATGTCGGGAATCCTCCCCTGGCGTCTCAGCTCGTACAGGAGGTAGAGAAGGGTCTGTGTGCGGCCGACGGCGAAGGCCGGGATGATCACGGCTCCCCCGCGCTGGCTCGTCCTCAGGATGACGCTCTCGAGCTGGTCCAGCGGGTCGATGGGCGGGTGGCGCCGGTCTCCGTAGGTGCTCTCGACCACCAGATAGTCCGCTTCCCGGACGATCGCGGGGGGTGGAAGCAGCGGATCGATCGGTCTGCCGAGGTCGCCGGAGAAGAGAAGGGAGGAGGCGCCGTCACGGAGCAGGACCATCGTGGCGCCGAGGATATGTCCCGCGGGGAGGAAGGTCGCGGATAGCTCGCCGCCCAGGTCCAGCTCCATCCCGACGGAGTGCGTCTCGAACTGTTCGAGGCAGACCGCAGCGTCGTGTTGTGTATAGAGCGGGAGGGCGGGGCGGTGTCGGGTATAGCCGTGCCGGTTCGCGTACTCTGCCTCTTCCTCCTGCAGGTACCCGCTGTCCGGCAGGAGAATGCCGCAGAGGTCGCGGGTAGCCGAAGTACAGTAGACCGGCCCCCTGAAGCCATTGCGGACCAGGAGCGGAAGGTACCCCGAATGGTCGAGGTGAGCATGGGTGAGCACCACCGCGTCCACGCCTCCGGGGTCGAAGGGCATCGGCTCGCGATTGCGGAGACGAAGCTGCTTCAGCCCCTGGAAGAGGCCGCAGTCGACCAGGACTCTGCGGGTACCGGAGGTCACCAGGTACTTCGAGCCGGTGACGGTTCCGGTAGCGCCGAAGAACGCGACTTCCATCCCCAGGCCGTGCTCCATTCGGCTCATACCACCCTCCTCTTCGTCTGATTGGTGGCGCCCGGGGCTCGGGCCTACACGTCAGCGACTTCCGCGGTCTCGATCACCAGGTTGGGGATGACCAGAACGTCGCATGGAGCGTCCCGCACCACCGATTCCGCGACGCTGCCGATGAGGAATCGGGAGGCACCGGTCCGCCCATGAGTCCCCAGGACGAGCAGGTCGGCGTCCCACTCCTCGGCCTCGGCGATGATCTCGTCCGGCGGGTGGCCCACCCGCACCCTGCCTTCGATCGGTTTATCCGGGCTGACCCGGCGCAGGAATTCGTTGAGCTTGGGACCGGCGATCTCGGCGACGGCGCTGTCCCCCAGAGGCGGCGGCAGGTGCACGTCGTAATCGGCAACGAGGAGGCAGCGCATCTCGAGCGCGGCGTCGCCCGCGAAGGTCCGCACCAGCGCGAGCCCGGCCCGGTGGGCCGTAATGCTCATCTCCGTGAGGTCAGTCGTGAAGAGGACGCGCCGCGGCTCGCGCCGCGACTCCCCGTGGACCATGAGCACCGGGGCTTCAGCCGCGCGGATGACACGCTGTGAAGTCGTTCCCAGAAGTACGCGGCCGAGCTTCCCCCGGCGTGTCGCTCCGGTGACGATGAGATCGGCGCCCACCTCCCGGGCCGTGTCGAGTACGGCGAGCTCCGCCGTGCTCGCGACCACGCGCGTAACCACCCGGTCACTGTCGGTGAACTGGCGCACGTGGGCCGCCAGGCGCCGATCCATGTCCTCCCGCACCTCGGTCAAAATCTCGGGACTGAAGTAGCTCATCTCGGGGTAGGGAGACAGCGCGGCATCGGGCACGTGGAAGGCATGCACGACGTACAGCGTCGCACCGACCGAGTCGGCCAGCTCCACCGCCGTCTTCAGCAGCGGGTCCTCGGCCTCCAGTGCCGCGACCGCGACCACGATCGAGCGAATGGACGTCTCCATGGTTCTTCTCCTCTCCCTCCTTCACGTGGACCGATCGGGCGATCTCCACCGAGCGGGTGCCGCTCGCGAGGTCACCGCCCATGAGTACCCGCTCAACCCTCTGCCGCCGCGGACGCTCTCCTCACGACCCCTCCCTTCGGTTCAGCACCGCGCGCGGGAAGCGGACGACCACACCGTCATCGTGCGAGGTACCCACCGTCCACGGCATAATAGGCACCGGTGACGAACGAAGCGCGACGGGAGCTGAGGAAGCCGACGACCTCCGCCACCTCCTCCGATTCGCCCAGCCTTCCCATCGGGTGGAGGGAGAGGAGCATCTCGTGCGTCGCGGGTTCGTTTTCCAGCGCCTCGATCATCGGCGTTCGGATGAAGCCGGGACCGACGACGTTGATCCGGATTCCCCGAGAGGCGTACTCGATGGCGGCCGTCCGCGTCAGCCCAACCACTCCGTGCTTGGCCGCGACGTAGGCGGGGGCGGTGGCGAAGCCGACCTGCCCGAGGATCGACGCCATGTTGACGATAGACCCTCCGCCCCCCTCCAGCATCGCCTGAATCTCGTACCTCATGCAATAGAAGATTCCGGAGAGGTTGACGTCGGTGACGCGCCGCCACCCTTCCGGGGTGTAGTCGCCGGTAAGCGCCTGCTCACCGCCGATGCCCGCGTTGTTGCACGCGATGTCGAGCCGGCCGTAGGCGTCGACGGCGGCGCGGACGAGGGCTTCCGATTCCTCAGCCTTCGACACGTCCGCGCGTACGTACCTCGCCTCCCCGCCCGCTTCACGGATTCTCTCGACCGTTCCTTCCCCGCCCGCGTCGTCCACGTCCGAGACGATCACCCGCGCACCGCCCTTCGCGTAGTGTTCGGCAACCGCCCGTCCAATGCCGGAGCTGGCTCCGGTGACGATCGCGACCATCCCGTCGAAGTCGCCCACCTTCACCTCCTCACGTTCTCACGTCGTTGCTCCGCCCAGCCGGCGGATGGCACCGTCGCCAACGTCGGCGGCCGGGCGCGGGTAAACTCACCTGTGGCCGGATGAAGGTAATCCGGGATTGGCCGGCACACACGGGCGGAGGAGGGGGCGTCGTTCGGTCCCCACGGTCCCGCCGGATGGCGGGATTGCCGCAAGCGGCATACGTGCGATATCCTTAGCATGAGCGTTCACCGCTGGGCGACCGTTGATCTCCGATCGCCGACCGCGGCGACCCCTCTCGGGAGTCGGATGGAGTCGGCGCTCGCCCTGCGCCGGTCCGGCCCTCGCTCCTCCACTGCGCAGATCCCCTCGATGATCGAAGTCGACACGACCGCCATGTGGGTCGGTGTGACGAGATGTCGCCGCCCGTTGGCCTTCACATATGCCGCCGAAACCCAGCAGAACGGGGCAACGACGACGGCAATCACCAGCAGGGTATACGAGGTGGTCGGGTGAGCGACGGATTGCGCGCTCCCGCACAACCCGCGGCGATCTCCACCGAGGAGGTGGAGGCGCAACCGCTCAGTCCGGCGACACCCCCGATTCCCGCAACACCCGCACCCACCTCCCGCTTCGACCGCTCCCTCATCGAAGGGCCCCTGAGCGCTGGGGTGTGGCGCCTCGCCTGGCCCACGATGCTCCACAACATCATCGGGGGCCTGCAGGGGATCGTCGACCATGCCATGGTCGGCCATTACGTCGGATACGTGGGGAATGCCGCGATCGGGGTGAGCTGGCAGATCTTCCTGGTGGTCGTGGTCTTCGTGGCATCGCTCTTCACCGGCATGAGCGTGCTGATCGCCCGCTTCGCCGGGGCCGGCGACGAGGACCGGGTGAACCGGACCGTGTACCAGGGCTTCCTTACGGCGATCGTCCTCGCGATTGGGCTTCTCGCCCCCCTCGGCTGGTTCCTCTCGCCGATGCTCCTGGACGTGGTCAACGCGGCACCGGAGGTCCAGGTGCACGCGCTCCCCTACATCCGGCTGATGTTCCTCTTCAGCTGGGGAATGCTCCTCTTCTTCATGCTCGGGGCCGCGCTCCGTTCTGCCGGCGATGCACGCACGCCGATGCGGATCGGGATCATCGTCACGGTCCTGAACATGGTGCTCAACGTGCTGCTGATCGGCGGTTTCGGGCCGATCCCGCCGCTGGGCACCACCGGCGCGGCGCTCGGAACCGTGCTGGCCATGGGAGGCGCCGGGATCTATTCGGTCATCGCGCTGCGGCGAAACGTCTGGGTAGTCGGCTTCCCGAAGGGGATGAGCCTCCGCCCCGACTTCGCAATCATTCGCGCTCTCTTCCGGTTCGGGCTTCCCGCGGGTGTGCAGGGCGTGGTGATGAACGTCGGCGGTGTGCTGCTCCTCGCGTTCATCGGTTCCCTCGCGCTCAGCGCCCAGGCACAGGCCGCCTACACCGTCGGGTATACCCAGCTCTTCTCGCTCGTCACCTGGACGACCGTCGGTTTGATGAGCGCGGCCGCGACGCTCGCTGGCCAGAATCTCGGTGCCCAACGACCCGACCGCGCTTCCGCGGCGGTCCACCTCGCCGCTCGCATTGCGGTCGGTTGCGCCGTGGTGGTGGGCGCGCTCTTCCTCCTCGCTCCCAGGCCATTGCTCGCCATCTTCGGCATGGACGATCCGGTCACGATCGACCTCGCCGTCGAGCTGCTCGGCTACCTGAGCATCTCAGGCATCTTCATCGCCGTTGCGCTGACGTACACCGGCGGCCTTCAGGGCACTGGAGATACCCGCAGCCCCCTCTACATCTCGCTCGTATCGCAGGTGGCGCTTCCCGTCGGAATGTGCTTCGTCATCCAGCAGACGGGGACGCTCGAAGCCACTCACATCTGGCTGGCGATCCTGCTCGGTCACATCACACGGTGCATCCTGAGCGTCGCCAAGTTCCTCCAGGGCCGCTGGCGCAACATCGTCGTCGATGTAGGACATTCCTGAGAGCTCCGCCGGTTCGCCAGATCCACAGCGAACCGCGCCTCGGTCAACGGCCTCCGCCAACCTTCGCCGGAGTGCTCGAGATGTGTGAACGGTCGCCGAACCCGCGCGGGTGGGCGATGGTCGCCCTCCTCGTCCTCATCACCCGCGGGGCTCTTCCCGCCGCCGCCCAGTCCGGCCCCTGGCTCGGTCTACAGCTGCCGCCCGGACCTGGCGATCCCCACGCTCCACCCGTCCAGATCCCCGAAGGTCTCTCCCCTCCACCCGCATCCGGTTCGGAGGGCGCCGCTCCCGCTCTCCAGGGAGAACGCATCCGACGCGATCTGGAACGGATCATCGGCTTCTCCATCGAGAGCCGGGAAGCGGGAGACCGGATGTGGGGCCGGATCACCGGACGTCCCGCCCTCCAGAGAACCGCCGAGTGGGTCGCGCAACGCTTCCGGGAGATAGGCCTCGAGGAGGTGGAGGTGCAGACCTACGATTCGACCGAGGAGATGTGGTGGGCGTCCGACTGGGAAGTGCGCGTGATCGGCAACGAAATCTATGGCCCGGGGAGCGGCGATATCCTCCTCGAGTCAGCGCTGCCGACGAGCGGCTCCGAGGTCGCCGGAGCGATCGACGCTCCTCTCGTTCATGCTGGAATCGTTGGCGAGGAGCCCGACCCCAGCGTCGACGTCCGAGGCAAGGCGGCAGTCCAGCTCCTGCGCCCGGAGCGTGGAGCCTTCTCCGCACGGGGAGGGACCGTTGCCGCCGCACAGGCCCTCTTCGAGCGTGGGGCCGTTGCGGTCATCAATGCGATCGAGCAGCCCGGCAACATGCACGTGCGCGACTTCGGCAACTGCGGCGGCACCTGCTTCAACGTGGGCGGCGGCGATGCGGCGTTCCTGATGGGCCTGCTGGAGCGGGCAGCGGCTGCCGGACTCCCCGAGCCGCGGCTGCATCTCGCCCTGGAGACCGAGACGCTCACCAACCTGCGCGGTCAAAATGCCGTTGGAAAAATTCGAGGCGACTCCGACGAGATCGTCATCGTCAACGCCCATGCGGACGGTTGGTTCGACGCCGCCGGCGACAACGGAGACGGCCTCGCCGTCCTCATCGCGCTCGCCGCCTTCTTCGCGGAGCCGCCCAATCGCCCGGCGAGAACTCTCGTTTTCGTTGCCAGCGGGGGCCACCACAGCCGCGGGATGAACGGCCCCACACACTTCGTCCGCATGAACCCGGACATCGGCGAGCGAACCAGGATAGTGGTCAACCTGGAGCACGTCGCCCAACTCGCGCTGGACACCCGGAGCGCCCGCTTCCAGCCCACCGAACAGCCCATGAGCTTCGGGATCAGCAACCAGGCTCCTTACCTCATCGAGGTGGCGAGCCGCGCGCGGGAACGCTCGGGCATGCGCCTCAACCCGACCTTCCCGGCAACCGTCCCCGGCGACCTCGGCGGCTATGCTCCCCTCGGTGTCCCGCGCGTGCAGGCGATCCACGCCGGGCCCCTCTACCACACGAGCGGCGACGTGCTCGAGACCATCTCCATCCCCGGCCTCGAGCGCGCGGCCCGCTTCTTCGCCGACTTCATCGCAGAGGTGGCTCGCGCACCGGGCGACGCGCTCGACCCCTGACCGAGCCAGGCCGCCAGCTCACATCGGGCGGTCCCAGAAAGGCGGCGGCTCGACGCCGAGCGCCCGCAGGTACACGTACCCCTGACCCCTGTGGTGAATCTCGTTGTCCACCACGTAGAGGATCAGGGCGTACGTCGCGCCGGAGTACTGGCCGAACGCCGTGATCCGCTCATGAAACTTCTCCACCGGGATCTGCGGCCAGAGCTGGTCCAGCTGGCGAGTGTCCTCGTCCCAGAGCCGCAGGATCTCTTCCTTCGTGTCCACACCACCCGTGTCCGGGCTGGACCATTCCCCGGTCAACACCCCCCGTACCATCGGCACCGCCATCGAGATCATCTCCAGCGCGAGCTTGCCGAACGGCCGCATCCCGCCGATCGAGAAGCTGAAGAGCTGCTCCTCCGGAAATGCTTCGATCATCCGGCGGGTCAATGCGCGATGGGCCTGCCAGTGTCTCAGCAGCTGCTCAGGGGTGATGAACGCGTCTGCCATGGTCGTCCTCTCCGTCTCTTGTTCGGTATTTGTTCGGCTCTCCGACCGCAACGTAAATTCCCCCTGGATGTGACGCAAGAAGAGGGTCGGCGCTGCTTCGTCCGTCCGGTCACATCGGCCGCCGGGCTCGCCGGGCGTTCAGTCCGGCGAGTTGCGCATGTGGTCGGCGAGAGCGTGGAACCGCTCCCGGAGGTGGGTCCGGAGGTTCTCGGGCATCTCGTGTTCGGCGAGCGCGCGGTCCATGCACCAGAGCCATTCGTCGCGCTCGCGGGTGCCGATCGCGAAGGGGAAATGGCGCATGCGGAGCCTGGGGTGGCCGAACCGCTCTACGTAGAGCTGTGGGCCGCCGGTCCAGCCGCTGAGGAAGAGGAAGAGCTTTTCGCGGGAAGCCTTGAGGCTCTTCGCGTGGAGCGCGCGGACGTGGGCGGCTTCCGGGGAGCTGTCCATCAGGTCGTAGAAGCGGTCGACGAGGCTTCGGATGCCTGCCTCGCCACCGAGGAGCTCGTACGGAGTCTGTCTGGTCGGCTGCATTCCCAACATAGATCGTATGGTTCGGGCGGGGCGGCGCGCGCAGCCTCGCTCAGCGTTGAGGTTGAAGGATCGTCCGGGCGAATCCGTCCGCGAGCGGAGTGGTGATCGGGACGGCAACGGCAGTCCATCGCGGCGCGATCGGATCAGCGGACGGAATCGTAGGTTGCGCGTATTCGACCGGGCCGCGGCCCGCCGAAGGGTGACGAGATCGAAGTCGGAGCCGCTTGACAGACGGGCCGTGGCGCCGTTCTTTGACATAGTCGAACCACAGACGGACACCTGCCGAAAGCACGCCCCGCCCCACACACGGAGCCGAGCCATGCGAATCAGTACGCGAGTCACGGTTGTGAGCGCAGCGCTCGCGATCCTCGCCAGTCCAGCGTACGTCGCCGGACAAGCGATGGAAGTTGTCGAGCCCTTCAAGGTCGGTACGTTCGAGATCAATCACAGACCCACCGTCGGCCTTGTCCTGCGAGACGAGCTGATCGTGGACATCGCTGCCGCGAACGCCGATCTCGAGCTCCTTCCGCAGTACACCAAGCTCGATATGCCCGCGGACATGCTCGAGCTGATCGGTGAGTACGAGTACGGTCTCAAGTACCGGCTCTACGAGATCGTGAACCACCTCGTAAACAACGGGCTGGTCGACGGAGCGAACCGGCCGGACTACATCTACGACGTGGAGGGCATGCACATCCTCCCGCCGATCATGTACCCGAGCAAGGTCATGAACGCGGCCGTCAACTTCTACACGCACGCCTGCGAAGGGTGCACTCCGGAAGAGTTGGCGGAGCGGACGCGGCAGCGCCAGGAGAACCGAGGCGTCCCTTACCTCTTCCTGAAGCCGACGCGGGGTGCGATCATCGGGCACGGTGATGACATCATCATGCCGTACGGGCGGGACGAGATCGAGTACGAAGTCGAGATGGCGATCGTCTTCGGCCGCTCCGGGAAGTACATCTCGGCGAGGCGCGCGTACGACTACGTGTTCGGCTACATGGTGGCGATGGACATCTCGGACCGTGGCGGCCGCCCGCCGGGGGGGTACGGCTCCGGCTCCGACTGGTTCGTCGGCAAGGGCCACGACACCTTCGCGCCCCATGGTCCCTGGATCGTCCCGAAGGAGTTCTTCGGCGATCCGATGGAGAGACTGCACCAGCAGACGGTCATCGACGGCGTGATCGTGCAGCAGGCCCAGGCGGGCGACATGATCCACTCGATCCCGGAGCTGATCGAGTACGCCTCGTCGCTGATCACGATCTTCCCTGGCGACGTGCTGCAGAGCGGCACTTCCGGTGGTACCGGTGCCGGCCGCGTGGAGCGGGCCACGGGCTCCGGCTACCTCGTCGACGGCGAGGTCATCGAGGCGAGCATCGAGGGTATCGGGACCCTGCGGCACAGGATCGTTGCCGAAACGAGCGTTCCGGACGACCTGACCGGCTCGCAGCTGCCTCCGACCAGAACGTATCGCAACTAAGGGACGGCGCTCCATCCTCAGGAGCGTGCCTCCCCGGGGCGTCGGTCGCTCGCGCGGCCGGCGCCCCGACCGCTTGCCGGGGTAGAGTGTAGGGATTCGTACGGGGCGCCGCCGGTCCGACGGTTGCAGACCACGCGGACGGGTACAGCGCAGCACCCGAGACGGGAGGGGGCGCCGGCCAGTACGAGGCCGGCGCTCCTTCCACATCCCGGCAGGGGAGTGCGGAACGGGCGGCCATTGATCAGGCGCAGGGTTTCTGCTACGTTCTAAGTTCCGCCCAACAATCTGCTTGCATCAGTTCACCGTCCATGGCATCTACACGACGGCCGGCACCGCAAAAGCGTCGACGACCACCGGCTCCGAGCAGCTGACCGGCCGCGCCACCCGCCGAGGTGCCGCGGCCGGGATTCTGGATCCCGCTCATTGCGACGATCCTTCTGGCGCTGCTCTCCTTCACCCCGAGGGTCAGCGGGAACCCGATCCTCGCGCGCTCGTTCCTCGTCGCCGCGCTGTTCCTGGTGGCGTGGCAGGCGGTTCTGTACGTCAAGCTGAAGGGTGCGACGGAGACGCGGACGTTCACCAAGCTGCTGCGTCCGCAGCACTACATCCAGGCGTGCGTCCACCTCTCCGTCTACCTGTACTGGGGGTATTACTGGCGTCCGGTCTACGACTACTGGATCCTGCTCGCCGCCCAGATCTGCTTCGCGTACGCCTTCGACATGCTGCTGGCGTGGTCGCGGAGGCAGAACTACGGGCTGGGCTTCGGACCCTTCCCCATCGTCTTCAGCACCAATCTCTTCCTCTGGTTCAGGGACGACTGGTTCTATCTCCAGTTCCTGATGCTGGCGGTGGGGTTCCTGGGCAAGGAGTTCGTTCGGTGGTCACGCGAGGGGAGAAAGGTTCACATCTTCAACCCGTCGGCGTTCTCACTCGCGATCTTCTCGGTCGCGCTGATCGCGACGGGCACGACCAGCATCACGTGGGGTCCGGAGATCGCATCCACGCTGACGCTGGCGCCGCGTATCTATCTGTTCCTGTTCGCGACCGGTCTGATCGTGATGTACTTCTTCTCGATCACGCTGGTCGCGGCGTCCGCGGCCATGACGTTGTTCGGGTTGAGCGCCGTTTATTATGCGGCCACGGGCGTTCCGTACTTCATCGATTCGGAGATCCCCGCCGCGGTTTTCCTGGGGCTCCACCTGCTGGTGACGGACCCATCGACCTCGCCGCGTACACCACCCGGCAAATTCCTCTTCGGTACTCTCTACGGGTTGAGCGTCTTCGGTCTGTACGCGCTGCTGGGGGCGTTCGGCGCGCCGACCTTCTACGATAAGCTGCTGGCGGTTCCGCTCCTCAACCTGAGCGTACGGCGGATCGACGCGTTCATGGCCGCGGTACGGGGCGGCCCTACCTGGGAGAAGTTGCGGATCGACTGGGCGTTCGGGCGGCCGAATCCGGCCTACATGTCGATCTGGATCGTCTTCTTCGGAGCGATGGCGGCGACGGGGCGTACGGATGGCCGGCACACGGGAGACAGCCTGCCCTTCTGGCAACAGGCGTGTGAGGAGGGCCGCGCGAATGCCTGTACCAGGTTGATTCAGCTGGAGAACACGTACTGCTCGGACAATTCAGGGTGGGCGTGCAACGAGCTCGGGATGCATTACGCCGAAGGGCGCATCACCGCGGCGAACAGCGAGCTGACGCTCGGTCATTTCGCGCGTGCGTGTGAGCTGCGCTTCCAGGCTGGATGTGTGAACCTGCTGGACCCGACCAACGTCGTCCGCTCGATCCCGCGACCGCTGGACCTGAGGCTCCTCCTGCGGGAGGGCGGACGGAACCTCCTCGACACACCGGAACCCGAGCTCTACGCCCGTGCCTGCGAGCACCGGTGGGAGTTCGCCTGCGCGCCAACGCGCCTGCAGACCTCTGCACCCCTGGGAAGTAGTAGCCGTGCAGGAATCTAAGGAAAGCGGCAGCGCTCCCCGGGCGACGGCGCTGCTGGGCATGATCGCTCTGATGGTCCTGATCGCGGTCGCGATCTTCTATCCGTTCGCGCAGTCGGTGGCGGAGGCCGAGGTCACCGTCCCGGCCGAAGCACCACCTGCCGATCTGTCTCGCTTCCGGGCGGATGCCTGGTACCTGCCGGACGATCCGCTCCTCGGATTCGTGCACGTGCCCGGCGGCCCGTTCCTGATGGGAAGCGATCCTGCGGTGGACCCGCGCGCGTTCGAGAACGAGCGATGGTCGTCCGCCGCTGCGCAGGGAGTCGTGGATCTCCCCGACTTCTACATCGGGCGGTACGAGGTGACCGTCGCGCAGTACAGGGCCTTCGTTGAGGCCAGCGGACACGCAGTCTCCGACTCGACGCTCGCCGCGCCGGCGGACCACCCGGTGACGGGGGTAACCTGGCCGGACGCCCTGGCATACGCGCGATGGCTCGAGACGGAGCTGGCCTCGTCCTCGGCGACCCCTGCCGAGCTGCGGCGCCTGCTTTCGGACGGTTGGAAGGTGTCGCTCCCCACCGAGGCCCAGTGGGAGAAGGCCGCCCGAGGAACGGACGGCCGGATCTACCCATGGGGTGCGGAGCCGAATCTGGAGCGCGCCAACTTCGCAGGTCAGTCGACGAGGCCGGTCGGTAGTTACGACTGCCCGGAGTGTCCCTACGGCCTCGCCGACATGAGCGGGAATGTGTGGGAATGGACTCGCAGCCCGTATCAGCCGCTTCCGTACGATGAAGCCGACGACCGTGAGAATCTGGAAGCGGATGCGCTCTGGGTGATGCGGGGAGGATCGTTCTCCGACCCGCCCGAGCTGGTGAGGGCGGCGATTCGCGGCGGCGCCGACCCCGGCGTACGCAGGCCGATGATCGGATTCCGGTTGGTGCTGACGCGCTGACGACCGGCCTTCAAGGAACGGAAAGGCCCGGCCCGCTGACACTCACCAGAGGTGAGACATGATCGCACGACCCGCCCTTCGGCCGGCGCTCGGATCGCGGACGCCGACCTCCGCCAATCGCGTAACCAGCCATGCCGCGGGCATCTCCCTCGCCTGCGTAACGCACTTCCCACTGCTGCTCCTCCTTCTCTTACTCTCTCCGCGGCACGCGACGGCGCAGGCGCCTGAAGCCGTCAACGCGGAGGTCGTCCAGCGCTGGATGGAGGAGCTGTCGAACGCCGGGCGGTGGGGGAGCGAGGATCAGCTGGGAACGCTCAACCTGATCACTCCCGAGGTGAAGGCGGCGGCAGCGGCCCTGGTTCGCGACGGAATCTCGGTATCGCTCTCGCACGACTACATCAAGGAGCAAGCAGAGGACGCGACCTCGCCGTTGAGCCACGAGATGCTCGGCTCGCAGGGGGCGTTCACAAGTGATCGGTACGAGATCGCCTACCATGGCTTCGCCCACAGCCACATGGACGCGCTCTGCCACAACTCCTACCAGGGGGAGCTATACAACAACTTCCGACGGGAGGATGTGGTCCAGCCGGGCGGGTGCACGGCGCTGGACATCACGGTCGCCAAGCAGGGAATCGTGAGCCGCGGAATCCTGATGGACATCGCGCGGTTGAAGGGCGTCGACTACCTCGAGCCGGGGGCGCCGATCTACGCGTCGGATCTGGAGGCGTGGGAGCGGGAAACCGGGATTCGGGTACGCAGCGGCGATGTGCTGCTGGTGCGGAGTGGCCGCTGGGCTCGGCGCGCCGAGCAGGGACCGTGGGCTACGGGAAGGCTGGCGGCGGGGCTGCACGCATCGGTCGCGCCATGGCTGCACGAGCGCGGTGTGGCGATGCTCGGGAGCGATTACACGAACGATCAGCTCCCGTCGGGCATCGAAGGGGTCGGCATGCCCATCCACCTGCTCACGCTGGTGGCGATGGGGATGCCTCTCTTCGACAACCTCGACCTGGAGGAGCTGGCGCGTACCGCCGCGGAGCTCGGGCGATACGAGTTCATGTTCGTAGCGGCTCCTCTCGCGGTGCCCGGCGGGACGGGGGCGCCATTGAACCCGATCGCGATCTTCTAGGCGGGACCCCGCGGCGACGCACCTTCGGCGGGCGCGTCACGCTCCCCCGGTAGGTCGAATTGTAGAAGGGGTAGCGGGAATGCCCCCCGCCGCCGACATTCGGAATCGGAGCGCGGCGGCTGCTGGGAACGATGAAGCAGGTGGCGGCACGGCGAGCCGGTGCGTCGCCGCTGAAGTCGAAGCAGGGGAAGGCGGCGGAGTCGGCGGGGCAACACCGCGAGCAGGTTCGGAGTGTGTCCTTTCTACCACCTCGACGAGGGGGGGACGCTGGCGGTGGCACAGGCACGAGTCCCTTCCGGCCTTCCCGCTCGGGAGGCCCCGCCGCGCACCCTCGAGGCGTTCTGGCCGGTTTTCGTTGGCTTCGTCCTGAGCTGGCTGGGAATCGTCGCGTATCTCCTGACGTTCGGTCGGCGGCTGACCCGCAACTCCGAGGTGCTCGCGCCGCTGCTCCGCAGCCGCCCGGAGTAGCTGACACAGCCACATTTCCCGCGTCATGCCCGAGCTGCCGGAGATCGAGCTGTACCTCTATGCGCTTCGCCAGCGCATCCTGGGCGAGCCCCTCCAGAAGATCCGTCTCCGGTCGCCTTCCCTGCTCCGCACCTGGGACCCTCCACTCGCCGCGGCCGAGGGGAGGCGGGTGATCGGCCTGCGCCGCGTGGGGAAGCGGATCGTCTGGGAGCTGGAGGGCGGCCTGTTCGTCGTTCTGCACCTGATGATCAGCGGCAGGCTGAAGTGGCGGAAGCCGGGCACCGACGTACCGAAGAAGGGAGCGCACGGGGCGTTCGACTTCCCTTCGGGTACACTGCTCCTCACCGAAGCAGCGACGCACAAGCGCTCCACCCTCCACCTGGTGCAGGGGGAGGAAGCGCTGGCGGAGCTCGATCGTGGCGGAATCGAGCCGCTGGACGCCACCCTCGACGAGTTCGCCGCGGCGCTGCGTGCGGAGAACCACACGCTCAAGCGCTCGCTGACCGATCCACGCATCCTGAGCGGGATCGGCAACGCACACTCGGACGAGATCCTCCTGGAGGCGAAGCTCTCCCCGATGAAGCGAACGGCGCAGCTCAGCGACGAGGAGATCGCAACCCTCTACGAGGCGACGCAGCGCTTGCTCCGGGAATGGACCGAGCTGCTCACCGCCGAAGCGGGCGACCGCTTTCCAGAGAAGGTCACCGCGTTCCACCCGCGGATGAAGGTACACGGGCGGTACGGCCAGCCGTGCCCCCATTGTGGCTCCCCCATCCAGCGAATCGTCCACGGCGAGCACGAGACCAACTACTGCGCCCGCTGCCAGACCGGCGGGCGCCTCCTGCATGATCGCGCCCTCTCGAAGCTGCTGCGGGAGGACTGGCCGCGCACGCTCGAGGAGCTGGAAGGCCGTTAGACCACGCCGTGAAACCGTCGCGCGCTCGGAGACGTAGTCGAGAGCGAACCGGATTCCCGACCGGACGGACGCACGCGAGGACGCCAAGTGAGCTGAGGCCAGGTTAGTGGCCCGGCACCTCCGAACGCGTCGTCCGGTGAGACTCGCTCCTCGAGACTTCCCGATCTGCGGATGCGACCCTTCGCCCTGCCCCTGCTGGCGCTCCTCTCCATCACAGCCCCCCTTCGCGCCCAGGAGCCGCGCTCGCTCGATCTCATGGTCGACGACGTCGGCCTCAGCATCGGCGACTCGCGCCGTACCGTGGGTCTCCGCCTCAACTTCCGCGACCGTGCGATGGAGGAGGTGATCGGGGTCAACGCCACGATCTGGCTCCCGTACGAGGCGAACGGAAACGTCACGGGTGTCGCCCTCGGTATTCCGGTCACGGGCGCACGACGCATCGACGGAATCGGTGCCGGATTGTTCGGCGTAGGGGCAGAGAAGTCGTTTCGCGGGCTGGCGATCGCCGGGGCAGGGGCGGGTGCAGGCGAAGACTTCGAGGGTCTGGCCGTGGCTGGACTCGGAGTCGGAGGTGGCGGTGACCTCCACGGCATCGTGGTGGGCGGGCTTGGAGCAGGCTTTGGTGGCGACGTCGTGGGCAGCGCGGTCGGGGGCCTGGGGATGGGCGCGGGCGGCGACCTGACCGGGCTGGGCGTCGGTGGTCTGGGCGTTGGTGTGGGCGGCGATCTCACCGGCATCGCGATCGGTGGGATCGGTGCGGGCGTCGGGGGTGAGCTACGCGGGATCGGAGTCGGTGGGATCGGCATCGGTGCCGGAGGAGACGCTACGGGGCTCCTCCTCGGCGGTATCGGCGTGGGCGCGGGTGGAGACATGACCGGCATCACGATCGGAGGGGTAGGCGTCGCCGCGGGTGGGAACCTCACTGGCCTTCAGATCGGTGGGGTGGGTGTGGGTGCGGGCGGGGAGCTTCGGGGGATCAGCATCGGCGGGATCGGCATCGGTGCACCCCGCATCGAAGGGATCGCCATTGCGCCGGCGATCGGTGGAGGGGAGTTCAGCGGTATCGCCGCCGCTCCTGTCTACCTGCGCATCCAGGACGGCACCATGAGAGGTCTCAACATCAGCGCCTACAACGACGTACGCGGTACTCAGCGCGGACTCGCGATCGGCATCTTCAACTACGCCCGCGAGCTGGACGGCCTCCAGATCGGAATCCTCAACTACGCCCGCAACAAGCCGGCGGGCACCCGGCTCCTACCGATCGCGAACTACGCACGGGTGCGTTAGGCTGGTCTCGATGCTCAGGCCGGAAAGGTCGGCCAGCCATTCTCGACACCGACGCCGAGCGTGGTCGCGGCCGCGGCGTCGGGTGGGGGGTACGCTGCGTTCATCCGGCCTCGGAGAGCGTCGACGGAATTTTCCACGGCCTCAGTTCTCCATGCCTCGCGCCCGTTCGCTCCCGCTCTCCAGCCGTTCGCGGACGTGCAGCCGCCCCACCTCCAGCTCGTCGATCTGGAGCCGCGCGATTCGGCCATCCATCAGGAACAACCTGCGGATGGCGAGGCTGCCGATCGCCAGGGCGCCGATCGCGAGCGCGCCAACGGCGAGAGCTCCGATCGCCAACGCACCGACGCTGGCGCTCCCCGCCGCCGCCCGGCGGACGCGCACCGTCCGAAGGATGCTGGGTTGGGCGTTTCGGTGTCGTCGCAGAGACTTCATGAGCTGTTCACGCGGGGTATCTGAGGGCCACCGGGCAGTGCCTCTCACGTGGGCGACCTTGCTCGCCGACGATGGCAGCGCGTCCCGATGAGCGGCAACCGGCGTACCGGGGATTCAGCCACCGATCTCGATCAGCTCGATCGCCTCGCGGCTCGGGCCCTCGATCAGAATCGCCCGATGGTCGCCGACGCGGTACTCCTCCTCGAGAAAGGTTACCCCCTCCGCCCGAAGCTTCGCGATCCACGCATCCAGATCGTCCACCCGAAGCGCGAAATGGTCCATCAGCTGGCCGCGCGTGCTCACGAGCGCAACGTCTGTCTGGTTCATGTACGCGTACAGCGAGACGTCGCTGAAGGCGATCGAGTTCAGCGATGGAGAGCGGAAGGTCCCCTCGATGTCCAGGGACGGCCAGCTGGGCTCCTCCCCGCGCTCGGCGCGGCACCCATCCTCTGACGGCTGAGTCTGCTCATCCCGCCGGGGAAGCTGGAGGTGACGCTGGTACCAGAGGAGGGCGCAGAACGGCTGCTCCATGTACAGGTGAACGTGATTGAACCGCTCCTGCTCCCGGTCGCCCTGGTACTCGACGATTGCGTCGTCCGGGCCACGAAGGTACGCGAAGCCGGGCCCGAAAGCAGGTTCGACTCCCGCCGCTTTGGCTTCCGCGATGCCCGCGGCCGTCAGGCCGACGCCTCCGCTCGAGGGCCAGGTATCCCCACTGGTGAAGACGGTGCCGCCCTCCCGTTCCGTGTAGAGGGGTAGGAGCGTCACGCCGTCGATCAGGAAGTTCTGGACGCTCGCCTGCACGTCGGTGACGTGCCAGCCGAAGTGCCAGAAGGCGCTCTGCGGCTGAGAGGGCGGTGGTGTCCCGACACGCTCGAAAAGGATGAGGGCGTCCGTTGGAGACCAGAGGGCGGGTTGGCCGGCGAACGAGGTCCGTCGCGTGGAAGGAAAGTGCCTGGTGTAGAAGTCGATCGCCGCTTCGGGATTCACCGAGTTGAGGTGGAGGTGGTGGAACTCCGGCGTTGCGAGAGGCTCCGCCTGCGCGGTGGCGCGAAGTGGGGCCCCGATCACCAGGGCCGCCAGGAGCGGCGGCAGGAGCCCCCGGTTCATCGCCCGCGCGTCACCCGCTGCTCGCGGGTGGACCCGCGGAAGAGGTGCCGAGAGCTTCCAGCTTCCGCATCAGATCCTCGCGAGTGGCGCGGCAGAGGTTGCCGCCGGTGAAGAAGGGATCCTCCGTCACCTCGAGCTCGACGTACTCCGGCACCGCCACACGCATCAGCTCCTCGAGGCTTCCTGCTTCGACTTCGCAGAGGACCAGCCCCGCGAGCTCGTCCTGGAAGACGTCGATGGAGAAGACGTTTCCGCCGTAGAAGTGATAGTACCTCTGCTTACGAAGCCGTTCTCCCTCCAGCCCGAAGATGAGCTCGTACTCCATGGGCGACAGAGGGATGGAGCCGATCATCTGCACGTAGGGAGAATCGGACTCCAGCTTCTTCGTGAGCTTAATGAACTCCTGGCCGGTGGCGGAATCCTTCAACGTTCGGAGGCGCAGTCGCGTATGCCGGATGTAGACGTCGTCGAAGATCTTCGAGTAGGGCTCCACGAAATCGCGCCACCTCGAGCCGGGCGAGACGAGGAAACGCCGTTCGTATTCGGGCCGAGTGTACCTCGCCGGCTCCGGGGAGAGCAGGCTTGCGCCCAGACTTTCACCCGACACCCGTGAACGACCCGGGAGCTGCGCGATGATCAGCTCGTTGCCGTCCGGATCGGTAACGCGGGCGGCCCGCTCGCCGCGAGGACGATCAGCAGGCTCCTCCAGAGCCCTCACGCCGCGCGAGCGGAGCTCCTCGACCGCCGCATCACAATCGTCGGTGTAGAACCAGAGGCTGACGGGCCCGGGCGAAGGGGCGTCGACCTGGTGTGCAAGGCCCATGTGACTCGAGCCGATGTCGATGCCGACGTACACCGCCGTACCCTCCGGGCCGTGATACTCGTGGGTGACGTTACCGCCGAGAACATCGCGATAGAAGCGGAGCGCCCGCTCGAGGTCGGTCGTCGAGACGATCGGAAACAGCTCGTTGTACATCGGTGGGAATTCCAGGCTGAATCGAGCGGTGGCCCACGTCATCCGCCCGTTGCTGGCATGGCAACGCCGGCGAGATGCCGATCAGGTCCGTGGCAGCTCCACGAACGGAACAGATTGCTCCAGGCAGACCGGATTGTCCAGCTTGTGTGGGAGCCGCGTCGGTCGACGCCCCGACCTGGTACCGCGCTCCCGGCCTTCTCGCGAAGCCCGGGTCACGCGGCTTCCGGTGACCCAGTGCTGTCCAGGTACTGAACGAGCAGGTCGAGCTCCTCCCCATAGACACGGGTCAGCAACCGCCGAACGAGGCGTTCCTCGAGCCATCCCACAATCCCGCGTCGCCGCGGAAGGCTCGTCGAGATCGTCACCTCGGAAGCCCGGCCACCATCCACCGGCTCCACGAGGAAGGCGGTGACCATCCGATCGTCGGGATAGCTCTCGACGAGCCGGCGGCCCGGCTCGGGTTCGGTAACGACCCCTCTCATCTCCCGTCGACGGCCGCCGAAGCGCCCCGCCACTCGCACGACGGTTCCAGCACCATACCCGCCTTCCTCGACGGTCATCCCCTCGAAGAAGCTGGGTGGCAGGATCCGCGGGTGGGCGTCGAGGTAATCCGCGAATACCGAATAGATCCGGCCCGGCGTCGCCTCGATCCGCCTCGTCGCCGCGACCTGGAAGGTTTCCTCCATGGGTCCGTGGTGGTCCAACAGTTCAGCTCGAGGTCAAGAGCGGGGCGCCAGCACGCCTGACGGGAAGGGACGCCCGTCGTACAGCCCTCCATCCAGCTGTCCCATCACCCATGGGGATCGCTTTCCACCTCCCATCGCGATCGGGTGCTGACTCGCCGCGCTCCCGCACCCTCGAACCGAAGCGCCTCTCCGGGTGCCGGGGAAGGAAATGTACCCGTTCTTCAGAGCCCCTCCTCCCAGTGCACCAGGTCGGGAGCGTAGGCGTTCGCCGAATACGCTTCGCAGAACGCCTCCTGGTCTCCGTGGAAGCGGGGATCTCCAGCCACCACGGACGGCAGCACGGTCTCCCAGAGAGCGTCCTCTCCTCCGTTCCCCCAGTTCTTTCCCACCACGACCATGTCGAGCCCCCGATGGCCCAGGATGTACTGGCCACCCGCGCCGTACGCGTACCACATCCCGACGTCGAACTCCTGGTCGCAGTTCCCGTCCGCACAGTCGGTCGCTTCGGAAAGTCCATGGGGATAGCTGGCATGGATCGCTCGAGGCGCGCACGTGGTCCCGTTCATCCAGGTCAGATACCCGTACCGTGTGGAGCCGTCCTCGAATGCCGGGTGCGTCATGTTGTAGACGTAGCGCGCATCCGCGATC
>Ga0079224_100003446_pt1 | contig 19992 bp, 23 predicted proteins | sample Stecom2015_FD_80414 | JGI IMG/M metagenome (GOLD analysis project Ga0079224, IMG submission 80414) | Agricultural soil microbial communities from Utah to study Nitrogen management - Steer compost 2015 | ecosystem: Environmental > Terrestrial > Soil > Agricultural land | place: USA: Utah...
ATTTCAAATTATAAACCCGTTATATCTTCTTTTACAAAATTTGGGTTTTTCTTTTCAAGAGGCAGACCTGTAATTTTATGGCTCGGCTTCAAACTGAGTGGTGAAATTTTTCATCTTGAAAAAGAACTAAATAATAAACTTCTTAAATTTGGCATTGAGAAGGAGAAAAGAGATTTTAAACCTCATCTTACATTAATGAGAATAAGGAAAAAGGTTAGTAAAGATTTTATATCCAGTTTTGAAAATTGTAAATTACCCGGAACAGAATTTAAAATTGATTCTGTTTCCCTTATTAAAAGTGAATTAAATCCTAAATTGCCTGACGGCAGAGCGGGCAGTTCTATTTATACTACTATTAAAAAATATAACCTGATGGGAGGGCTATAAAATGAGTACTGAACTCGAACAGAAATTGAAAATTGTTGAAGATGCTATAAGTTCTATCGAAAAGACTTACGGTAAAGGCTCTATTATGAAACTTGGCGACGGTGTTATTACTGCCGTTGAGGCTATTCCAACAGGAGCTTTGTCTCTCGATTATGCTCTGGGTATTGGCGGTATACCAAGAGGAAGAGTTACAGAAATTTACGGACCGGAGTCCAGCGGTAAAACTACATTATGTCTTCACGTTATTGCAGAAGCTCAAAAAGCAGGAGGACTTGCTGCTTTCATAGATGCTGAACATGCACTTGATGTAAATTATGCTAAACGTCTTGGTGTAGATACTGCAAACCTGCTTCTTTCTCAACCCGATTATGGTGAACAGGCACTTGAAATTACAGATACACTTGTAAGGAGCAATGCACTCGATATCATTGTAATTGATTCGGTTGCTGCACTTGTTCCAAGGTCAGAGATTGAAGGGGAGATGGGTGATGCAACAATGGCAGTGCAGGCAAGGTTAATGTCACAGGCACTCCGTAAACTTACCGGCGCAATTTCAAAATCAAAAACTGCAGTAATTTTTATTAACCAGTTAAGAAGCAAAATTGGAATTATGTTTGGTAACCCTGAAACTACTACCGGAGGTAATGCCCTTAAATTTTATGCTTCATTGAGATTGGATATAAGAAGAATTGCAGCTATTAAAGATGGTACCGATGTGGTCGGCAACAGGACAAAAGTTAAAATTGTTAAAAGTAAAGTTGCACCGCCATTTAAAGAAGTTGAGTTTGATATTCTTTATAATGAAGGAATTAGCAAAACAGGCGACTTAATTGACCTTGCAACTAATTTTGGTATCCTGAAAAAAAGCGGTTCCTGGTTTACTTATAATGAAGACCGTTTCCAGGGAAGAGAACAATTGAAACAGAAGCTTAATGAAGCTCCTGAACTTTATAATAAACTTGAAAAAGATGTAAAAGCAAAGCTCGGAATCCTTAAAGAGCCTGAAAAAGCTGAAGAGAAAAACAATAATAAAAAAAGTAAATAGTAAAGATTTTTATCTTTACTTCAGCAGATGAAAATTGAATCAGTTGCAAAAAAAGATAATCGTAATGTTATTATTAATTTTGATGATAATTCGCATTTAATAATTAATTACGAAGTTTTCTTAAAAAGCGGTCTGAAAAAAGGGATGAATCTTACATCAGACCGTTTTTCTTTTTTAGTTGAAGAGAATGAAAAGCACAAAATTAAAACGGAAGCAGTAAATTATCTTGCAAAAAGAATTCATTCTGAAAAAGAATTAAGAATAAAACTCTCCCGTAAAAAACATAAGCCTGAATTAATTAATGAAGTAGTGGAAGATTTAAAAAGCAGGGGATTAGTTGATGATTATAAATTCTCTTTAATCTTTGCTGATGAAAAAATAAGATTAAAACTCTGGGGCGAAAAAAAAATTAAAGCAGAGTTAATTAAAAGGGGAATAAGCAATGATATTATTTCCGGAGTTATTGAAGAAAAATTTCCTGAGGAAGAAAGAATTCAAAACGCAATTGAACTTGCTGAAAAGAAAATAAAATCGCTTGCTAATAAAAAATATGAAAAGAGAGTTCTTGCTGAAAAAATTTATTCCTTCTTAGCATCCAAAGGGTATGATTACCAGGTTAGCCGGAAAGTCGTGGAAGAAATTCTAAATGAAAATTTTATTGAATAATTATTTAATCTTTTGATTGAGTGATAAAATCATATTTGAAACTTCCGGAATCTTAATATTTTCTGCAGCTTCTTTAATTGTAAACCATTTTCTTTTTCGTAAATCTTTTTCAGGATAATCATCAAGCACTTCAATTACTTCCATAGAATAAACCACCATATCGCAGTAACCAATTTCTTTTTTCATCCTGAATGAACCTAGTTCTACAGTTTCATTTGCACCTATTACTCCTGCTTCTTCGTATGCTTCTTTCTTTGCTGATTCAAAAGGGGAAAGGTTGAATTCAATATATCCTTTGGGAAAAATCCATTTCTTTTTTCTTATGGTAGTGATAAGAAGAACCTGCAGCTCCCCGTTTTTCTTCCTGTAGGGGATTACACCTGATTGATGAAAATTAAATTCTAATTTCAAAATACCGCGGAAAAATTTTACTGCAATTATATATTGAATTGAAAGCAAGTGCAAGTAAAAGATAATTTAGGTTTGTTAATCAATTTTATTCTTTCTTATTTATTATTCTTATTTTTGAACTGATGGAATCTCTTAACATACAACAGGATATTTCCCTTTTACCTTACAACACATTTGGCATTAATGTTAATGCAAAATATTTCTCTGAAATCAGAAGTGAAGAACAATTAATCAAAATTCTCTCTCAACAGAATCCGGAATTCGCAAATAAATTAATTCTTGGCGGCGGAAGTAATGTTCTTCTCACAAAAGATTTTAATGGATTAGTTCTTAAAATTTCTATTCCGGGAATTGAAATAATCAATGAAGATGATGAAAAAGTAATTGTTAAAGCAGGAGCAGGTGTTGTCTGGCATGAGCTTGTACTATACTGCATAGCGAAAAATTTTGGAGGGATCGAGAATCTCTCATTAATCCCCGGCACTGTAGGGGCAGCTCCAATTCAAAACATTGGTGCATATGGACAGGAATTAAAAGATGTGTTTTATAAACTGGATGGTGTTTTTTCAGATGAAATTAAAAAATCTTCTTTTAATAAAAATGAATGCAGATTTGGTTACAGGGACAGCATTTTCAAACATGAATTAAAAAATAAATTTATAATAACTCACGTTTACCTAAAGCTTTCTAAAAGTCATAAAGTTAATATTGAATATGGAAATGTAAGAGATGAATTAAAAGAAATGGGAATTGAAAACCCCGGTATTAAAGATGTTAGTGATGTTATTATAAAAATCAGAAAAAGCAAACTGCCCGACCCTGAAAAAATTGGTAATGCCGGCAGCTTCTTTAAGAATGCAGAAATTGATGAAAAGCAATTTGAAAACCTGAAAAAAAAATTTAATAATATTGTTGGCTTTAATCTTGGTAATGGAAAAGTTAAAATTCCATCTGGCTGGCTTATTGAAAATTGCGGATGGAAAGGAAAAGTAATTGGCAATACCGGTGCACATGCTAAACAAGCTCTTGTTCTTGTAAATTATGGAAATGCAACAGGAAAAGAAATTCTTCAGCTTGCACAGGAAATTAAAAAATCAGTCTATAATAAATTTGGAATTGAACTGCAGGAGGAAGTAAATATAGTCTGATATAATTATCTTAAATATTGTACTATAAAAAACATCCATTCCTTTTTAATAATAACATTTGTATTTTAATCGTTAACTAAAGTTAACCAGGCGTAAATAACCCACAACAGGAGATTTTGAAATGAATTCTTCCGAAGAATTTAAATCTGCTTATGAAAAAGCAGCCGAAGAAGGAATTGACCCCAGGTGTATCCCAATGAAATTAACCGGACCGGTACCAATTGATGAGAAGATTGAATACCCTGATTATCCTGAGTCAGATCATGAAAACTGGAAATTTTTATATGAACGGCAAATGAAAAATCTTCCCGGCAGAGTATGCCAGGAATATCTTGAGGGAGTTAATATTCTTAATTTTAAACCTGACAGAATTCCTTCACTAAAAGAATTAAGTGCAATCTTTAAGAAAACTACAGGATGGAGAATTGCACGTGTTCCGGGTTTAATTCACGAACAGAATTTTTTTGAAATGCTTCGTGAAAAAATTTTCCCTTCTACAGATTACATCAGAGGAAAAGATGAGCTTGATTATACCCCCGCACCTGATTGTTTTCATGATATATTTGGTCATATGCCACTTCTTACAAATCCTAATTTTGCTTCCTTTTACCAGATGTTTGGTGAAGCTTCGCTAAATGCAAAAGGTGAGGACAGAAAATTTCTTGAAACTTTCCACTGGTTTACTGTTGAATTTGGTTTAATAAAACAAACTGATGGAATGAGAATTTATGGAGCAGGTATTATTTCTTCAAAGGAGGAAGTAAATCATGCTTTGTCCGATAAAGTTGAAGTAAGAGATTTCATCCCCGATAAAGTTGTACGGCAGGATTATGATGTATGGCATCTGCAGCCGATTCTTTTTGCAATAAATTCTTTCCGGCATCTTGAAGAAGCATTTAAAGAATGGACACGCAGCAGAGGTTTACTCAATTAGTTTAATTTATTTTATATTTTAAATTGAAATTAAATTATGAAAATAAAAATTGGTGATACTGCTCCCGACTTTACCCTTATAAATACAGAAGGTGAAAAAGTTTCTTTGAAAGATAAACTTGATAAACAGGTTGTTCTTCTTTTTTTCCCTTTTGCAAATTCATCTGTCTGTACCGAAGAGATGTGTTTGATAAGAGATAATATCAAACAGTATGAAAACCTTGATGCAAATGTTTTTGGAATTAGTGTTGACAGCCATTATTCATTAAAACTATGGGCTGAAAAACTAAACCTTAACTTTCCTTTACTGAGTGATTTTAATAAAGAAGTTTCAGCTAAATATGATTCATTGAATGAACTTCATGCACCTGGTAAGTATGATTATAAAGGTGTTTCAAAACGCTCGGCATTTGTTATTGGCAAAGATGGAAAAATAAAATATGCAGAAATCTGCGAACATACAGGTCTTCAGCCGAATTACGAAGCAATAAAAAAATCATTACAAAATTAATTGGAGATTTATGCCTGAAGAAGGAAAGAAAGCACCAAATTTCAAATTAAAAAACCAGAATGGCGAAGTAATTTCTTTAAATGATTTCAAGGGGAAAAATGTAGTTTTATATTTTTATCCTAAAGATGATACAACAGGATGCACAGCCGAAGCATGTAGTTTTAGAGATGATTTTCCGAAGTTCGAAAAAATTAATGCTGTAATTCTTGGTGTAAGTCCTGATTCAGTTGAATCACATAAAAAGTTTGAGCAGAAATATAATTTAAACTTTAACTTACTCAGCGATGAAAAAAAAGAAGTTGTTGAAAAGTATGGTGTTTGGAAAGAAAAAAATATGTACGGCAGAAAGTATATGGGAGTTGAACGTACAACTTTCATAATTGGTCCGGATGGAAAAATAAAAAAGATATTCAGGAAGGTTAAAGTTAATGGTCATAACAAGGAAGTTTTAGAGGTATTGAATAGCTGATATGGTTTATGTTACAAGGCGTGAGAGATTCAGCGCCGCACATCGCCTTTATAATCCCGCCCTTAGTGATGAAGAAAATTTTAAATTATACGGGTTATGCAGTAATCCAAACTGGCATGGTCATAACTATGTTCTGGAAGTTGTGGTTTGCGGAGAAGTTGATCCTCAGACGGGTTACCTGATTGATTTAAAAATTCTTAAAGAGATTATAAGAGAAAATGTAATAGAAAAGGTTGACCATAAAAATCTGAATATCGAAACAGATTTTATGAAAGGAATAATCCCGTCTGCAGAAAATATAGCAATTGCAATATGGAATGTTTTAAAGGATAAAATTCCTAAAGGGAAACTTTATTCTGTTAAATTGTATGAAACAGAAAATAATTATTTTGAATATAAGGGAGAATAATTTTGAACGAGAAAAAATTTAAGAAGCTGGTTTATGATATGCTGAAAGAAATTGGTGAAGATCCTGACAGGGAAGGTTTGTTGGACACACCAAAACGTGTTACTGATTCCTATAAGTTTCTTACCTCAGGCTATAATATGGATATTAAAAAAGTAATGAATGAAGCGGTGTATCATGAAAAATATGATGAAATGGTTATCGTAAAGAATATCGATTTCTATAGTTTGTGTGAACATCATATACTTCCTTTTTATGGCAAAGTACATGTAGCATACATTCCTAACGGAAAAATAATCGGGCTTAGTAAAATACCCCGCATTGTTGAAGTTTTTGCCCGCAGGCTCCAGGTTCAGGAAAGGATGACCCAGGAAATTGCTGATACACTCGATGAGTATTTGAATCCCCAGGGTGTTGCTGTTGTTTCCGAGGCTTATCACATGTGTATGATGATGCGCGGTGTTGAAAAACAGAATTCATCTGCAACAGCAAGTGCAATGCATGGTGTATTTAAAGATGATGCACGTACAAGATCAGAATTTCTCTCATTCATCGGCAAGAATGGTTTAAAATGAGCAAGGATAAACCGGGCATATGGATAACAGGCGCCAGCTCCGGCATTGGTAAAGCTGCTGCAATTGAATTTGCAAGAACAGGATGCAGAGTATTTGCATCTTCAAGAAGAGTAACAGAATTAGAAAGACTGAATAAATCTCTTAAAGAAGAAAATCTTGAACTTGAAGTTTTTCCATGTAATGTTGCTTCAAGTGCCAATGTTGAACAGACTGCAAAAAAAATTCTTTCATCTTATGAAATTGATTGTCTTATAAATAATGCAGGAATAACTTCATTCAAATTAGCTGAAGAAAATTCTATCAATGAAATTGATGATATAATTAATACAAATCTTCTTGGTTCAATTTATACTATAAAATCTGTTCTTCCTCATTTTATTGAAAAGGGGGGAGGAACGATAATAAATGTTCTCTCAACTGCTGCAAAAAAAATATTTACAAACTCATCTGCATATGCTGCTTCTAAAACAGGATTAAAAACTTATGCTGATGTTTTAAGAGAAGAGGTGAGAAAGTATAAAATAAAAGTGGTAAATATAATTCCAGGTGCAACTGTAACTCCAATGTGGTCACAGGAAGTTCGTAAAGAACATTCACACAGAATGATGGAACCGGAAGATATTGCAAGATATCTTGTTTGGGTATTCTTGCAGAAAGAAAATGTTATAAGTGAAGAAATTGTAATAAGACCAATTGAAGGAGATTTATAAATATGGAGAGAGAATTAGCTGTTGTAACAGGTGCAAGCAGGGGAATTGGCAGAGCAATTTCTCTTGCATTGGCTGGTGAAGGTAAAGATGTAATTATTTTCGGACGTGATGTAAAAGCACTTGAAGAGGTTCAATCAGAAATAAAATCCCATAATGTTCACTGCGAATATTTCTCTGGTGATGCCGGCGATGAAAAATTTGTACAGATGTCCATAAAAAAAATTTTAGATGTCTATGGAAAGATTGATCATCTTATCAATAATGCCGGAATAGGTATAATGAAGAAAGTTATTGATGCTTCTCTCGATGATTTTAAGAAACAGGTAAATGTAAATCTGTATGGAGTTTTCAATTTTACTAAAGCTGTTCTTCCTTCAATGATTGAAAGAAAAAGTGGTTCAATAATTAATATATCTTCGTTAGCAGGTAAAAATTCCTTTATTGGCGGATCAATGTATTCAGCTACAAAACATGCTTTACTTGCTTTTGCGAGAACATTAATGCTTGAGGTAAGAGAATATAATATACGTGTTGCAACTATTTGTCCCGGTTCTGTTGCTACAGATTTCAGGACGGGGGATATTGATCCGAGAAGCAGAGGAGAAATTTTGCAGGCAGAGGATGTTGCACAAACAGTGCTTTATATTTTGAATCTGCCACTGAGGGCATTAATGAGTGAAATTGATTTAAGACCAACTAACCCCAAAAAATAATCTGTCTCAAATATTTAAATACCTGAGACAGATTATTTTAAAACACATCAACTAAAAACAATTAAATCTTCTTTGCTGAAAATTTCTGTTGAAACCAAAATTCCTTTTGCCTCTGTATTGCCTGTTTTCTCTCCATATTTCTTTTTGCTCATCATTTAATAATTCATAAATATCCATCCGGTGGTTTGTTCTTTCAATAGCCATCTGGTTTTTAATGGAATTAATTTTTTCAACTGCCGATATGATATTATTTCTGTTCAACTCATCACTATTCTGCAAATCCCTTAAATCTATTTTGGCTTTTTCGAGTTCTGCTTTATAATCAGCCATCTTTTTCTGATGAGAACTCCTTAATTCAGAAATTTTATCTTTTTGTTCCTCGGTGAGATTTAATTTATCAATTATTCTTTCTCGGGTTATTCGTTCTTTAAATTTGTGTCTTGGTTGTGCTGACAAATCAGAATTAATACCAAAGAAAAGAATAATTGCAGTTAAAGTTGAAATAATAATAGTTTTCATTTTATCTCCTGTTTATTTGAATTTTGTACTTTTGACATGTAAGAAATATTTTGGGTTTAAATTGAAATTTATTATTAAACTTTTTGTAACAACTCAATGTCGAATACTCAGGAAAAACTGCTGGTATGACAGATAAAGATATTGATTATATTCTTGTTGAACGGTTCATTAATGGTGATGAATCTGCTTTTAATGAACTGGCCAGGAAATATCAGCAGAGGATTTACTGGCATGCAAGAAGAATGACAGGCAATCATCTTGATGCAGATGAAATTGTACAGGAAGTTCTTCTTGTAATGTATAAAAAACTTAAAGATTTTAAATTCAGGTCTTCACTTTATACATGGATTTATACAATAACATCAACACGGAGTATAAATTTAATCAGAAGAAGATCCGTAAAGAAAATTTTTTCTTTTGAGGATAGCGATATTGATGAAGCAGATAAAACCGATATCTTATCAGATTTTGAAAATAAAGAAGAGATAAAACTAATGGAAAAACATCTACAGAAAATTCCTGTAAAACAGAGAGAGGTTTTTATACTTCGCGCAATAGATGGACTTACTTACGAGGAAATTTCTGAAATTACCGGAAAGAGCATCGGCGGTCTGAAATCAAATTATTTTCATGCTTTAAAAAAATTAACAGAGATGATGAACAAATGAATAAGAATGAAAAAATCAGGAAATATTTAGAAGGGGAATTAACCGGGAGTGAGTTAAAAGAATTTGAAAATGAAATTCTTCAATCCCCGTCTTTAAAAAAAGAAATTGATGATCTTCAAAAAACAATTAATCAATTTTCTTCTCTTAAAAATGTTAAAGCCGATGAAAGGTATTTTAATAACATACTTCCTGTATTTCATTCAAAAGATAAAAAGACTTCCTCATTCATTCTTAAACCTGTTTATACGGCAGGCAGTCTTGCAGCAGTATTAATTGCGGCAATTATTTTCTTTTTTGTAAACAGCGGAAATGAGAATGAAGAGATAATGTATCAAAATTTAACTTATGAAGAGATAAATGAATATCTGAATGATTACTCAGCAGACTACCTTCCTCCTCAATTTATTTATGAAACAGAAGAAGAGTATGATTCATTATTAAGTTCAATGATAGAAGTTGAGTTTAACAGTGAACTTGCCGAAGATTATTTTTCAGAACTTTTCAATGAAGAATATTATTCTTTTATAAATAATCTTTCTGATGATGAAATTGATATGATATATAATAATCTAACAAAAAAAGATTTTTAAAGAGGCAAATATGAAAAAAGGAATCCTTTCGGTTTTAGTAATTCTCTTAATCACCACAATTTCATTCGCTCAAAGGGAGGAGAGGCATGGAGAAAAAATCAAAGCTCTTGAAAAAATCAAACTAATAGAAGCTCTTGATCTTGATGAGGAGACAGCAGTAAAATTCTTTGCAAGAAGAAATGAACACCAGGAAAGGATGAAAAAAATATTTTCTGAACTGGAAACGAAAAGAAATGAAATCAGGAAATTAATTTCTTCTGCTGAAAATGATGATGATCCTGAATTAAAAAAACAGGTTGAAAATTATTTTAAAATTCATCAAAAAATCGATGAAGAAAAGAGAAAATTTGTTGAATCGCTTGATGATATTCTTTCAAACAAACAGATTGCAGAATTAACATTGTTTGAAAGAAGATTCAGAGAAGAAATAAGGGATGTGCTGATGATGAAAAGAAGGAACAGAAAGTAAACAGGGAACATTATTGATTACTGAATGTATTAAAACACAAATAAAGGGTTGATTTTCTAACCCTGCAAATATATTTTTATTCCTTAGTTTTTTGCGGAAGTGGTGAAATTGGTATACACGCTACTTTGAGGGGGTAGTGCCTTAATTGGCGTACGGGTTCAAGTCCCGTCTTCCGCACAAAAATTTTTTCACCCAAAACAAAGGAAGAGAATGATGAAAAAAATAAAAGCCTTGCTGTTTATTTTCCTGTTTGTTTCAATAGGTTCGGTTTCGATGATTGCGCAGGAAATGGACCCGGAAGCAGGGAAATTATATAACGAAGGAAATAAATTATTAAAAGCTGGTAATTACGATGGGGCACTGCAGCAGTATAACCAGGCTCTTAATATTGAAAAGGATTACAGAATATACTACCAAAGAGGAATTGCCTTAAAGAATTTGGGTAATCTTGAAGAAGCAAAGAATTCATTTGAAGAATGTTTAAAACTTAAATCTGATTTCGAAGGTGGTTATAATGCTCTTGGCGGGGTATTTTTCTCTATGGGAAATTACCAGGCAGCCATAAATATCTATGAAAAAGTGCTTGAATTCTCGAAGAATAATTCTGTAAAAAATAAGGTTAAGAAAAACCTCTCACTTGCTTATACCAAACTTGGCGCGGAAGCGGAAAGTAATGGGAACAGTGAAAGCGCTATTCAGAATTACAAGAAAGGTGCAGAGATAAATAATTATGATGCAGCATATCTCTCACTCGCAAAACTTTATACTGACCTGGGTAACTGGGATGCTGCAATTGACGCTGCTGAAAATGCACTTAAATACAGATCAAGTATAAGTAAAGGCGGACCATATTATTATATGGGTTTAGCTTACAAAGGAAAAAGTGACAGTGCCAAGGCAAAAGAAATGTTTACCCAGGCAAGATCTGATGCAACTTACAGAAAAACAGCAGAATATGAATTAAGTCTTCTCCAGTAAAAAAATGATTTTCCCTATTCAACCCTCGCTTTATGCGGGGGTTTTTTGTTTATGAGAAGTATAGAAAAAATTCCAACAAAATTTCTTTTACCGCTTATCTCCGCTTCTTCAGTTTTAAGAGAAGAAAAAATATTTAATGATTTTCTTCTTTTGGCTAAGAAGAAAAAAATCCCTTCAATTAAAATTTATGAAGCACTTCTGCAGAGTTATTTATTTGCAGGTTTTCCTTCTGCATTAATTTCCCTTAAAAATTTTCATAAAGTATTTCCAAATTTTAAAAGTAAAGTTAAAACACCTTCTTATTCTGAATTAAGAAAAAGAGGTGAGAAGACATGTAAAATTATTTATGGAAATAAATATGATAAACTCATCAGCAATGTAAAATCTTTTTCTCCTGATTTGGCTGAATGGCTTGTAGTTGAAGGTTATGGAAAAGTCCTGAGCAGAAACCGGCTTTCTCTTAAAGAGAGAGAATTATGCATCATTGCCATTCTTACAGTTTTAAAATTTGAAGATCAGTTACTCTCACATATTCTTGGCTGTTTAAGAGCCGGAATTAAAATGGAAATAATTTCTGAACTAATGGATTATCTGAAATTGTTTAACAATTCTTTTTCTTCCTTTGGTAGAAAAATTCTGAGTAAAACTAAACGTTAGGATTTTCTTTTCTTAAGAAAATTCTTTAAGTAAATCCTCATATTTTATTTAATACCTTGACTTAACTATTCTGTAAATCTATATTTACCACTGATTTTATTAACTATGCTTAAACTTTAGAGAGCAGATTTATTGAATTTCATATTTCATTCTGAAAATCTTTTGACCAACGTGGGTGTTGGTATCATTCTCTCTACAATAATTTCTCTTATTTCATTAAAATTTAAACTGCTCACAATTTCAGGAACAATCACAACTTTCATACTTGCATTATTAATTTATACATTTGGCACCTGGCAATGGACTTTACCAATTGTAACATTTTTTGTTTTATCGAGTCTATTATCAAAGTTCAGAAAAAAAAGAAATAAGGAGGTTGAAGTTTATTTTGAAAAGTCTGAACAGAGAGATTACTTACAGGTTCTGGCAAACGGAGGGGCAGCCTGTTTACTGGTTATCTTCTATTATTTTTTTGAGTATGAACTTTTATATCTTTTTTACGTCTCTATAGTAGCTTCAGCTTGTGCAGATACCTGGGCAACTGAAGCCGGAACATTAATGAAAACCAGGACTATTGATATTTTAACTTTGAAAAAAATAAATCAGGGAGTATCGGGAGGAGTTTCTTTACCGGGTACAATGGCTTCAATTGCAGGTGCTGTTGTTATAGCTGCTGTTTCTTCTTTTTGGTTTGATAAAACAAATTTCTTAATTGTAACTTTTGCGGGTTTTGCCGGAAGTATAGCCGATAGTTTTTACGGCAGTTTATTCCAGGCTCAATATGAATGCAGAGTTTGTAAAAAAGTAACCGAGAAAAAAAATCATTGTAATGAGGACGCTGTTTTGATTAAAGGCAAAAGATGGCTTAACAATGACACTGTAAATTTTGGTGCGGGTGTTTCCGGAGGTTTGTTTTCTGTTTTTCTATTTAGTTTTGTTAAAGGATAAATGAAAAAGAGTATTTTAATTTTTATAGTAATTCTTTATTCAACTTTTTATTCTCAGGAATTAAAAAACAATTTACCTGAAGATGCACCTAAAATATTTTACGATGCAATGTCTGCTTATCAGTCAATGCTTTATGCAGACTCATATAAGTTATTTGAAAAATTCTTTACTGAATATGAATTAAAAGATGAGTTGTATGCAACAGCAAAATTTTATGCATCAGATGCACTTTTAAATATTGGTGATAATGATGCTGCATCATCAGGGTTTGAATACCTCGTTAATAATTTCAATTCTTCAAATTACAGGGACAGAGCACTTTACAAACTTGGACTCATCTACTTTGATTCCGAACAATATGCAAAAGCAAGAGCAAGATTTGAAAAGCTTCTTTATGAATATCCAGAGAGTGAACATTCGGGGACCGCTATGTACTGGATTGGAGAAGCTTATGCAGCAGAAGGCAGATTGAATGATGCAATTGATTATTTAAAAGATGCGGTTGAACGTAGAAGAAATAACCGATACCATGATTATTCACTTTATACTTTAGCATCGACTTATGAAAAAACTGGTGATTATGAAAATGCAGTTAAATATTATGACCAGCTTCTCTCTTATCATAAAGAAAGTCCGCTTGCAGTTTCAGCACAAATAAGAATTGGTGTGTGTTATTTTCATTTAAAGGATTATCAATCATCTATACTCGAATTAAAAAGCCCGCTGCTTTCAGACCTTCCTGAAGATTTGTATTCTGAAAGTCTTTATATACTTGCAAATTCTTATTACCGTGTTGCAGAATATGATGATGCAGAAAAAGCTTATAAGGAAATTATTGAGTCCTTCCCTTCATCGGAATATGCAAGAGATGCTGAGTATGGTTTGGCATGGACATATTTCCAAAAAGGCAACTACAACGATGCTTACAAAATTTTTCATTCACTCTCCGAAGGTTCTGACAGTATTGCAATGAAATCTTTTTACTGGAAAGGTGAAGCAAAAAGATATGCAGGACAGGAAGATGAAGCTTTCAGAATTTATAGAGATTTTGTTGAGAAATACCCGAACAGCGAACTTGTAAAGGGTGTTCAATACCAGATGGGTGTTACTTATTATAATGATAAGCAATTCAACCAGGCTGAAAGATTAATAAAAGATGCACTAACTTCTTCCGATGAATCTCTCCGTTCAAAAGCTTTTACTCTTCTTGGCGAAATTGAACTCGACCGCAAACAATACGCTTCAGCAAAAAATAGTTTTGAAGCTGCACTCGATATTCAAAGAACCCCTTCCGAACTTCAGTTAAGGTCCAGACTTGGTCTCGGTGCATCATACTATTATCTTGGAAAGTACAATGAAGCTATTGATATTCTTGAAGAGATAAAGGAAGAGAATCCTTATTTCGAGCCAAACAAAGTTAATTTCTATCTTGCAGAAAGCTTTTATTCTCTTGGAAAATTTTCTGAAGCAATAAAAAATTATAACAGTATTGATTCATCCGAACCTGAAATAAACGCACAGGCTTTATATGGTAAAGGATACTGCTATTTTAATTTAAAAGATTTTGATAACGCCGCATATAGTTTTAATAATTTTATTAAAGCATATCCGAAGGATAAAAGAATTGTTGATGCACGTTTAAGACTGGCTGACAGCTATTACGGCAGTAAAAATTATGATGCAGCCAGCAGAGTGTACAGAGATTTATTTAATCTTGGCAGCGATGAAATTGAATCTCCTTATGCTTACTACCAGTATGCACAGGCTTTATACAAAGCAGGGAAGACCGAGCAGGCACTTGCTGAATTTAAAACTCTTCAGGAGAGATTTCCTGATTCCGATTATGCTGATGAATCTTTATTCACAATTGCATGGATTCATTTTCAGCAGGGGGATTATAAACAGGCAATTCAATCATACAAAAATGTACTTCAGGTTTATCCAAAATCTCCGCTTGCCCCAATGGTTTTTTATTCTATTGGTGATGCATATTTTAATTCAGGGGATTACAAATCTGCAATTGAAAATTATGAGATTGTAATGTCGGATTATCCGACTTCAAATTATGTTTTTGATGCAGTAAATGGAATTCAGTACAGTTATGTTGCACAAGGTAATCATCAAAAAGCAATTTCTTTTATTGAGCAGTTTGTTAGCAGGAATCCTGGTTTAAGTTTTTCCGACCAGGTATTTTTTAAGAAGGGAGAAATCTATTACAGTGTAAGAAATTACGAAGCTGCAAAATCAGCTTACCAGGAATTTATTTCCAGCTATCCAAAAAGCAAATTAGTGCCTGATGCATATTTCTGGATTGGTAAATCTGCTCAGAACCTAAATCAGTTTGCTGAAGCAATTCATAATTTTAACATCGTGTTTGAAACTTATCCTAAAGATGAAGCTGCAGCAGCAGCAGTTGTTGAAATGGGAAATATTTATAACATAGAAAAAAATTATGATGCTGCAGTTGAAATATATAACAAAGCACTCGATAAACTTTCGCAGTCTCCCCGAATTGCAGAAATTTTATTTATGAAAGGAACAACATTAATTAATAAAGAAGATTTTGCCGGTGCTTACGAAGTTCTGGATGAAGTTATTCAATATTATCCCAAATCAATTTTTGCTGACAAATCAAAGTTAGAATTAGGTTTACTTGAACTGGCAACAGAAAATTATATGAATGCCGATATGTATTTCAGGAATCTTGCTGAAACAAGAAGCGATGATATAGGTGCACAAGCCCAGTATTTTTTAGGTGTATCACTCGCAGAACAGGAAAGATATGATGAAGCTGTAACTGCTCTTGAACGAGTAAGGCTTGTTTTTTCCGGTTTTGATGAATGGCTAACAAAATCATATTTGAAGCTTGGTGATGTGTATGTTAAGCAGGAAGAATTTAACAAAGCTAAAGAGATGTACAGAGCTGTCCTATCTAAACACAGAGGAAATGCTTTTGGACAGGAAGCTCAGAGAAAATTGAGAGAACTGCAATGATTAAAAAAATATTTTTAACATTTTTATTTTTATCACTAAATGTAAGTGCACAGGAAAACCCGAATGTTGAACTTCCCGATTTTATAATTATGGGTAAAGATGTTATTTCTGTTCAGGGTGCACAAAAAATTAATCCTGAATTTGTATCAACAATTTCGGAACAATTTTTCAAACCTGTTTTTTCTCCTGAAGAACTTGAAGTGAGAGATTTATCTTCACCTGTAAGGGGAGATTTAAATGTAATGGACTCCTTAAACTTTTTAAGAGGTAAACTCGATTTTGCTGCAGGTATATATTCATTGCCAACAACTGATTTAACTTATCATTTACCTTTTGAAAATTTTTTGGCATCAGGAAAATTTAAAGGAGAATACCACAGGGCACACGTTGATAACAGTGAAAGATATTTAGTTAACGGCGGATTGAATTTTCTATTTACAACAAGTAATCAAAGTACATTTTTGCCGGGCACTCAGTTTAAATTGAATGGTGAATTTGGATCATCTGCTTTTAAATTTTATGCAGTAAATAATCCTTTGAAAAGAACTTTGAACCAGGGTAATTTTTCATTTGCAATTTTAAACCAGTCAAACAGAAACATTACTTTTGATTTATCCGTTGAAGATGACCTAACCTCAATAAATGAAGAAAACTATAATGAAAATATTCTTTCTTTAAAAGGATTAACAAAAGTTAATTTTTCAATCTTCAATATTGGTGCATCAGTAGTTTATAAAAAACAGTTTTTAACAATTAATACTACACCTCCTAATATTCCTAATAACGATGTCTCAGATTTCTTTTCAATCAGACCTTCGGCAGGAATAAATATTTCAGATGCTATAAAAGCTGCTGGCGGTTTTTCATATTCGCAATCAGGTGAGCGTAGTTATGCAGCACCATTCGCTTCAATATCTTTTAAACTGAATGAATATTTTTCATTGTTTGGTGAATATTCTCCTCATGCTGAATTTATAACAAGCAATGAATTATTAAAAGAAAACCGTTACTATGAGCCGCAGAATTTCTATAATTTGTTTTTCGAAAAAAGAAATTCATTTACAGCCTCTGCCAAATTTGAATATGATAAATATTACCAGGTAAATGCAGGTGTAAGATATTTCTCTTCTCCAAAATATCCTTTCTTTGCTGATTCAGGTTCTTCAGGAAGATTTTATCTTGCAACTGCAAATGCCAATAATATAACTGCATTTGCCGATTTTCTTTTTCACCCCGGGCCATTCGGAATTTTTTATGGAGGAGTCGAAGTATCTGACACAAAAAGCAGCGGAGATTTTGTTCCGTATCATCCTCAGTTAAAATTGTCTGCTTCATATTCTTATGAGTTTGATTTTGGATTAACTCCGCAGATTAATCTTTCTTATGTTTCGGAACGGCATACATCAATAACTAACACATCTACTTTACCCGGTTATGTTGATTTAGGTTTTAAGATTTTTTATAAAATTGTTCCTGAATTTTTGTTTACAGTTGAATTATCAAACCTGTTAAGTGATGATATTTATTTCTGGAACGGTTATAAAGAAACTCCTTTAGATATTGCAGCAGGTTTCAGATATTTATGGTGAGAATTAATTTTATTTAATAACAAAGAAATAAAAATGAACCAGACAGAATTGATCGAAAAAATTGCCGGGATGAATGATATTCCCGAATCAGATCAGAAACAGTATTTTGAACTGCTGCTGATAAGGCTGTCTGAGCTGTTAAAGGAGAGAGATGAATTTCCAATCGGAGATTTAGGCAGATTTGAATTAAGAAAAAGTTTTAAGGATAATGAAAATGATTTTCTGATTTTCATTACGAATGAAGGAAAAGAATTATTCTTTACTATTCCTGAAACTGAAGAAAATGTTATTGCAGAGCCAGTTGACTCTTTTTTCAGTATAAGCATAGGTAAACCTGTTATTCCTTTTAAAGGGAAAAATGATGAAGAATTATTTATACCTAAGTCTGCTGATGAAAAGAAAAGATTTCTTGAACTGAAGGTTGAAAAATTTATTGATAATTCTCCTGTTGAAATTGAAAGAACAAATAATCTTGATGATATAAAATTTTCATTCCTTAACTGGAAAAAAACAACTGATGTTAATGATGAAATAAATGAATTAGAAAAAAAGATAAGTGAATCAACAATTCCTCCTGAAGAACCTTTTGAAGAAAAAGCAGAAACTGAATTAATACAGGAAGAAGATATTGATAATTCATTAGATGAAAGTGAAGAAGAGATATTATCAGAAGAAGATCAGTTTATTTTAAATGATAAAGAAGCTGAAGAAGAATTAATTGAAGATGATTTAACTATTGAAGAACCGGAATTAGTTGATGAAATATCTGAACCAGATGAAAATTTAGAGGAGATTGTTGATGAAATATCCTACGAGGAAAGATTGCCTGAAATTTTAGATGAAGATAAAACTACTAAAGCAAAGGCTGATGAAAAATTAAATGAAGATCCTGTAATAAGAGATGCCTTTAAATATGCCGAAGAAAAAAGAGCAAGATTAAATCAGTATAAAAAAAGATCCAAATCAGGATTTATTTTTGCAGGAATATTTATAATTGTTATAGCAGCAGCCATCTATCTCTTCTCTGTCTTCACTGATAATAATCAAAAAGTTTTGCAGAGTACAACAACAGAAATCAAAAGTACACCTGAAGAAAATTTAAGTACTGGAAGCGAAACCAGTCAGCCGGAAAATATTTTACCATCTGGTAATGAACCAGAAACAAATAATATTACTGGAAGTACAACACCCCCGGAACCTGAAATAAGAGATGCTAAGCCATCAAAAAGAATAAAGGGATATATTTACCAGTATGAGGATGGAACTTATGCTGCACAGGTTTCTTCATGGAAAACAAGATCAATTGCTCTTTCTGAAACTAAAAAATATCTTGATGCAGGTTATAAAGCATTTATTGAGCAGACAGATTTATCGGGCAAAACATATTATCGTGTGAGGATTGGGGGATTTGCTTCATTGGAAGAAGCAGATGAATTTTTGAAAAAATAAAAACAATAACATTAAAAGAAGGATTCACGTATGAATTTATTCTCGATTTTTCTAAAAGGCGGTTTATTGATGTGGCCTATATTGCTTTGTTCAATCATTGCACTTACAGTTATTATCGACCGCTATATTGTTTTAAGGCGTGCTAAAATAAATATACCCGCATTCCTGGTTAGGATAAGAGGCTTAATTAAAAAGAAAGATATTTCCGGAGCAATCAGTTATTGTATGGAAGAAAAATCTCCGGTAGCAAATATCATCAGGAAAGGTTTGAAGAAATACCGCCTTGGTCATGAGAGAGTTAAAGAAGCAATTGAAAATGCAGGTAAACAGGAGATAAATAAACTTGAAAAAGGTTTATCTGTTCTTGCAACTGTTGCAGGTATTGCTCCTCTGCTTGGGTTTCTGGGAACTGTAACAGGAATGATCCAGGCATTTATGACTATTGAAGATCTTGCCGGCTCTGCAAACCCAAGTGATTTAGCCGGTGGTATCTGGGAAGCTTTGATAACTACAGCTTTTGGTTTAATTGTAGGTATACCTGCTCTTGCATTTTATAACTATTTCCTTTCTGCAGTAAAAAAAGCTGTCAGCGAAATGGAAACTGTAGCAAATGATGTTATTGATGTTATACAGGACAGCTCTTCTCAAACTGCAGATGTTGAAGAGGAAATCGAACTGGATATTTAATATATCTTTAATGATTCTTTATTAATTAAAAATTGACAAAATGAAATATGAATTTTAAAACATCAAATGAACCTATAAGCATTTTCAGTTTTTCTTCATTGACTGATATTGTGATGCTGCTGGTGATTTTCTTTCTCTTAACTTCCCAGTTTGTAATTCAAACAGGGGTAAAAGTAAAACTGCCCGGTTCTAAAACAAATGAACCATCAACTCCATCTAAATTAATTGTGACATTAACTGCAGGCGGAGCAGTTTATGCAGGTAATGAAGAGATAAATATTGACCAGCTTCCTGCAAAGCTTAATGAACTTAAAGGTGAAAATCTGGAGGATAATTTAATTATCCGTGCCGATAAAACAGTTGCAGTAGATCTTGTAATTAAAGTAATTGATGCTGCGAGAACTTCAGGAATTGAAAAATTTACTATTGAAACGGAAAGGGAGAGGTTGTAAAAAATTAAAAGATTTAAA
>Ga0079224_100003447_pt1 | contig 19991 bp, 16 predicted proteins | sample Stecom2015_FD_80414 | JGI IMG/M metagenome (GOLD analysis project Ga0079224, IMG submission 80414) | Agricultural soil microbial communities from Utah to study Nitrogen management - Steer compost 2015 | ecosystem: Environmental > Terrestrial > Soil > Agricultural land | place: USA: Utah...
CACTGTTCCAATCGGGCCATTACGCTGTTTACCTATGATGAGTTCAGCCGTGCCCTTATCTGGGGAATCGGGGTTATAAACCTCATCACGATAAATAAAGAGAATCAAGTCAGCATCTTGCTCAATCGCACCCGATTCACGCAAGTCACTCATAACGGGGCGTTTATTAGGCCGTTGCTCTAGGCTTCGGTTTAACTGCGACAACGCAATTAACGGGCAATCCAGCTCTTTTGCCAACCCTTTTAGCGAACGACTGATCTCGGAAATTTCAGTAGCGCGGTTCTCGCTTGAAGAGTTCCCCGACATCAACTGTAGGTAGTCAATAATAATAAGACCTAACTTGCCGCACTGACGTGATAAGCGTCGGGCCCGTGCCCGCACCTCCATGGACGACAGACCGGGGGTTTCATCGATATAAATTTGGGCTTCCTGCACTTGCTGCACAGCATGGGTTAACTTAGGCCAATCTTCGGCATCTAGCTTTCCAGTGCGCATGCGGTGTTGATCAAGCAAACCTACCGATCCCACCATACGCATCGCTAACTGTACGGCCCCCATCTCCATGGAAAACACAGCCACAGGCAAACCCTGTTGAATGGCGACGTGCTCACCAATATTCATCGATAGCGAGGTTTTACCCATTGAAGGTCGCCCCGCCACAATAACCAAGTCGCCGGGCTGCAAGCCAGAAGTCATGCGATCAAGGTCGACAAAACCAGTGGGCACACCCGTGATTTCAGAGTCGCCTTCACGGTGATAGAGCTCGTCGATGCGCTCTACCACTTGAGTCAATAAGGGCTGAATTTCTTGGAAACCTGCATTGCCCCTAGCCCCTTCTTGCGCAATTTGGAATACACGCGACTCGGCATCATCCAAAATCTGTCGTGCTTCTTTACCTTGAGGATTAAAGGCTGCCGATGAAATTTCGTCGGCTACAGTGACCAGCTTGCGCAGCATCGAGCGCTCGCGAACAATCTCGGCATAACGGCGAATGTTCGCGGCAGAAGGCGTATTGTGAGCCAACGCATTCAAGTACGCCAAGCCACCGACTTCGTCGGCCTTACCCGACATGGCCAGCGACTCGTGCACCGTTACTACGTCGGCTGGACGTGCCAAGCCAATTAAGCGAGTAATATGCTGCCAAATAATGCGATGATCAAAACGATAAAAATCGTCGTCCACAATAATGTCGGCAATGCGATCCCAGGCGGCGTTATCTAATAATAAGCCGCCCAGCACAGATTGCTCCGCCTCGACCGAGTGCGGCGGAACACGTAAATAATCCAATTTAGGATCGGTACTTTGAGTTTCGCTATCCAACACAAGCCTCGTAAATACAAAGAAAAAAGCCGGCAATAGCTGCCGGCTTTTTCTGCTACGGCACACTATTCCATAAGGAAATGTACCATGTAACGTAAGGACTTAGTCGATATCGCCTTCAACGATAACCTTAACAGCAACGGTTACGTCAGGGTGCAATACTACGTCGACTTCGTACTCGCCAACGGCTTTCAGTGGGCCATCTGGCAAACGTACTTGTGAGCGAACGATTTCAGTGAAACCTGCTGCGGACAACGAAGAAGCAATGTCCATCGATGTAACGGAACCGAACAAGCGACCGTCTACACCTGCTTTTTGCACCAGTGTAACGGTGTGCTGTTCCAATTTCGCACCCAAAGCCTGCGCTGCAGCCAGACGTTCAGCCTGTGCTTTTTCCAGTTCTGCACGACGTGCTTCGAACTCTTGAATAGCGCTGTCTGTAGCACGACGGGCGATTTTACGAGGGATCAAGAAGTTGCGAGCGTAGCCATTACGTACGCGCACAACATCACCGAGATCACCCAGATTAACAACTTTCTCTAGCAGAATAACTTGCATGACGTTTACCCTCCCGGATTACTGGTGATTATCGGTGTAAGGCAACAAAGCCAAGAAACGAGCACGCTTGATAGCGGTGTCGAGCTGGCGCTGGTAGTTAGCCTTAGTACCGGTTAAACGGGCGGGAATGATCTTACCGTTCTCTTGGATGAAATCACGCAGTGTATCCAGATCTTTGTAATCAATTTCTTTAACGCCTGCAACGGTGAAACGGCAGAACTTGCGACGTTTGAACAAGGGGTTCTGCTGACCAAATTTACGGCGTTTATCTTTGCCTCTACGACCAAAAGCCATGATATACCTCAGTATTTTTTCCGGTAAACCGGGAATTATTTAATAACGGTTAGCACCGCATAGTTAACTTACACAACAACCGTTGCATTCCCCGGGAACTGTACCTGCACACGCTGTATGTGCAATACCGTTCGCACTGAAGACCTACGCAACGGGGCAATAAAACCTTGAATCTGCACACTCGCCCCTAGGGGGGTGTTGGCTAACTGCAAAGCTATATCACCCAACGCTACTGCTGCCATCGTGAAATTCAATTGCCGATTCACACCGGCTTCTTCCACTTCAGAGCTGTGATCCAACTGCAACTCGATTACTGGAATACCAACGGGCGTATAACGTAATTCGCTGATATCCGCGATGGTTCCATTAAACCGGAGCTGGTTCACGTAGCGTGTAGTTCCTGTAAATTAAGACTCGGAAGTCTCTTCGTCTGCGTCTTCCTCAGCACTGTCTTCGTCGGCGTTGGAATCGTCAGTTGTTGCGGCGCCATCAGCTGAACCACGACGACCTTCTTCGCGCTCAACAGACTTCATCATGATGGATGCACCTTCAGGAGCACCGTCAGTTTTGGCGATTAAGTAACGCAAGATAGCATCGTTATAACGGAAAGAGTGCTCGAGTTCATCAAGGGTGCTTTGACCAATCTCGATGTTGAAGCAAACGTAATGAGCTTTAACCAATTTTTGAATTGGGTAGGCTAGTTGACGACGGCCCCAGTCTTCTTGACGGTGAATTTTACCGCCTTCTGAGGTGATGATCGACTGATAGCGTTCGACCATTGCTGGTACTTGTTCGCTTTGGTCGGGATGCACAATAAACACTACTTCGTAGTGACGCATGAAACAACTCCTTATGGATATCGCCTGAAATATCAAGCAATTAATGCCCTATTTCAGACACGACAGCCCGCCCTAAATACAATTTGGGTCGAGCAAGAAACCAACGATTTTAACGCGCCTAAGCGGGCAATGCAATAAAAACACACAAAACACAGCCCGCCCTAGTAGGCGTCGTTACCCTTCTACCACAGCGTAGGCAGAATGGTTATGGATGGACTCAAAGTTCTCCGCCTCGACGCGGAACCCTTCTACACCGGGTAAAGCACGGACAGCAACCGCTACATCACGCACTAAATCTTCAACGAATTTAGGGTTATCGTAGGCACGTTCAGTAACGTATTTTTCGTCGGTGCGCTTCAACAAGCCCCATAGCTCGCAGGAGGCTTGCGCTTCAATACTGCGGATCAGCTCGTCAACGTTAAGCTGAGATGGGTCGCTGCTTAGAATAGAAACCGTTACGTGCGAGCGTTGATTATGAGCACCGTACTCAGAAATAGCCTTAGAGCATGGGCACAGACTGGTAACAGGCACCAACACACTTAGCTCGAACTCGGTATCGATGTCACCGTCTTCGGTGCGCATCACGCTGGCTGCCCAGCTAAGTTCGTAATCAAGCAAGCTATCCACACCTGAAACGGGTGCTGGCTTGTTCATAAAGTAAGGGAAAGTCGCACTGATATCGCCTGCTTGTGCATTCAGCAAATCAAGCATTTCAGCAGCCATTTCACAAAACAGCGTTGCTGTTAACGGAGTACGACGGTGCTGTTCCAATAATGCCAAGAAACGGGACATGTGTGTTCCCTTTTCCTCGGGTGGTAGAGCAACGGTAAGCTCCCACTCGGCAACAGTAGGCAAAGCCTCGCCCATCACATTAACCATCATGGGGTAACGCACGTCACGCACCCCTACTTTTTGAATGGCTACGCGGCGTGTATCAATGCTGCTTTGCACATCAGGCATTTGAGCAACAGCGTCGGAGATACTATTCATGATCAAGAACCCAGGATGCGCTACAAACGGCGCATTCAATTATTTCGAAACAATTAATTATGGAACAGCTTAGCGGTGTTTAGCCACTATACCCCCCATGACAGCAAGGGCATAGTTCAACGGTTTAGGCTTCTACTTTCGGTACGTCGGCAAAATAATTTTCAATAGAAGCCAACATACCTTTAGCATCCAGTCCAATATCGGCGGCCAATTGCTTTTGATCACCATGGTCAATGAATTCGTCGGGGTAGCCTAATTGCAACATGGGACGCAAAATTTTCTGCTGTGCAAAATATTCTTGTACTGCACTGCCCGCGCCACCCATGATGGAGGCATCTTCTACCGTGACAAACTGCTCGTGACGGCTTGCCAGATCAACCAGTAATGCCTCGTCGAGTGGCTTCACAAAACGCATATCCACGACGGTGGCATTAAGTGTTTCAGCCGCCTCTAACGCATTAGCTAACAGCGTACCGAACACCAAAATAGCGATTTTCTCGCCCTGTCGGCGTACCACCCCTTTACCGAGCGGCACGGTGTCTAGCCCCTTCGCTACGTCAACGCCGAACCCTGCTCCACGCGGGTAACGCACTGCTGAAGGCCCTGTGTACTGATAACAGGTGCTAAGTAGCAAGCGTAATTCGTTTTCGTCTGAAGGCGTGCTAATTACCACATTTGGCACACAGCGCATAAATGCAATATCGTAATTGCCAGCATGGGTAGCGCCGTCGGCTCCGACCAATCCCGCACGGTCCAAAGCGAAGGTGACATCTAAATTTTGCAGTGCGACATCATGAATAAACTGATCGTAGCCACGCTGTAAAAAGGTCGAATATATAGCCACGACCGGCTTTTGCTCTTCACAGGCCAAGCCTGCGGCAAAGGTAACGGCATGCTGTTCGGCAATACCCACATCAAAATAACGATCGGGGAACAAGGCTTCAAATTGAACCATGCCACTGCCTTCACGCATGGCAGGTGTAATGCCGTACAGGCGGTTATCAGCCTCGGCCATATCGCATAGCCACTGACCGAAGACCTGCGTATAAGTGGGGGCCGCTACGCTTTTGCTTTTAGTAATGCCCACTTTAGGATCAAACTTGCCGGGGCCGTGGTACAGGACTGGGTCAGCTTCGGCTAATTTGTAACCCTGCCCCTTGCGCGTCACCACATGCAAAAACTGTAAGCCACCTAACTCGCGTAAGTTTTCAAGCGTTGGCACCAGTGCATCAAGGTCGTGACCATCAATTGGACCAACGTAATTAAAACCTAACTCTTCAAAAAGCGTAGTGGGCCCCAATACACTTTTAGCTTGCCCTTCAAAACGCTTTGCCAACTGCAACATGGGTGGCACATGCTGTAATACAGCCTTACCCACATTTTTTGCTTTGGCATAAAACTGACCTGATAATAAACGCGCAAAATAATGATTAAGCGCCCCCACCGGTGGGGAAATCGACATATCGTTATCGTTTAAAACAATCAACACATTCACGTCGGGGGTCACACCGGCGTTATTTAGGGCTTCAAACACCATGCCGGCGGTCATTGCACCGTCGCCAATGACGGCAATATGCTGCCTATTAATGCCCGCATTTCTTGAAGCAACCGCCATTCCCAACACTGCTGAAATGGACGTGGACGAGTGTGCTGTACCAAAATCGTCATATTCTGACTCGGAACGCTTAGGAAAGCCCGAAATGCCACCCGCCTGACGCAAGGTCGCCATGCCCTCGCGACGGCCTGTCAGAATTTTATGGGCATAGGCCTGATGGCCTACGTCCCAAACCAAACGATCATGGGGCGTGTTAAATACATAATGCAGCGCTGCAGTAAGCTCTACGGTACCTAAATTAGACGACAAGTGTCCCCCAGTCTGCGATACAGACTGCAATACGAACTCACGCAATTCAGTGGTTAATGCAGCCAATTGGCTGCGGTCCAGCTTGCGTAAATCGTGGGGAGATTGAATGTGTTCCAGAGAAACTGTAGCCATACGAAATCTACTGATAGGGTGGCGTGGCCGTGTATCGGCCAACTTAATTATGCATCAGACAATCTAGCATTGTAGACCTAATCTGAGTACAACCCGCAAAACCGTATCGGTTTAATAATTACGCCCTACGATGTAATCAGCCAAGTACGACAAGTATTGCCCCGACTGCCCAAGTGGCCGTATCGCCAAGCGTGCCTGATCATGTAGGGACGCCAAATACGATTTGGCACCGTCCATACCCATCAGCGACACATAAGTAGGCTTGTTATTCGTGGCATCTTTGCCCGCCGTTTTACCCAATGTTTGTGTATCCGCTGCCACATCAAGAATGTCGTCCATTACCTGAAAGGCCAAACCCACGGCATCACCATAATCGCTGAGCATTTGCCGCTGCGCAGAACTTGCTCCGGCCACCACACCACCCAACAATACGCTTGCCTTTAACATTGCACCCGTTTTCATACGGTGCATTGCTTGCAACTGTGCTGCGGTCAACTCTTGACCAACACTACTGCAATCAATGGCTTGCCCACCCGCCATGCCTAAACTACCGGAGGCCTTCGCCAATAAGCTAACCGCTTGCACCACTAAGGCCGGCGCCACCGCCATGCTTGCTAATAGTTCGTACGCCAAGGGTTGCAGCGCATCGCCCGTTAACATGGCTATCGCTTCATCAAACTGAATGTGCGTCGTAGGCTGGCCCCGACGTAGAGTATCGTCATCCATACACGGCAAGTCGTCGTGCACTAATGAGTAGGCGTGAATTAACTCAACTGCGCCTGCCGCATGATCCAATGCTTTTTCTTGGGCCATGGTAGACGTATTGGCCTGCATAACTGCCTCTCCGGCAGCGTAAACTAACGCAGCACGCACCCGTTTACCCCCACCTAATACCGAATAGCGCATCGCTGCGTGTAAGGTGGCAGGGTCTTGTTCGGGCGATGGTAAGCAGCTTTCTAGAAACGCTTCAATGTGCTCAACCTTGGTTGCCAGCCACTCGCTCTGATCTACAGTAAGGGTGGACATCGTTATTCCTCGGACTCATCAATTTCATTTAAGGGGCGCAACAATTGCCCTTGCAGTACTTTTACTTGTTGTTCAGCCTGATCCAATCGTTGCTGACAAATGCGGGCTAATTCTACACCCCGCTGATACGCTGCAATGGACTGCTCAAGTGGCAGATCACCATTTTCCATACGCTGCACCAAAGCCTCCAGTTGAGCGAGCGCCGTTTCATAATCATTCGGTAAAGGCTGCTCGTCAGACGGCGCGCTTGTGTCATTCATAACATTGTCCTAAGAAATTCTCATAGAAGGCCTTGGCGGTGCTGTCACAGGACTCGCTCCATCAAGGCCAAACTCATTTTAACGGCTATGCGCAGCACTACGAAACCACACGCCCTACGATTTTGTCGCAACGGGTCGCGTCGAATCGCTTACCCATTCGCTCCAAGAGCCCGGGTATAAAGACGAACCCTCTAACCCCGCCAACTCCATTGCAAATAAATTATGGCAAGCGGTAATGCCTGAACCACACTGATGCACTACATCACTGGCTTCTTTATTTGCCAAAAGCTCGGTGAACTCAGCGCGTAATTGCTGGGGTGTTTTAAAACGGCCCTCTGGTGTCAGGTTCATGGCATGGGGACGGTTCATGGCATTAGGTATATGCCCCGCAACCGGATCCATGGGTTCCACCTCGCCCCGATAACGCTCAGCAGCGCGCGCATCCACTACTAGACGCTGCTGCGTTTGTAAGTTTGCTAGCACGTCATCCGTTGTAACCGTTGGCATTGAAGGCTGATGCGATGCGGAAAAGCTTTGTACAACCTGCGCTTCGGTTAGGCGGGGTGAGCGCTCGCCCGACTCGGTCTCGGCGCCTGCTGCCAGCCACGCCTTCCAGCCCCCATCCAAAATAGCGACTGATTCGTGTCCCATCCAACGCAACATCCACCACAAGCGGGCAGCAAACAATGAGTCGCCCGCATCATACACCACAACCTGGGTGCGCGACGTTACACCTTGTGCCCGCATAAGCGCAGCAAACTCAGTACGATCCGGCAGGGGGTGACGCCCGTTTTGGCCAGTGGTTTGCCCCACCAACTGCGTTTCATTATCTAAAAACAACGCACCCGGAATATGCGATTCAAGATACGCCTTACGCCCCGCCTGATGGTCGGTTAGGTTATGCCTGACATCAAATACCACCCAAGAGGATTGTCGTTGTTGTTGAAGCGCTTCGGGACTGATCAAATGGCTAAACATGGTGCTCCTCGATAATCATCATGATGTTTCAGCTTGTTCGGCAGAACTGGCTTTGCGGCGCATGAGTCGATCTTCGCTGTGTGTCCGCCACAATGACAACATGCCAGAGCCGATAATAAGTGCCATCCCTGCCCACGCGAGTGGATCGGGGATATCGGCCCAAAAAACAATACCAAGCAAAGCTGCAAAAATAATGGTGGTGTATTGTAAGGAAGCCGTCAACAGGGCGGAACCCTTGCCGAAGGCACGGGTCATGGCTAGCTGGCCTACAAAGCCGGAGGAACCCACACCAATTAAAGCGGCCCACCCTTGCCAACCCAAATCCACCCAACCCAACGCTACTAAACCGACCACACTGCTTAGGCAGACAAAACAGGAAAACAAAAATACCGTACGCCATTCCGGCTCGCCCATGCGTCCCAATTCGCGCACTTGCAACATCGCCGCTGCGGCGAAGGCACCCGCGCACAAGGCCACCAATGCAGCAAACCACTCGTCGTCACCAATGCTGGGACGCAGAATTGCTACCACACCAATAAAACCGAGCAGCACGGCCAGAATACGTACCGGATCGCGTTGGGTGCCACCGAAGAACAGCATCCAAATGCCAATGAATAAAGGCGCAGTATAGGTAAGGCTCACCGACGTAGACAAACTTAAAATCGTCAGGGAGAAAAAACCCATCCACATAGAACTGACACCAAATAGATTTCGCAGAATATGCGCTTTCCAACTTGGCGGGCGCAACGAATGCCTACGCACGCGCGTCCAAACAAAGATAAACACAATCGAGGGTAAGCCACGAAACAAGACGATTTGCGCCAAATTAGCATCAAATTCCGCGGCAGTTTTAATGCTGGCCCCCATAATGGCGAACATCGCGCACGCCAGAAGCATCCATAACGATTGCATGTAAAGGTCCCTTAAATAGGGAAATAACGATAGGAAAACACGAAAGCTGAACTATACTTCGCGTACCGAGTAACAAGGTATGCCGAGGCGTATAAAATACCCTTATTGCTACACCTCAATCTATCCTACTTTAATCGGATTCTGTTTACAGAGGAGCAAAGCTCGCAGGAACTGACCACTGCTTGAGCGGTCTCATCACTTTTGCAACACCATGGAAATCAGCAATGACTCGCATTCTATTATTCCTTGCCACTAACCTAGCTGTAGTACTGGTACTTAGCTTCTCCATGAATATTCTAGGTATTGGCCGATATTTAACCGCGGAAGGCATTGACCCAGGCGCTTTGCTCGTCTTTTCCGCTATCGTCGGCTTTACCGGTGCCATTTTTTCATTGCTAATCAGCAAATGGATGGCCAAACGTACAACCGGTGCGCGGGTGATTGATCCCCAAGCCCCACATAACGCCCAAGAGGCTTGGCTGGTAGAAACCGTACACCAACTCGCCGACCGAGCCGGTATTGGTAGACCCGAGGTGGCTATTTACGATGGCGCACCGAACGCTTTTGCCACCGGCGCCTTTAAAAATGACTCTCTGGTAGCGGTATCCACCGGCTTACTTCAAAGCATGAACGAGGAAGAAGTCGCGGCCGTACTCGGCCATGAAGTTGCCCACATTGCGAATGGCGACATGGTCACGCTGACCTTAATTCAAGGTGTCGTGAATACCTTCGTTATCTTCTTTGCCCGCCTAGTCGGCTACTTTGTGGATCGCGTAGTGTTAAAAAACGAACGCGGGCTAGGCATTGGTTTCTATGCTACCTCCATTGTCTGTGAGATCGTATTTGGCATTCTAGCTTCGATTATCGTGGCATGGTTCTCGCGCCGTCGCGAATTCCGTGCCGACGCAGGCTCTGCCCAACTGCTCGGCTCAAGCACTCCCATGATCCGAGCCTTAGCTCGTTTAGGGAATGTAGAACCGGGTGAACTACCTAAGGCCTTCGAATCATCCGGTATTTCAGGTGGTCGTGGCTTAGGTGCCCTATTCGCCTCGCACCCGCCCATCGAACAGCGTATCGCCGCCCTGCAACAGCAGTAAACGACGATCTTCATACCTACGCTACGCGTTGTGCACGCCTTAACCCAGCAGCACAACGCAGCATAAAAAAGCCGGCATGCAATCAAGCAGCCGGCTTTTTTGGTCTACGCCTTCAACGTATTAATGCGCCTGCCCCCAGTTATCGCCTTCACCCACCTCGGCGATTAATGGCACATCTAACGTGGCCACTTCACTCATCAATTTTGGCAACTCAGCTTTCAATGTTGTGACCTCATCATGTGGTACATCAAACACCAATTCATCATGTACCTGCATCACCATCAGTGCTTTTAACTGCTTAGCATCTAACCACGCCTGTACGGCCACCATCGCTTTTTTGATTAAATCGGCAGCTGTACCTTGCATAGGCGCGTTAATGGCAGCCCGTTCTGCAGCCGCGGCACGCGCACCTTTTACACCATTTTTTAGCTCGGGAAAGGACAACCGACGTCCGAAGACAGTTTCCACATACCCTTGCTCGCGCGCTGTGGCCTTAATACGCTCCATGTACTGAGCCACACCGGGATAGCGTGTGAAATATCGGTCGATATAGGCTTTAGCAGCGGCTCGTGTAATACCCAAGTTATTCGCTAAGCCAAATTCGCCCATGCCATAAATTAAACCGAAGTTAATTGCTTTAGCTGCATGACGCTGATCGTTAGTGACTTCTTCAGGCTTCACCCCAAATACTTCAGCTGCCGTTGCCCGGTGAACGTCGCCACCCTCTTTAAACACACGAATCAAGTTTTCATCGCCGGAGACATGCGCCATGATGCGTAATTCAATTTGGGAATAGTCGGCAGACACCACCTTACCCAAGGAGGAAACAAACGCATCACGCACCCGTCGCCCTTCGGCGGTACGAACCGGAATGTTCTGCAGGTTCGGGTCTGATGAGGCCAAGCGCCCTGTAATAACGGCCGCTTGGGCATAACGCGTATGCACGCGACCGGTATCGGCGTTCACCATGCGGGGCAACTTATCCGTGTAGGTGGATTTCAACTTGGCAATACTGCGGTGCTCGAGCAGTAACTTTGGTAGGGGATAATCTTGCGCTAGGGTGGTTAGCACGGCTTCATCGGTAGACGGTGCGCCGCTGGCTGTTTTACGCACCACCGGCAATTGCATTCGGTCAAAAAGAATTTCCCCAACCTGCTTGGGCGAATTCATATTGAAAGGTTGGCCCGCTAACTCGTAGGCTTTCTCTTCCAACGCCAGTAAGCGTGCACCCAAATCATGACTTTGTTTATGCAACACCGTGCTGTCTACAGCCACACCATTGCGCTCAATCACCGTCAATACTTCTGACGTTTTCACCTCAAGCTGATAGGTGGCTTCAAGCCCTTCATGTGCAGCAATAAGCGGACGCATAACCTGATGTAAACGCAGCGTAAGGTCGGCATCCTCGGAGGCATAATGAGAAGCCACATCGATTGCGAGCTCATCAAAACCGATTTGTTTTGCTCCTTTACCACAAATGTCTTCGTAAGCCGTGCCGGTAACGCCCAACCAGCGTTGGGCCACCTCTTGCATGTTGACCCGTAAATGGGACTCCAACACATAGGCTTGAAGCATAGTGTCTTCTTGAATGCCCGCTAATTTGATACCTTCACTTAGGAAAACGTGGGCATCGTACTTGGCGTTATGCAGCACCTTGGGATGTTTAGCCGAGCTTAACCAAGGTTTGAGTTTTGCTAGTACCTCATCCTTGTTTAGCTGCGGTAAGTCATCGTAAGCGCGGTGCGCTACGGGAATGTAACAAGCCTTACCCGGCTCAACACTAAGCGAAAGGCCCACCAGCTTCGCCTGCAGCGGATCCAGTGACGTAGTTTCCGTATCCAGCGCGGTCAATTTGGCCTTTTGAATGGCCACTAGCCATTGGTCGAAATCCTCCCATGTATTCACGGTTACGTATTCCACCACCTCTGGTGCGATAATGGCCTCGGGCTCAGGCTCCGCCTTCGCTGCTGCATTAACAGAAGCTTCGGTAGTCGCCGCTACAGCGCGTGAGTCCTGCTTCGGTATACGAGTTGGGTCACCCGTTAATTCGCGTAGCCAAGTCCGAAAGCCATACTCTTCATACAAGTGCAGTAGTGTTTCGTCGTCTTGCCCTAGCGGCTTTAAGGCCTCGATGTTGTCGGTTACCCCTTTAATGTCACAATCTAGCTTCACCGTGACCAACTTTCGAGTCAGCTCGAAGTTAGGGATAAAATCTCGTAGGTTTTGACCTGCCACGCCTTTAATACTGCCGGCATTCTCAATCAATGCCTCTAAAGTCTCGTATTGGTTTAACCACTTCGCAGCCGTTTTAGGCCCCACTTTGGGGACACCGGGGATGTTGTCAGACGTGTCGCCAATGAGCATCAAGTAATCGATAATTTGATCGGGCCTTACTCCATAACGATTTATCACACCTTGTACGTCCTGCTTTTCGCCGTTCATGGTATTGATAAGTTCTACCCGCTCGTTCACAAGCTGAGCCAAGTCTTTATCGCCGGTGGACACAATCGTATGAACATCTTGCTCGCTGGCTTTAACGGATAAGGTGCCAATGACATCATCCGCCTCTACCCCCGGTATGCAGATGACAGGCCAGCCCAATGCTTCTACCGCTTTATGTATAGGGGGTATTTGTATAGCCAGATCAGTTGGCATGGACGGCCGGTTCGCTTTATAGTCACTAAAGAGCTCGTCTCTAAAGGTGCTGCCTTTTGCATCGAATACACACGCCATGTAATCCGGCGAGTAATCTTGCAAAATTTTGCGCATCATCGAGATTACGCCATACAAAGCGCCCGTCGCGTCGCCACGCGCGTTACGTAGATCCGGCATGGCGTGATACGCTCGGTACAAATAGCTGGATCCATCAACTAGCAACAAGGTTTTTTTCATGTCTCACAACAAAATTGTTCGTTTACCGGCTTCAGAACAAATTCCGACCATTTCGTCAGAATTACAACACGCTGCCGAAGTCTTGCAAGAAGTGGGCTTCGGAATCAGTGTTTTTGGTAGTGCTCGGATTCCGCCTAATCATAAGTACTACAAGCTAGCACAAGAATTGGGTAAGCGTCTGGCCGAAGCCGGAATGATGCTAATCGCTGGTGGTGGCCCTGGGTTAATGGAAGCCGCCAATAAAGGCGCTTATCAGGCCGGAGGCCGCAGTGTGGGCTTAAATATCCGCCTACCCCGTGAAACCAGCAACAACCAATACCAAACACACAGCCTGCAATTCGAGTATTTTTACTCAAGAAAAGCAACGTTCTTTATGCACAGCTCGGCGTATATCGCTCTGCCAGGTGGCTTCGGTACAATGGACGAGTTGTTTGAAGTCATGACTTTAGTGCAAACTCGTAAACTGCCACCCGCACCTATTGTACTGATGGGAACCGAATTCTGGGGTGGCTTAATCGATTGGATTAAAGATCAACTTGTAACGAATGCCCTTATTTCGCCCGACGACCTTAATTTAATTACGCTAACCGACGACATGGGCGAGGTCATGAAGATCATTAACGAATGCTGCTCTCAGTTTGCAGTACAGCCCGACTGCGAGCCCGCCCTACCTCAATAAATTAGGTATAACGCACTTAGCTTGTTGCTACCGCGTTCAAATGAACGCCCATAAAAAAGCTCTTGGCATAGCCAAGAGCTTTTTACTTATAACCTTAGCGAAAGGCCTTAGTTATCACGCAAACTGCGTCGACGCTCGTGCTCTTTTAAGTAGCGCTTACGTAAACGTATCGATTTAGGTGTTACTTCTACCAGCTCATCGTCGTCAATAAAATCAACGGCATATTCTAAGGTAAGACGGATAGGTGGCACTAAGTCGATGTGCTCATCTTTACCTGAAGCACGCACGTTGGTTAGCTTTTTCTCGCGAATTGGGTTTACCACCAAATCGTTATCGCGGCTATGGATACCGATGATCATACCCTCGTACACGGGGTCGTTAGGCGACACAAACATTTTGCCGCGCTCTTGCAATTTCCACAGCGCATAGGCCACCGCATCACCGTCATCTTGACTAATTAACACACCATTACGACGCTCACCCAAGGAGCCTTCACGCATGGGATGATACTCGTCAAAAATGTGGCTCATTAAGCCAGTGCCTCGGGTCAAGGTCATAAAGTCACCTTGGAAACCGATTAAACCACGTGCTGGAATACGGTATTCGAGGCGAGTGCGTCCGCGACCATCGGGCTGCATATCTAATAGGTCACCACGACGACGCCCTATTTCCTCCATCACGCCACCTTGATGCCCATCTTCGATATCAATGGTAAGCAGCTCGTAAGGCTCGTGCTTTACGCCATCAACTTCTTTAATTAACACGCGCGGACGCGATACAGCTAATTCGTAGCCTTCACGACGCATGTTTTCCAGCAAAATCGTTAGGTGCAACTCGCCGCGGCCACACACTTCAAATACAGTGTCATCACCCGTTTCGTTCACACGCAAGGCCACGTTGGACTTCAATTCCAAATCGAGACGATCGCGGATTTGGCGACTGGTCACGAACTTGCCTTCACGACCCGCTAGGGGTGAGGAGTTCACCATGAAGTTCATCGTGAGCGTTGGTTCGTCGATGCGCAACAAAGGTAGCGCTTCAGGATGATTAACATCAGTAATAGTGCAACCAATGCCAATTTCTTCAATACCGTTAATTAACACGATATCGCCCGCTTCAGCGCTCTCGACTTGCTGGCGATCTACCCCTTTAAAGGTCAGCACCTGATTAATGCTGGCTTTAATCGACTCGCCTTCAGGACCGAATTTAACGATGACGTTCTGGCCAGCGCGCACACGACCGCGGTTAACTCGGCCAACGCCGATTTTACCGACATAGCTGTTGTAATCGAGGGAGCAGATTTGCAGCTGCAATGGGCCATCTGGATCGTCATCGCGTTGCGGCACATGATCAAGAATGGCTTGAAACAAGGGGCGCATATCGCCTGAGCGCACATCATCAGTTAAGCCGGCATAACCCGATAAGCCCGATGCGTAAATAATGGGGAAATCGAGCTGTTCTTCCGTTGCACCTAGCTTATCGAACAAGTCGAACGTTTCATTCACTGCAAAGTCTGGGCGTGCGCCGGAACGATCGACCTTGTTCACCACCACGATAGGTTTCAACCCAAGCTCGAGCGCTTTACGTGTGACAAAGCGCGTTTGTGGCATTGGCCCTTCAACGGCGTCCACAAGTAGCAGCACACCATCGACCATCGACAATACCCGCTCTACCTCACCGCCGAAGTCGGCGTGTCCGGGGGTGTCGATAATGTTGATGTGCGTGCCTTCAAATTCAGCCGCACAGTTCTTTGCCAAAATGGTGATACCGCGCTCTTTCTCGATATCGCCCGAGTCCATCACGCGATCACTAACGTGTTCGTTCGCACGGAACGTACCTGACTGTTTCAATAACTGGTCAACCAATGTCGTTTTACCGTGGTCGACGTGGGCAATAATTGCCACATTGCGCAATGCGCGACTCATAACTGTTCCTTCTGGTTAATATTGGCAGGCTGTAGCTCTGCCGGCAGGTCGGCAAGGCTGATTAAGGTGGTTTCCGGCTCGGCCATGGCTTGTAAGGCCTCTAGGGTAACCGCAGAATCAAGGTTAAAAGGCCCTACTACCGTGCGACGCAGTTCGGTTAAATGACCATACACCCCCAACTGCCGTCCGATATCTTGAGCCAAGGTGCGGATATAAGTACCTTTACTGCACGTGACTGAGATACGGGCCTGCTGAGCATTACATTCAAGCAACTGAATATCGTGAATGGTGACGGTACGGGGTGGGCGATCGAGCACGATACCTTGACGAGCGTACTCGTACAACGGTTTTCCATCGCGCTTTAAGGCTGAAAACATGGGCGGAATTTGCTGAATTTCGCCACGAAAACTGTTCAACACTGATTCAAGCTGAGCAGGGTCTATGCCATTTTCGGGCAACTCCGCCGTTGCGACGACCGTACCGGTTAAATCACCCGAGTCGGTTTCAGACCCGAATTGTATCAAAGCCTCGTACGCCTTATCAGCATCGAGCAGTTGAGCAGACAATTTTGTTGCGCGGCCAAAACAGCAGACCAGCAAACCGGTTGCAAAAGGGTCCAACGTACCAGTGTGACCTGCTTTACGCGCATCCATTGCCCGGCGCGATCGTTGCAAAGCGTGATTGCTAGAAAGGTCTTTGGGTTTATCCAGAAGCAGGACGCCGTCCAACAAGCGTCCGCGTTGTCGACGAGCCATCGTATAAATTTCCGTAAGATAACGACAACCCGAATTAGGGTTGTTCGTCGGGGTCGTCTGGGACTGTGTTATCCGCAGAGCCTACAGGACGATTCGCTTCCTCGATGAGCTTACTCATGGCCATGCCACGAACCACATGATCATCGTAGAAGAACCGTAAGGTGGGAACGGTGTGAATATGCAGCATTTTATAAAGCTGCGAGTGAAACCATCCGGCTTTTGCATTCAGTACTTCAACTGCCGTTTCAGGTTCAGCGCCTAAAACAGTGAAGTGAACCTTTGCGTGTGCATAATCGGCTGACAACTCGACAGCAGTAAGGGTTATTAACCCAGCGCGGGACATATCGATCTCGCGCTGGATTAATATGGCCAGATCCTTTTGAATCTGGTCGGCAAGGCGGATGTTACGTCCGCCGCCTAGTTTCGCTTTATGTCTTGCCATAAATTACAGTGTTCTAGCAATTTCTTTGATTTCAAAGATTTCTAGCTGATCACCAACTTCGATATCGTTATTGCCGCGTAAGGTAATACCGCAATCAAAACCTTGACGTACTTCACGTACATCGTCTTTAAAGCGGCGTAAGGACTCGAGATGGCCTGTCCAGTGCACCACGTTATTACGCAGCAAACGAACTTGTGAATCGCGTTTGACCAAGCCCTCGGTAACCATACAACCCGCAACGCTACCGATGCGAGAAATATGGTAAACCTCACGGATTTCAACCATACCAATCACTTCTTCACGCTGCTCTGGCGCCAACATACCGGACAGAGCCGCCTTCACTTCATCTACTGCATCGTAAATGATGTTGTAGTAGCGAATATCGACATCGTTTAGCTCTGCCTGTTTACGTGCTGTTTGTTCTGCACGTACGTTAAAGCCAATGATGACTGCGTTTGAAGCAATCGCTAGGTTAACGTCGCTTTCAGAAATACCACCCACCGCGGCGTGCACCACTTCGACTTTCACTTCATCAGTGGCCAGTTTCAGCAGTGACGATACCAATGCTTCCTGTGAGCCCTGAACGTCGGTCTTAATAATGAGAGACAGCGTTTGTGCACCGTCGCCAATGTTTTCAAACAAGGAGTCCAGCTTCGCAGCTTGCTGACGAGCCAGTTTCACATCGCGGAACTTACCCTGACGGAACAGTGCAATTTCGCGTGCTTTACGCTCATCGGCCATGGCAACCAACTCGTCACCCGCAGCAGGCACCTCGGTTAGACCTTGGATTTCCACAGGAATAGACGGGCCAGCCACATTCACCGTTTTACCGGACTCGTTAACCATTGCACGAACGCGACCAAAACTGGCACCAACCAATACAGTATCACCGCGGTTTAAGGTACCGCTTTGTACCAGAATCGTGGCAACAGGGCCGCGACCACGGTCGAGACGAGCATCAATAACTGTACCTTTAGCAGGCGTGTTAACCGGTGCAGTAAGCTCCAGCATTTCAGCTTGCAACAGTACCTGCTCTAGCAATTCGTCGATACCTTGACCCGTACGAGCAGAAACAGGCACAAAGGGCACATCGCCACCGTATTCTTCAGAAACCACTTCTTCAACCAGTAGCTCTTGTTTCACGCGCTCTGGGTTGGCTTCAGGTTTATCGACCTTGGTGATTGCTACAACCAGCGGCACTTCGGCTGCGCGAGCATGGTGAATCGCCTCGCGGGTTTGTGGCATAACGCCATCATCGGACGCTACAACCAAAATCACCACATCGGTAGCTTTAGTACCGCGAGCACGCATTGCCGTAAAGGCCTCGTGTCCGGGGGTATCAAGGAAGGTGACGTTACCCGAATCTACCTTAACGTTATACGCACCGATATGCTGAGTAATACCGCCTGCCTCGCCCGACGCAATTTTGGTGCGACGAATGTAGTCAAGCAACGATGTTTTACCGTGGTCAACGTGACCCATCACGGTTACCACTGGAGCGCGCGGCTGTTCGTTAACTTCGCCAACGAACGCATCTTCCAAAAATGCCTCGGGGTCATCCAGTTTCGCGGCAACCGCTGTATGGCCCATTTCCTCTACCAGAATCATTGCCGTTTCTTGGTCGAGTACTTGGTTAATGGTTACCATCTGGCCAAGCTTCATCAGGTGTTTGATCACCTCTGCAGCTTTAATGGACATTTTGTGAGCCAAATCACCCACAGTGATGGTTTCGGGCACAGCGATTTCTCGAACGATAAACTCGGCCACTTGTGGCTGTTGCTCTTGCTGAGCTTGCCCTCTACCGCGGCCACGTCGGCCACCTGAGCCACGTGTATTTGCCCGCCAGCCTTCACGGCCCGTCGCAGCAGACGCCACCTCGGCTTTGGACGGTGTTTTACGGCGTGACGAATCACCGCCTACCCACCCTTCTTCACCTTTGGCTGCTGCTTTTGTTGGTTTCTTCGTATCGTTTGCTTTGGCATCTTTTTTACCAGACGCTTTAGCGGCACCTTTACGATCTTGCTCAGGTGTTTCCGCTGCACGTAACACTTTACGTGGACGGTTTAACATCTGGCTGATGGCGGCCGCTTCGGCTTCTGCCGCTAAGCGAGCGCGATCGCGATCAGGATCGGTCTCGGACGCTGAAGACGCAGCGGTACGAGCCGGTGCAGCAGCGGTACGTACACCGCCCTTAGGCGCTTGACGCGAAGCACCCTGACGTGAGTCGGAGGGTGCGCCAGCGCTTTTACGGGCTGGACGTGCGTCACCTTTGGATTGAGGGGTGTCGTTAGCGGATTTGTTCTTTGCAACCACGTTTTCTGGTTCTTTCCTTTGATCTGCCACAGCAGGCGTTACCTCTTTTGCCTGATCGTTAGCGTCAGACACATTGTTCTCAGCCGGTTTTACTGGAGCAGCGGGCTCTTCTTTTGACTCGACTACCTTTTCACTACTTGGTTCAGGCTGATCCGTTTTCTGGGCACCAGTTTCAGCGACCTTCTCAGGTTGGGTTTCACTAACTGGCGGTGTTTCTGCTTTAAGCTCGGGAGCCGCTTGAGACTCGGCTGCTGTAGGTTGCGGCGTTGCCGTTTCTGCAGGTGCAGCAGCCTCGGGGGCTGAAACCTGATTCTCAGCGGATGCTGTGGATACAGGTGTTTCAGCTTTCACTTCTTTAGCTGCTACTTCAACCTTAGCTTCGCTGGCAGGCTCGACTGCAGGCTGTGCTGCTGCACTTGCCTCTTGCTCTTTAGCCGCTTCAGCTAATAACTCGGCGGGATCGCGTTTAACGAATACCCGTCGCTTACGCGTCTCAACAGGAATGGTTCGAGAACGACCGGAACCATCGGCTTGGCGAATTTCAGAGGTTTTACGACGGGTTAATGTAATTTTATTCCCCTCGTTCCCCCCGTGGGCGCGGCGCAACGATTCCAGCAGTTTCGCCTTATCTGCTTCGGTGACGGAATCGTCTACCGACTTGAGCTGTACGCCGGCCGCGCGCAATTGCTCTAAAAGCGCGTCAGCGGGCATTTTC
>Ga0079224_100003449_pt1 | contig 19990 bp, 23 predicted proteins | sample Stecom2015_FD_80414 | JGI IMG/M metagenome (GOLD analysis project Ga0079224, IMG submission 80414) | Agricultural soil microbial communities from Utah to study Nitrogen management - Steer compost 2015 | ecosystem: Environmental > Terrestrial > Soil > Agricultural land | place: USA: Utah...
GCGCGGGCATCCCCTGTGCTGTCGTCGGCGCGGGGTACGACGTGGATCGGAACATCAGCCACGTCTTGCTGCTGGTGTCGGATGGAAACGGCAAGTGGGTGTATGCCGATCCCAGCGCCAAGAGCTACGATTTTGGTCAGTACAAGACCGCCACGCGCGAGATCATTATCGACGTGCTCTCCGGCGAAGTGCTCTGTGACGATACGATGTGCTCGCCGCGCATGGCCGGGCGTGTGCTCAACGACGATGCAGCGGGAAGCCATTTCCTTTCGCTCAACGGCGTCGAGACGTTCGAGCTGGAGGCAGGCCCGCAGCCTCCCTCCTCGCTGGGCACCCTGGAATCCGTTGGCGATGTGAGCGACCTGAACGCTGATGACATCGAATACCTGGGGAGCTGGGTGAAGGCCCTCGACGACACGGGCAACAGCCTGATCAAGAGCGTGGAGGTCGCCAACAGCGTCATCAAGGAGCTGGCGGGCCTCGGTGTCACGCTGCCGATGCTTGGAGCTGACAACAACCCCATCTTCGGGCCCGAGGAGTTTCAGCGAGCGCGCAACCTGGATCAAATGATCATGATCGCGCAGTCGGCCTTTCAAGAGGTGATCGACGGCACGCGCAAGATCGGCCTGGTCAACGGGGTGTTCGGGGCTGACCTTGTGCTGGAGGCGTTGCCCAGCGATTCGTTGCTCGTGGGGTACGATGTGAAGCTACGGCGCCCCGAGCTTTACAAGCAGAGCACGGGCGAGCGCGTCAACATGCAGGCGTCCAACCTGGGGGCCTTCCCGATCTGGGGGGTGGCCATCGCTGCGGCCATCGCCACGGTGGCTATCTCGGGGGCCGTTATTGCTGACGCTGTCGCAAGCGCACAGAAGGCGCAGGCTGCGGCTCAGCAGGCCGCGGCGCAAGCCGAGTACGATCTGGTCAAGGCGGGCCGCTCTGCCGAGCTGGTGAAGGTGATGGAGGCCCGGAAGAAGCTCGTGGCTGAGCAGGCCAAGGTGACGCCAGGCGGCCAGGTCAACCAGGCCGCTCAGGGGCTCGCCAAGGTGATGGAGACCTTGGGGTGGATCGCGGTCGGGGGAGGCGTGATCTGGGGTGTCAGCAAGATTGCCAAAAGCCTCAAGTGAGGTTTTGACTTTATAGTTGACAACCCCTGGGGGGGGGGGCCATGTTGAGGGGCATGATCCCGCTGTGGTTGTCGTTCGTGCTGTGCGTGGTGGTGAGCTTCGTGAGCTTCCTTGCAGGCTTCATGACGTTCGTTCGCAAGTTCAACCGAGATCACAACGAGATGCTTCGATACATGGTTGAAGCGAGCTTCAAGGCTGGTGTCCATCGTAACGATTTCAAGATGGAGACCACGAGGATCATCGATCAAACCTACGATGCGATGGAGAAGCGATGAGCGACTTCCAGCTCACGCACCCCACCTTCGTCGGGGGCCGCGCCTCCAACGACCACTACCCCACCCCGCGCTGGTGTACGCTGGCGCTCCTGAAGGCAATCGACCTGCCCCCGGGCGCTCCTGTCTTCGACCCGAGCTGCGGGGAGGGCAACCTGCTGAGCGTCTTCTCCGAGCGTGGCCACCCCACCAGCGGAATCGAGCTGGATGCGGAGCGCGGCCAGCAGGCCCAGAGGTTCGGGCATGACGTGCTCGTGGGTGATTCGCTGAAGGTGCCCTGGGGCGCTGAGTACATCATCGGCAACCCCCCCTACAGCCTTGCGGAAGACTTCGTGTGGAAGGCCCTGGAGAACCCTGGGGTGAGGCTCGTGGCCTTCCTGCTTCGGATGAGTTTCTTGGAGCCCGTCAACGGGAGGGGGATGTTGTTCGAGCTGCATCCCCCCAACTTTTACATCCTGCCGCGGCGCCCCAGCTTCGACGGCAAGGGCTCGGACAGTGTCACGAGCGCGTGGTTCGTTTGGCCAGGGGGCAATCACTTTGATTGGTTGCCTCGATAACCTTGCAAGGAGAGAGCGATGAGTCAGTCAGGGATGAAAGAGATTTTCAAGGTTCTCGTTCGTATCGTCGAGGAAGCGAGCAAAGATCCTCGCGTCCTTGGCTTCCTTCATGGCCTTCAGCAGAAGCACAAGGGAGACTCGGAGGCGATCGTGAAAGAGATCGTCGCGTTCGTCGCCAGCATCCCGGACTACAAGGCAACGTTTGACCCGGAAGTGTTCAGCTCGCCTGGTCATGTCCTTGATCGCATCGGCTCCCCGCAATCTTGCGTGGACGGCGACGAGCGCACCGCTCTCCTCGCCGCATTGCTCAAAGCTGGAGGTCATGACGTGACATTGGTCGCTCGCTCCTACCGGCCCCACAAGCACTTCAGCCATGTTTTCGTTCAGATTCGTGACGAAAACGGCAACTGGCGCCCCGCGATCCCACAAGAGACGCCCACACCCACCGCAGAAGAAAGCGTCACCATCAAGGCAGACGATTTACAGCCTTGCAAGGTTGATTCGCCCCGTTGGCCCCTGGCCTCGGGGCTTGGGTCGTTGAAGGAGAGTGAAGATGAACCAGTGGAAAGTGACCATCACGGGTGCAGACGACAACACCGATCCGAACCAGCTCATTGAGCTGAGCAAGCGTTTCCCGTTCGTGGAGTGGGGTATCCTGCACTCTTACAAGCGTAAGGGAACCTCGCGTTACCCATCTGATCCTTGGATCGTTCGTTTGATGCAATCCAAGAGCGCGGAGACTCATCTTGCCATTCACGCTTGCGGACTGTTTGCGAAAGAAATCATGAATGGTCAATGCTTTCCTTGGGGGTTTGCCAGAATCCAGATCAACGGGTTCGATGTGAAAAAGATTTCCTATCTGAATCCGTGGGGAGGAGAGTACATCCTTCAATGCGGCGACATGGAGAAGGTGCAACGTGTGGCTGACTTCGCTGCACAACACCCTGACTTCCTCTTCAGCGTTCTCTTCGATGTGAGTGGAGGGATGGGTCTCATGCCGTCGAGCTGGCCACGTCCCTTGCCCGGGGTTCGCATGGGCTACGCGGGAGGAATCGGTCCAAGCAACGTGCGCGACGTTCTACGCGACATCGGGCCTGTCGAGCCGACCTGGATTGACATGGAGAGTGGCGTTCGCACGGACGATCAATTTGATCTGGAGAAGGTTGAAGAGGTCTTGCGTCAGGTTGCTGAGTTTCGAGTCCAGTCTTTGACCTGATCCATCTTGTTCCCACGCACACCCCCATCGTCCCGGCAAACCGGGGCCTGGGGGTTGAGGCGTTGAAGGAGAACGAAGCGATGTCTAACGAGCAAGATTCCAAGGTGGTGCGGGTTGTGGCCGATGCAGATTGGTTGGTGAAGCAGGTCGTTCAGCAGCACGAAAAGCTGTTCATTCTTCTTCTCAACGCCAAGGGCGAAACGATTGCCAACATTCCGATTGATTCTATCAACGGAGACGTTGGCGAGGAGTTGCAGACCCTTCGTAGTTGGCTCTTGGAGCAACTGGAGGGTGCTTCCAAGGCTGGAATGGAGTCTCGTGAGGAGAATGTTCTGCGCGATTGGTCATCCGATCTGACAGAGCTTGAGAAAGAGGTCGCTCGTCTCAAAGACGAGAACGAACGCTTGTACGAGCCCACGCGAGAGGAAATGCTGGAAGCCCTGGGGGACAAGGAAGAGACCTTCGCTTTCCGTCGCACGATTCGCCGCTGCCGTCATTGCGGCGATCCTGTCCAGGGAGGCCCCACCGCTTGCTCTCCCTGCTGTCTTCGGCAGGAAGGGATCAGGGAGGAGCGCAAGCGGTGGGAAGATGCGCTTCGTGGCGCCTTTCACTGGAATCTGAAGAAGGCTAGCGAAGCGTCCAGGGCCGTGAGGCAGCATGAAGACCAGGCCGAGGTTTTGAATGAGATGCTGAAGGTGATGGGCTGCGTTCCGAAGATGCCTGGATCGGAGAGCGGGAAGTGAAGCGCCAGCGCAATATCCTTATCGTGTCTCGGAAGAAGTCCAAGATATTCCCCGGCAAGCTGATCGCTTCGTGCTCGGAAAATGTCTTCCTGTTCTTCCGCAAGAGCAGGTCGTTTCAGATCGACCACCAACCTTGCAAGGATAAGTCATGACCTTCGAGCAAGCAGTTCGAGAGATGCGTCGCCTCCAGCTCGAATATCAGGAAGCCTCAGCCACCAACCGCTTCCCTGCGGACCTCTGGCAGCGGAAGAAGGACGCCGAGGATCGCGTCGATGCACTGCTGAACCAGCCGAAAAGACAAGCTCAGCAGAGCCTTTTCTTACAAGGTTGAACGATGCCCTGTGAGTTCTTCAAGGTGCCTGGTCTGGGGAGCGGCGTCATCTGCTCGCGCGGTCAACGCACGATCAAGTGCCGATGGTGCGCCCGTCCCCGGGCGTACACCTGCGACCAGAAGATCCAGGGCAAGAAGCGCCCTTGCAACGCACCGATCTGCATGGAGCATGCAATGGAAGTAGGCCCCGACGAACACCGATGCCCCGAGCACGCCCCCGAGCATCCCCCAGCTCCCCAGGGCCCCTGTCAGGTGTGGACGGCGAAGGTCAACGTTTACAAGGGCGAAGACCAGCTCATCGTGACTCGCTACCTCATCAACGATCCCCTCGGTGTGCTCTTCGCGCCGTCCAAGGGGATACTCGATCGGGCCCTGGCCGCTCGCAAGCGAGGGGAGCTGGAAGGTGAGTGGCCTGTCTTCAAAGAGGCGTACCTGAGAGAGATGCGCCAGCTCTACAAGACCAACCGCAAGGCGTTCCAGACGGTCTTGCGGCGCTCCGAGGTCACCCTGCTGTGCTTCTGTCCTGACCCGGCCTTCTGCCACCGCACCTTGCTCGCGGGCATCCTGCAAAAGCTCGGGGCTGAAGTGCGCGGGGAGCGTGAGTCAGCTCAGCAGGGCCTCTTCTGAGGCTACTTGCTGAAGAGGCGCCAGAGACCAGCGATGATCGCAGTCAGCCCAGCGACCCCCAGGGCGACCTTCCCTGGTGAAGTGCTCGTGGGTTTGCTGGCGTTCACCAGGCGGTTTGCGTCCGTCATCATGCGAGGAAGCAAGAGGTTGATCTGGTCTTTGTGCTCGTTCGCTCCCCCGCCATGCGACGCCGCATAGATCCTGAAGTACCCCTCGGAAGTGATGCACGGGTTCTCATAGCTCCCCATGCACCGCACCCAAGAGAACAGGCGCTCGGCTGTGGTTCGCGTGTCTTTCGAGTAGGTGGCGGGCGTGGCTGACACGCTCACGAAGAAGACGCTCTTCTCTTGGATAGCTTCCTGAACGAGCGTCATCCACGGTTGTTGCTCTTGCAAGGTTTGCTCGGTCTCCTGAAGGGCCATGTGGATTCCATCTGCCGCCAAGGTCACGGTGGCTGGTGCTCCGCTTCGGAGTTGTTCCCTCACGAGCCAGCAACCCGCGCTGAACCCCACCAGCCAGAGGTGAGACGCCTTGAAGCCGAAGGATTCTGCAAAAGAGAGCGCATCTTGCCAGGTCGAGAAGCCGTTATGGAACGGGTTGGGCGCCTCAAAGTTCCCTTTCTCGCTCAGGACGAAGGCTTCAGGAACGAGGGCTGCCAGGGTGGGCCCCATGTTTCCGGTACCGGCCATGTAGAGCAAGATCACAGGGCGTTCCGCGCCAGATCCCTCTTGCAAGATTTCGAGCATTTTTTGAGGGTACCAAGCTCGTGATAGGCTGCCTACATGCCGTTCCGAAGCGACGAAGAAATCCTCGACATGACTCGCGTAGCCATGATCGAAGCAGGCTCCCCCAACTGCCTCTTCACGTCGGGATGCCTTCCGCTCAACGGCTTCACGGACAGAGAGGCCGCGCCCTTCTTCTTCCCTTACGACAGCGAGGCGTACCAGTCTGCGATGAGCAGCGCCTTCGAGAAGGGTGGGACCAGCACTTGCGGCCTGCTGACCGAAGATGGTTGGCGGTACGCTGGCGTGGACGCCCCTGTGCTTTACGAGCCTTACAACGATCGCGTGGCCCACGGGAAATACGTGGTGATGATGGAGAAGATCATCGCTGAGGACGCAGGGGCCTGGCAGAGCGCGATCCCCTGGATCGAGGGTACCCCGCTGCCGATGCACGGCGACGCACCGATCATCGGCTGTACGAGCTGCGGGTCAGGGTGGGCCCGCGGCGTCAAGAACCTGGAGCACGAGTACGTGTTCCTCTGTTACGACCCGGCAGGGAACGGCATCCATCACTCCATCGACGGGGGCCAGCCTGGCGTCAAACTGAGGACACGCGCACTGGTCGAGGTCTGGACAGGGGAGACCAGCGACGGGCGGCGCAAGGGCGAGCTGTGGGCCTCCACGGTCAACGACGACGGCTCGATCCCCCTGGCCTACGATGGACGCCCCGTCACCGGGCGTCGGTTCATCGGGTTCACGCGCGTCGCCCAGCTCCCCCGCGGCGCCCCCCAGGGCCCCTGTCTCTGGGAGCCAGGTCTGGTCGAGCGCGTCACCAGCTCGACGGCAGGGAAGCTGGTGCTGGGGGCCTCCGCTGTCGCTCTGCTGGCCGCGCTGGTGAAGCGTTACTTCAAAGGTTGACTTCAGCGTCGGGGGTGTAGGGCCCCGCGTCCTCTGCCTTCATGCGATCGATCGGGGATTGCCGCGCTCTGCCAAAGCCCTCCAGCTTGACCAGGCGAGCGTCGCGCTGGTCTGGGGTCAGCGAGGCGTAGAGCTTGCTTGTCTCCAGTGCCCACGCCAGCGCATCTTGCGGGCTGAGCTGGAAGCAGATCACGTCGTTTTCGCGGCGCATCTGGACGTTCACGCGCTCGTTCTTCTCGTCGGCCCATTCCGCAAAGACGTTGTATCCCTCCTGGCCAGGGTCCAGGCTGGGGATCAAGTCTTCCAGGGAGAGATTCCCTTCGCAGAGGGAAATCCCCTTGATGTGATCCTCGATGTCCTTCTGATCTCCGAGCGTCATCCGAAGTGCGAGGACCGATCGCACCTGATTCGCCAGGTATTCCGTGACGAACGTTTCGTACTGGTCCTCGACGATCTTCCAGAAGGAGAAGACAAAGGCTCCATCCTTGTAAGTCATCGGGCCGAGGTGAGCTGGACCAAAATCCAGGCTGGGCCGGTCCCCCTGGATGGGTTTTTCGGAAAACACGGTCGCCCCCTTGGCGGCTTCGAGCTGGCGCACGAAGGCCGCCTCGTCCACCACCTTGGGGGGGGGGAGCGGTGGCGCGTTGAGGGGCTTTTCCTGGGGGTTCGGGGGAGCGTTCCGGGCTGAGGTTGGGTCAGGGTTCGTCATGGCGTAGGATGGTAACCATGTCCCTCTCGGATCTCCAGGCTCGCGCCATCCTCCAAAAATTCGACAACAACCCCCTGGTCTTGCTCGGTATGCAGGCCGTTGCCAAGGCGTTGACCAACTACGGTCAGCCTCCGGGTTGGGTGACCCCCGATAACAACTGGTACGCCGTGACCACGGGGGCTGACGCGAACGGCCAGTGCGTTTCGATGGGTGGCCTTTCCACCACGCTCGTCGCCCCGGGCGTCTGCTCGTTCGTCTACCAGACCCCTGAGCAGGGGATCTCTCACGCCCTCAACCTGTGGTTCCCTCAGCAGCCTGACGGCACGTCGGGCCCCGAAGGGCTCAAGTTCTATCAGGCCCTCATCAACGGCGACACTGACACGATCGCGCAGATGGTCATGCAGCGTGTCTGGGGTATTCCCACGCGCGCTGTGACCACCCCAGGGCTGGGCCCTTTGGCGGCCTGGACGTTCGCTGCGGACTTCTACAACGCGGCGCAGAGCATCGCGGCGAACCTCAACCAGACCTCTCACTTCAAGTACCCCTCGCCTGGCCTGCTGTCGCTTCAGCTCATCCCGATCCCGATCGAGCTGGTTCCGGTTCCTCTCCCCACGGGGGAGATCCCGGGCGGGGGAGGGCTCCCCGAGATTCCTACGCCCGATGGAGGGACGCCCACGCCCCCCGACAACACCAACCCCCCGATCGTGGAGCCTCCCCCCGAGGAGAAGAAAGAGGGTTACCCCTGGTGGAAGTGGGGTCTGGGGATCGCTGCCGCTGCTGGAGGCGCCTGGGGGCTCTCCAAGGTGCTGAAATGACACATCCCTACGCTCTTCTGGCCAGGCGACGGCAAGAGCGCCTGGGGGCCCCCGTTCTTACAACGTTGCCGTCGCCCACGATCGACTTCAGCAAGTTCAACCTGCCGTCGTCGTCCTCGCTGACTTCGCTCCTGAAAGAGCTGAAGTCTGCTCAACAAGACAGCTCCAACTTGAGCATCCCGGGCTTCAGCCCCGAGGACGCCCGAGGGATGCTGATCCAGGCCATCGCCGAGGGAGGAATCGATCCCAAGGAGTTCTTGGGAAAGTTCTTCTCGGTGGGGGCTGCGGTGGCCTGCACCGCGGCGGGGGGAGCTGCCCTCGCGCCGCTTTGCGCCAAGGGAGGACAGATCATCGGGGAGGTTGTTGCTGGCCTCCAGGTCAAGCCTTCGGGCCCGACGAACACCGCGGCCAGCGATGCGCTCGACGCCATGATCCACGCCGACAGCGCCATGCTGAAAGCCACGAAGGACAGCATCCTCTTCAACCTTGCAGCGCGCTTCAACTCGGAGCCCAAGGCGATGGAGGAAGCGCGCAAGATCGTGGACGAGTTTTATCCCGACCTGAGCAAGCTCGTTCCTTATCCCGAGTACATCTGCATCAGCTCCGACAAGGCCAGCAACGGCACCTGCCCTGACACCGATTTCGGTCCCTACTTCGGCGGATTCTTCATCCCCTTCTACGTCACCAACGCCTGCCCGATCATCGGCACCGCGTACAGCGGCGCCTGCCGTCCTGACCTCTACCCTCAGTGGGAGTGGCATATGGACTACAGCTCCCCTGTGATTGGTAAGCAGGACTATCCGCTTCAGAGCGGGTGGGTCGAGAAGCTGATGGTGTCGGTCATGGCCGCGCTGAAGCGTCGAGGGATCGACCTGAGCGGGGCGTTTCAGGTCATCTTCGACGACAGCGAGGCCAAGAAAAAGATCGGTCAATCGCGCTGGTGGGCCTCGGGGATGAGCAACGCCGAGGTCATCATGCGGGCCTACCAAGACCTTCGCGCGATCGTCTGGCCTGCGCTGGAGATCGCTCTTCAGAAGCGCCTGTCGTCGGTCGTGGTGGACGCTGCGGTGCGCGCCAACGTGCGGCTCATCAAGGGGGTCGATGCCCTCACGGGGGAGCTGGCCCGACGCGAAGGTTGCAACGGTGGGGCGTGCCTGAAAACCTTGCAAGTGAAGTCCGCTCAGATCGCCAAGAACCTGGAAAACCAGGACTTGCAGAGCGTTCAGCAGAAAGTGGAAGCCGACTTCCCCGATCGCTCCACATCCGAGTCTCCTTCTCCCTTGCGCCCCGTCGTTGCGGTGGGGGTTGCCGGGGGGCTCATTTACGCTCTTCACCGCTTCATCAAGAGGTACCTGTTATGTCGCATCCCTACCTGGCCATTGCTCGCAAGCAAGCCGCTCAAGGCGTCGTCTCTGCGGAACCCCCGATCCGAGTCAGCGAGGAACCTGAAGGCTCCGACTGTTCTTGCACCGGGAAGCTCATCTTCTGGACCCTGGCGGGTGCAGCGGCGGGCTTCGGTGGCGCCTGGATGCTCAACGACGCGAAGAAGGCCGAGCTAAAGGCCAAAGGCAAGGCCAAGGCTGCCCTGGCCCGCGATAAGGCCAAGGCCGCGGGGGCAAGGGCTCTGGAGCGCGGCGCGGCGCGGCTGCGGGGCTGACGTGAGCCACCCCTACCTGATCCTGGCTCAGCAGCGCGCTGAGGCCCCCCTGCCTGCGCCTCCAGCTCGGGTGGGGGGGATTCAAGACGGTGTAAATGAGGTGGTTGGTCTCGCCATCATGGCCAGTCCCTTGATCGCGGCAATGGGGGTTTACGCCTACGGTCGTTCCCAGAAGCGGAGTAACCTTGCAAGCGGCACGGCAGGTGCGCTCGCGGGGGCAGGCACTTTCCTCGGTGTCGCCACAGCCTTCATGGGGGCTCGCCCTGGGGAGGCTTTGGCTGTCGGGGCTGCGGTTACGGTCCCTTCGATCGCCATTCCGATGCTTGTGCTCAAGAAGAGGTAAGCGATGTCTCAACACCCCTACGCCATCCTGGCCCGTCGTCGCTCAACCTTGCAAGACGCTCCACCCCAGGCTCGCCCGCCCACGGGTCCGGCAGGGGGTGTGCCCACCCCTGAGTGGGTTCAGCGTGTGAACGAGGCCGAAGAGAAGGTCGAGAAGCTACAAGCCGAGCTGGACAGCATGGGCCCCAAGCACGTCGCGCTGGGGGTCGGAGGCTTCGTGCTCGGCGCCCTCGCGGCCTGGGCGGTGCTCCCCACCTACCAGAAGAACCCGGCATGGAAGCCGGGGGCCTTCGATAAGATGGTGCGCGAGCTGATGGCCAAGGGGCACAGCGAGGACAGCGCCCGAAGGATCGCGGCCTCGGCAGGGCGTCAGAAGTACGGCCAGGCCGAGATGACGCACCGCTCGCAGATGGGCAAGAAGGCCGCCAAGAAAGGACGCTGACCATGAGCCACCCCTACCTCGCCATCGCACGCAAGAACGCCGCACAGCGCCTCGGAGACGAAGAGAGCACCATCGAACAGCTCGGGGGCATGGTGGTAGACGCCATGATGCCTCGCCTGCAAGAGCGCATCCCCGAGCTGGCCGCTGACTTCGTGGACAACGCCATGCCGCGCGTCCAGCAGCAGATCGTCAACCTGGAACCCCAGCTCCGAGAGCTGGCGGTATCGAGCGCGAACGCGGTGCTCAGCGATCCGCAGATCCAGGAGACCGTCAAGCTCGCCGTCCAGGAGCAGAGCCAGAAGACCGAAGCCAAGCTCACCAAGGGGCTGATGCTCCTCGGAGGTGTCGTCATCGGGGCCAACCTGCTGATCGAGATCGCTGAACCGTGGCTCCCCGGGCGTAAGAGGCGCTGATGAGCCATCCCTTCGTGCTCCTCGCCCAGCAGCGCGCCGCGCAGCCTGCGAGCACCCTTCAAGGTGTTCAGGATGGGGCGCGCGAAGTGAAGCGCGTTGCGCTCGATCTGCTCCCCTTCGCGGCTTTCACGATGGTCACGGCCTTTGGTCGGTCGCAGAAGCGAGGGGATGTCGAGAGCGTTGCAGCGGGGCTGGTTGCGATGGTGGGCACCGGGATCGGTGTCGCTGTCGGTAGGGAGAACGCGCTTCAAGGGGTGCTCGTGACCGCTGCAAGCGTGGCAACTCCTGTTGCGTTGCTCAAGGATTCCAATGTCTCACCCTTACATCCTCATCACTCAAAGCCGAATTCCTCATGGGGTTCCTACTTCGTACCCCCTCAACGTGAACACGGGGCGGCGTCGTTCAACCTTGCAAGGCGTCAAAGACGATCTGTATGTGGCCGAAGATCCTGCGACGCCTCCCGATGTTCTCTCCGCTCTGTACGAGAAAACCAGCAGCAAGAAGGTCAAGCTGGCCATCCTCCGCAACCCGAACACTAGCACGGAGCTTCTTCACGAACGCTCCATGTTCACGGAAAAAGATGAGATCGAGGCGATCCTGGAGAACCCCGCGCGCATCATCGGGCGGGTGACGTTCGATCCAAAATGGTCAGCTATCGAAGGGTTCATCGCGACGGATATTGATGATCTCAACGTGCTTCGTGAGCTGGCGATGCACCACGATCCTGATGTGCGGAAGATCGTGGCGATGCGAAGCATAACCCCTGAAGACGTGCAGATCGCTCTTGCTCAAGATCCGAGCGAAGAGGTGCAGTACGGCCTCACCTTCCTGGATGAGAGCATCATCCATGTAAACGCGCAACTCGCGCTAGCCAAGAGCAAGTTCGAGCGCGTCATCGTTGAGATGGCTGGGTTCGTTCAGCGGCCTGCGGTGCTTCAAGCTCTGATCGAGTCCGGTGATTCCGAAGTGTTGACCATCATCAGCGAGCGAAAGGATGTTCCAGATTCGATCCGCGAGATGGCGTCCGATGCCTTGGAGAAGATGGGATGAGTCACCCTTACGTCTTGATCGCTCGTCGTCGTTCGACCTTGCAAGGTTGCTACATGGACGAGGCCCCCCTCGATTGTTGCGCGGGCGAAGAGGCGATGTTTCTCGGAGTCTGCGGCCACCTGGAGGGCTCCCACCAGCTCCACCAGACGGGCCGAGAGGAGCTGCGGGAAGGTCTGCGCATCGCTGCCGGAGACGACTACGAGCCCTCTCTGGAGATGCTTCAGACGCTCGGAGCTATCTCGGATCTGGAGAGCAGCTACGGGCGCGGCTGGTCCGGGCAGATGGTGGGCTCGAACAACTGGGGGGCCATCACCTGCCCTGGGTACAACAAGGAGACCGGAACCTGCCCCCCCGGGTGTTCCCCCAACAAGGACAGCTCGCCCTACTCGGGGGAATACGTCACCTGCTTTCGTCGCTACGCCACACCCGCGGACGGGGCAGCGGGGCTCATCACCCTGCTGTCGAAGTGGCCCGAGGTCATCGCCGCCATCGAGAGCGGGAACCTCGATGAAGTCTCCTGGACGATGCGCCAGAGGAACTACTACCTGGGGTTCAAGTCCGATCCCCGTGAGGCAGCGCGAGAGCACGCGGGAGCCCTGGAGAAGCGCACCAAGGAGATCGCGGAAGCGATGGGGGAGCCCTTGCGTGCGTGGCGCAAGGGTGAGGACTGGACGCCCGGGGATGGGGATGGATCGTCGTCCAACCTTGCAAGCAAGGTCGCCAAGGGGGCCGTCGTCGTCGCGTTCGTTGCTGCCGTGAGTGCCTGGGCTTTCAGGAGGAAATGATGCTTCTGCGTGGTCGCATGGTGGAGCTGATCTCCACGAAAGACGAAGAGCTGCTGGATCGAGACGACGACTTCTGGATCATGACGGACAAGGAAGGGGAGATGTTCCCCCCGTGCCATGTGATCATCTGCCAGTGCCGTCTCGATTCACGCCCGGTGAGGCAGACCTGCACACAGCGAGACCTGGACGAAGCCCGGAGCTACTACGAGGGTAGGAAGCGGTTTCGCGGCTGGAAACCCTTGTTTTCCCTGGAATCTTGGCGCCTCGTTGCTCTTGTAAAGGAGATTCGATACCTTAGAGACCGTCCCCCCCCCTTTCAACATCCCTTCGATCATCCCGTGCGCCTCTACGTTTCCACTACCGGCCCTCTGACTTACAAGCTCACGCTGCCGAAGGGGTGCATCATCAACGACCACGGATTCGTGGAGCCATGAGGAAGACCCCATGAAGGGAAAAACGAAGCAATACCAAGCCGCCACCAAGCTCTTTCGAGACGCCAGGGCGGCGGCCTCTCGTGGTGATCATGCGACAGCGGCTCGTCTGCGTGGGCTTGGCTACAGCAAGATGGGCTATCAGCCCAACCCCAAAAAGCCCAAGGGCAGCAACCTTGAGATCAAGAAGAAGGCCGTCAACGAGATCAAGAACGCCGACAATCCCAAGGAGAAGGCGAAGGAGATCCGTGAAGAGGCCACGACGCTCAGGTCAAAGGCTCTTGAAGCGCAGCAACAAGCCAAGGAAAAAAGCGAAGAGCTGAAGGAAGCCACCGCGGAAGCGAAGGCCGATCCGAGTGCTGAAAACCTGGAAGCCAAGGCCAAGGCGGAAGCTGAGGTCGAGACCAAGAAGGCGGAAGCTGAACAGCTCAACGAGGCGGCCAAGGTGCTCAACGAGGCGGCCAAAGAAGCAACCGGGAGCGGTGGTGGTGGTTCCTCCAGCTCCGAGAAGAAGGCAGAGCCAGAGAAGGCCACCACAACCAAGAAGGAATCCAAGCCCATGAACGCGACACAGAGAAAGGCTAACGGGTACCTCGGCTCTTACCGCAAGGCGCAGAAAGCTGGCGATCGGGCCAAGATGCGCGCGGCGAGCGAGGAGATTCGGAAGCTCGGCTACAAGGTTACCAAGAACGGCCTGGTGGAAGCCTCCGCTTCCGAGAAGAAGCCCGCTTCCGAGAAGAAGCCCGCTTCCAAGAAGCCCGCTTCCAAGAAGAAGCCCGCTTCCAAGAAGCCCGCTTCCAAGAAGCCTGCCACGAAGAAGGCTGCGACCAAGAAGAAGCCCGCTGCCAAGGCCGCGCCGAAGAAGGTTGCGGCCAAGAAGACCACCGCGAAGGGTCGCAAGGTTTCGCGCAAGAACCCTGGCTTTCCTGCGGCGTCGAAGGGCGCCAAGGTGCAGAGCAAGGCGGCAAGCACCACGTACAAGACCAAGGAAGGGCGCGTCGTCACCAAGACCGTCACCCGCACCTACCGCACCAACCCGATGGGGGAGGTCGGCACCTTCGCCACGATGGCGCTCTTCGGCGTCCTCGGCGCTGTGGGCTCCGACTGGCTTGATCGCTTCGTGGCGACGATGCCCGTCGAGGGCTCCGATAAGCCGCTGTCGGGCGTCGAGGCGTCCACCGCGATCATCATGCGCCCCAACGGCAAGCGGCTCGGGGCGCAGGGCGGTCTCTTCGTCATCCTTGCAGGGTTTACCTACCTGCTGGCGAAGAAGAACAAGCGCACCGCTTCGATCATCTTTGGCGCTATGGCGCTGGGCGTGCTGATCCGTACCGGCCTCCAGGCCATCAACGCCTTCGGCATGCCGATGGCACTCCCCAGCTCCAAGGATGCCTCCAAGCCTTCGCTGGGCGATCGGCTCTACCCTGGCGAGCAGGAAGCGACGCAGAAGGATCTGGAGACGATGATGAGCGTCTATAGCGGGAAGCTCAAGGCGGCCTCTCGCGCCGCTGGGGGACGCACCCACGCCGAGCAGACGGCCCCTGCGGGCCAGGGCGGCAAGCTGGCGGGGATCTCCTCTCGTCTCGGGGGAACGGCTCAGCCCAGCACGCTCACCAGCGACAAACGCCCCGCGCAGGTCGCTGGCCCCACCAACGCTCGCCCCGCGCTGCCTCCGGCAACCGAGGCGCAGCCTCGTCGCCCCCAGAAGGTTGCTGGCGCGCTCGCCAACGAGCAAGAGCAGCCGGGGGCTCACAGCAAGCTCGGGTGCGGCGGGCCGACCTGCGGGCCGAGCTGCGGCTGCGCTGCTTGCAAGGCTCAGTGGGGTGACAACCCCCTGACCGTCCTCTTCGCCCCCCCTGGGCGCAACGCCAACAACCAGGGCAGCCAGCAGATGCCCCAGGATGGTGGCCGTCCGGTGCCCCAGCTCGGTGCGCCGAACGTGGTGCCGATGGCCTCTTACGTCCCCCGGGCGCACGCTCCCCAGCGTCGCACCGCGGCCAACGCCGTGGGTTTCCGCGGCTGAAAACACTGGATTCCAGCCTTACAAGACCGAAATCCTTGTAAGGCTGGGGTTCCCCTCGTACCCTTTCCAACACCAGACTTTTTCGGAGAACACACATGGCACAAGACAAGCGGCGTAGGGACTTGAAGCTCGGGAACCTTGTTGAGCTGGGACAGATGGACCCGGCTGCAATCCCAATCACAGAGTTCGCCTACATCAGCGAAGGGCTCCCCGTGGCGGCCGATGTGCTCCAACGGGAGTACGGCCTGATCATCGATCCGCTTCAGGTGAAGCCGACTGGTCAAAACGGCGCCGGTCGCGTGACCTCGCTCGTTCGCTCGCAGACCGTCGAGGAGTTCATCTACGCGACCCATATCGGCGTCGTCGTGGTGCCGGACCCCAAGTTCTTCGCCCTCAACGGCTGTGACACCATCCTCCCCGCCAACGCGAGCGACGTGCCGCAGTTCGATGGCTTTGTGCCTCCGACCGGCATCGTCAACGGGCCGAACGGTGCGCTTGATGCCACCGCGCGGCCTGCGCAGTTCGTCTGGGGCCACGACACCTTGCAAGCAGCCTGGGCGCTGCTGAACGCTTACGACCTGCGCATGCAGGTCGGCAGCCGGTTCGAGATTTTCCGCGAGCTGGCGGCGAACGTCGGCGCCTGCGTCTCGGGCGGGATGCGCGGCTTCTCCCAAACCTTGCTCAGCCCGCTCCCCTACATCCAGGGGCAGAACAACCTGCAAATCGAGCAGGGCAAGGATCGCCAGTTCATCGCCAAGACGGTGACCGCTGCGGTCGGCCAGGGCGCCGTCACCCCCGCCGAGCCACCGCTGGTCAACGTCAGCTACGGTGGCACCCAGCTCAAGGGCGCCTTCGGTGGCTGGTACCCCCTCAACGGCCTGCTGCTGGCCCCTGGCCTGCCGCTGAACATCCTGCTGGAGCGCACCGCGGGCGACGAGGGCAGCAACAGCTACCACACCCGGATGCTGCGCAGCCTGGGCAACACGCAGGACAACTTCCAGACCTACTCTTCTCGCTACACCGAGAACGTGGTGGGTGGCGTCGGCTTCGCTGGCGCGAAAATCTGGAAGGCTGGTCTCTTCCGCGTCGGCATCCTGATCCGCGGCTTCGCCCTTGCGCCGCTCGCCTGTTACCAGGCTTACCAGGACATGAGCCGCTATTTCGGCAGCGTGGACAAGGCCACGATGTACCGCGACAGCGCTTCGGTGCTCATGGCCATGATCCCCGACCTCTTGAAGACCTCGGGGGGCGCGGTCGGGCAGCACGCCCGTATCAACGGGCTCCCGCTGAAGGAGTACATCGAGCAGAACCACAAGCTCGGCAGCGTCGATGACATCGATCGCATGGACTTCAGCAAGCTGGGTCAGATGGTGCTTCCCGCTCCCTGATTCTGCTTCTTCTCCTCTGCCATCATGAAGGGCGCCGTGCCGGTGAGGCTCCGGCGCCCTTCGTGTTTCTGACAACCTTGCAAGGATTCGACGGACCATGATCGACCCGAACAGCTATGGAACCCCCATGCAGCGAGCCAGGATGCTCGCGGTAACCAACCCGCGCCTGGCCTACTGGCTCGCTCAGGACGAGATGCAGACCAAGCTCCTCGGCTTTCAGACGATGGAGCACACCTTCGACAACGGCACAACCACACAGCCCGCCCAGACGAGCTTCCCCACGACGCTTGGGGAGGACTTCTACCCCGTGGATCTGCGTTCCACGGTGCAGCGGCCCGAGTACGCTGCGGGCAACATCTATAAACCACAGAGCGATTACTTCAACGCTCTTCAGAGCGGCATCTGGGTGAAGATGGAGGTCGTTGGCGGCCTCCCCGGGCGCAAGTACATGATCAACCAGCAGTTCACGCCCCTGGAGATCATCGCTCCCAACGCGAACAGCACATCGAAGAGCATCATTTGTGGGCTCGGGAGCGTGCTGGAGTACAGCCAGAACGTTCGCGCCGATCTGACGCTGCGGCGCACCTACCAGGCGAGCGAGCTGCCTGCGCTCCTGGGCATCAGCTTCGTGGGCTGGTCGCTCGGGTGCCAGGGATACTTCAGCGTGCCTCTCGACAAGGCTTGCAGCCACCTTCGGGGGCTCCCCGAGATGGAGGGGCTCAAGATCGTGGAGAGGGCCCACCTGTTATGTCCCGGCGGGATCGTCGCATCGTCGAGGTGAGAACCTTGGGCTACCAAAGCTCGCGCGCTGGTTATGGCACCAGCGCGTCTGCTGGCGATGCCTACGGTCCCTATCTTGAGGTTCCGCAGTTCATTCCCATCAGCGGCGATCGTTTCCTGTTTCGCCTCTGCGGAGCGGTCGTGGCGCCCGGGGAGCGGTGCCGCGTGCTGGGCTACAAGTTCACGTCGTTGATCGCGCGCACCTTCAGCGTGGAGGTTGATGGCGACCAGTGGCCTTACAAGGTTGAACGCGAAGTGGTGTCGTCCATGTGGGCGTTCCCTGACGGAAACATCACGTACTACCTGCGGCGCATCCCCATGCGCCAGTATGTTCCCCCTTCGGTCAACTTCCCGCCTTCGGTGCAGTACGGCCTCGGGGGCACCGATTCAGCTCTCCTGGCACTCACCTACGATCCTGTTGCTCGGATCTACACGCCCCCCGCGGGCGGCCAGCCTGACGGCGATCCGATCGCGGGCCTCGATCGCATCAAGGATCAGCCTGGCGTCTGGATCGACACGACCGATTGCAGCGATTACGTGGATGGCCCTTGCGCGATCGTTGCCTACGCTGACCTGAAGCAGAGCAATTCTGCTGAGCGTCCGTTCCTGCCCTTGGCCAACTACCCCACGGGAACGCTGGCGCAGGGGCTTCGCCCGGAAGATCAGTTCCTTTTGGTCTGGGGGGAACCCCCCCTCAACAACACCCAATACAGCGGCGTCGCGGCGGGGCTGCGCCTCGAATACGTCAACAAGGAAAAATCACCATGAGACTCGTCCCCCAAAAGATCTCGCACGTCGCTGGCTTCACCCGGGTCAAACCTGGGGAGAGTTTGGCTGCGGTGTGCGGGCGGTTTGGTCAACCCGTCAGCTCGTATACAGAGCTGGTCGGCGCGAACCTCCACCGCGAGCTGGACCTGAGCGGCCCCCCTGAGATGGTGGCGACGCTGGCAGGGATCAGAGAAGGGGATGTGCTCTACATCCCTGCGGGGTGGGTGCGCGGCTCGCGGGTGGACCTGGAGGGGGGCGCAGGGCTCATCGCTGACGAGCTGGTGGATCTCATCGCCAACCTCTACCCCAACGTCACCAACCTCCCCCCCGACAAGTACAAGGTTCTCGTGGAAACCCTCGGGGGATGGTGGCGAGCCGATCATCCTGGGGACATGAACCCCACCAAGGCCCAGCTCAACGGCTACGCCAACTCGTTGCTGAGCTGGTACGACGCGATCGGGAAGCAACTGACCTCGAACATCGCAGAGCGGATTCCCTGGGCTCAGGTGCCCTGGGCCTTCATTGCAGCGATGGCGAAGGAAAACTTCGCCTGGTGGGCGATCGACGCCGACAAGATCAACACCATGCTCAAGACTCGCGTGGTCCCTGGCACCGCGAAGCACTTGCCTCAGATCAAGCACTGGGATCAGTTCGTCTGGGATAAGGCATCCTTGCACGCTCAGCACATGGACGAGACGGCCCTCTGGGTCGCGCTCACCAAGTTCCGCTGGGATCTCTTCCCCGATGGGGCGATCAACCCCACCACGTTCAAGTACGGGATGAACGCGCAAGACTGGCTCGTGGACCAGATCAACAAGATTTACCCCAACTGGAACGAGGATGCGGCCAAGGCGAACCAAGACACCATCCCCGGGAACGTGATCGACTTCCTCTCGTGCGGTGTCGGCAAGGTGAAGATCGGAGGCCAGTGCTACGGGGTGGTTCCGGCCAACGCGCAAGGGACGTGCCCTGGCGGCAGCATCTTCTACAGCGGGGTTTGCGTCCAGACGCCCTGCGGTGCCACCGAGCAGGCCAGCGTGGACCCCGCCAAGGGGATCATCTGCGCGGCGACGGGCGGCGGTGGCGGCCCTCCTGCTTCGGGGGGCTGCCCTAAGGGGGCTACGGCCACCAACGGGAGCTGCGACTGCACGCCGCTCGGGCCCGGGTACTCCTACGATCCGAAGGACAACTCTTGCAACTTTTGCGGGCCCAACAGCGTCTACAACTCGAACGACGGGTTCTGCTACTGCGTTGCCGGGTACGTCAACGATCCCAACAGCGACATGGGTTGCATCAAGGCTGGCGGGGATGCGCCTCCCCCTGTTCAGTGCGGAGCTGGAACCAAGCTCGTTGGCGGTCAGTGCGTTCCTGACGAGAAGCCGACGCAGGAAAAGAAGGAAGGGTTCAGCGGGGGGCAGGTCGCGGTGGGGGTGGGTGTGCTCCTTGGCCTTGTCGCTGTGGCTTACAAGCTCAGGAAGAAGTGATCGTCATGGCAAGGTCGAACCCACCTATCCGTCGTTACAAGGTTGCGCCGAAGGACAACATCTACGTCATCGCGCGCAGGTTCAAGACCACACCCGAAGTCATCGCACGTCTCAACGCCATTAAGGGCATCGTTGCGACGGAGAGGGGTTGGGACTTCTTGCCGGGTCGTCTTCTCGTGGGTGACTACCTGATCGTCCCTGCCACGGGGGCCGGTGCCCCGGGCGTCGTCCAGATCAAGCGAGCCAAGGGTCAGCGGCCCTTGCGTCGCCCTCGGGTCAACGGCCTGAGCGACGAAGCCTGCGGCGATGGCTGGCACGCCGAGGAAGACTTCTGGGGCAACATCGAGTGCATCCAAGACGATTACGTCGATCCGGGGGATGAGAACGATTACC
>Ga0079224_100003450_pt1 | contig 19988 bp, 21 predicted proteins | sample Stecom2015_FD_80414 | JGI IMG/M metagenome (GOLD analysis project Ga0079224, IMG submission 80414) | Agricultural soil microbial communities from Utah to study Nitrogen management - Steer compost 2015 | ecosystem: Environmental > Terrestrial > Soil > Agricultural land | place: USA: Utah...
CAGTGCTGGGTCGCCTTGCCGGGCGGCTCGGAGGAGCGCGCGCCGTCGTTCACCCACCATGCCGCCCACGAGTTGCCGGCCGTCGGCTTTGGCGAGATCCGCATGGCCCTGGTGGCCGGCGAAGCCTTCGGCGAGCGTTCGCCGGTACCGGTGCATTCCCCCCTGCACCTGATCGATGTCCAGGCCAGCGCAGGCGACGAGATCCCCCTGCCCCTGGGCCACCCCGAGCGGGCCGTGTACGTGGCCGAGGGCGAGATCGAGATCGGCCGGCACCGCATACCGGCAGGGCGACTCGCGTGCCTGCGCGGGCCCCAGGCAAGCTCGGTGACCGCCCTCGTTCCATCGCGGCTGGTGCTCATCGGCGGCGAGCCTCTTGCCAGCGACCGGATCGTCTGGTGGAACTTCTGCGCCCGGACCCGCGAGCGCCTCGACGCCGCGAAGCAGGCCTGGCTGGACGATCGCTTTCCGAAGGTTCCCGGCGAGACGGAGTTCATCCCGCTGCCACAGCGCTGAACCGCGGGGCCTCTCGCACGACCCTTTCCTGCTGCCAGCTTCGGCTCAGGTCGCGCGCGCTCGCCGGGCCAGCAAGGCGACGCCGACGACCGTCGCCACGAATGCCAGTATCGCCAGAGCATTGAGTCCGGCGCCAACTGCCTTGAGCGAGGCATCGAGCGGCGCGCCGAAAAGGCGCAGGACGAGCGAGACCTGCATCAGCCCGAAACCGACATAGAAGACCGGCCGGTATACCAGCCGGATCTTCGCGACCGCCGGCAGGATGACGAGCGCATGCGCCATCACCATGTCGAAAACGAAGCCCAGGCCGATTGCATGCATGGCGGCATCGTGCGCGCCACCAACGCCGAGGGACGTCGCGATCCAGGCGATCCCGCCGATCCCCAACCATCCATAGCCGGCAAGCAGGCATGCCGCCATGTAACGACTCGGACCCTTCGTCGCGATGGTCCGCCGGGCGATATCGAAGGCCAGGCCCCAGCCGGCCAGCAGCAGCAGGGAGATTCCCACGAACGCCCCACCCCATGCCGGCACGAAAACCGACAAGGCGGCGCCGATCACCAGGCCGGCCACGCCGGCAACCAGGATCGATCCCGATCCGCGGCGGCGCGGCATGAGCCGGGTCAACTCCAGCCGCTCGGCGGCGATCGTGATGACGAGAAAGCCGAACCACCAGGCGACGCTGGCCGCAGCGGCGGGCTGTACCAGTTGCAATGCAGAACCAGCCAGCCAGGCGAGTGCGGCGACGAGCAGCAACGCGGTATGGGCGGCGCGCTGCCTGGCGACCACCGCGATGTTGACCGCGACGAAGATCGCGGCCGCCGCCGCAAAGAGCCATTTCGATGCGGCGTGCCCGCCCAGAAGCGCCGCCACGCCTCCCGCGCCGGCCAATACCGGCGCGAGGAAGGCCCAGGTCCGCTTGAGCGCCACGGCTCGCTCGATCCCGATCACCGCACCGAAGAATGCGCAGATCATCAGGCTCGCGTGGGCCACGACGGCGTCGCCGAACGGAGCCGTGCCGGCCAGGGCCACATCGAGCGTGCCGGCCCGCAGCAGGCCACCGACAATCCCGGCCAGCAAGGCGGCGACCGCAAGCGCCATGATGCCTCGCACGGCGATCGGCATCGCCAACCTGCCGCTGTCGATCGCGCTGCGCGGACTGGCGGCGGTACTCACCAGCCCATCAGCCGGCGGCCGCGCTCGGACATGCGTTGCGGGGTCCATGGGGGATCCCAGCAGAGTTCGACCGCAACGACCCAGTCTTCCGGCAAGACCTGTTCGAGCTGGAACTCGATGTCATCGATGATCTGGTCGCTCACCGGACAGGCGGCCGACGTCATCGTCATCCGGATGTCGACCCGGCCCGCATCGGCCACGACTTCGTAGACCAGGCCAACGTCGACGATCGACATCGCGATCTCCGGGTCATAGACCTCCTGCAGCGCCGCCGTGATCGACTCGCGCAACGCCTCATCGCCCCGATACGGGAAGTCGTTGGCCGCCGGGGAATCACCACTCTCGTTCATCGCTTGCGCGCCCTCATCGATGAAGCCATTGTCCGACCATGACGATAAAGCGGGATTGACCCAGAGCAAGCGGGGCTCGGAGAATCGCGCCCAGCTTGCCCGGACTCGGCGGCGGCCCGCGGCAGGGGTTTGTTGCGTGCGCCCGGATCGGCAATAATCGCCCGGCATCCACCACCGGCTCGCCGACCCATGGACTTCTCGCTTTCACCCGAACTCGCCGCCTTGCGCGAACGTACCCGCGATTTCATTCGCGACGAGGTGCTGGCCTTCGAGCGGGACCCGCGGCGCACGGTGCACGGCCGCACCGACGACCTGCGTCGAGAACTGAACGCCCGGGCGCGCGCGGCCGGATTGCTGGCGCCGCACATGGAGCAGCGCTGGGGCGGCCTCGGCCTTGGCCACGTCGGTCGCGCAATCGTCTTCGAGGAAGCCGGCTATTCGATGCTGGGGCCCATCGCCCTGCACTGCGCCGCGCCCGATGAAGGCAACATGCACCTGATGGCACTCGTCGCCACGCCGGCACAGCAGCAACGCTGGCTGGCGCCGCTCGCCGCGGGCGAGATCCGCTCATGCTTCTGCATGACGGAGCCTTCGCCCGGCGCCGGCGCCGATCCGGGCGGCCTGCAGACGACGGCGACTCTCGAGGGCGACCAGTTCGTCATCAATGGCCGCAAGTGGCTGATCACCGGCGCCGACGGCGCCGGCTTCGCGATCATCATGGCCCGGACCCTGGTCGACGGCGAGGACGTGGGCGCAACCATGTTCCTGACCGACCTGCCCGCCGACGGCTTCCGGATCGAACGCCTGATCGACAGCATGGATTCGAGCTTCACTGGCGGCCATGCCGAAGTGGTGTTCGAGAACCTGCGCATTCCCCGCGATGACGTCCTCGGCGAAGTCGGCGCCGGCTTCCGCAATGCCCAGGTGCGGCTCGTGCCGGCGCGCCTCACCCACTGCATGCGTTGGCTCGGCGCCGCGCGTCGGGCGCACGATATCGCCACGCAGTATGCGAACCAGCGCCAGGCCTTCGGCCAGCCGATCGTGCGCCACGAAGGCGTGGGATTCATGCTCGCCGACAACGAGATCGACTTGCACTCGGCGCGGCTGGCCATCTGGCATACGGCCTGGCTGCTCGACCAGGGCGAACGCGCGAGCCGCGAAAGCAGCATGGTCAAGGTGCTCTGCTCCGAAGCCTACTGGCGCATCGTCGACCGCTCGATGCAGGTGCTCGGCGGCCTCGGCGTCACCGATGACACCGAAATCCAGCGCATCTTCCGCGACGTCCGTGCGTTTCGCATCTACGACGGTCCGTCCGAAGTGCACCGCTGGAGCGTCGCCCGCAGGCTCGAGGGCGGCCCCAAGGCGAAGCCGTAGGGCCGTGCTCAGGCGGTGAACTGCGGCCCTTGCCGTCGCAGGTACACGAGCAGTGTGAGCGCGCGCGCCACGAAGAACACGGCGAGCGCCGTCCACAGGCCGTGATTGCCCCAGGCCGCCGTGAACAGGTAGCTGGTGAGCAGGAAGGCGACGAAAGCGATGATCATGCCATCGCGCATTTCACGGGTGCGCAGTGAACCGATGAAGATGCCGTCGAGCTGGTAGCTCCATACTGCCAGCAGAGGCATCACGACGACCCATGGCAGGTAGGCTCGGGCGAGTTCCCGCAACTCGGGGAGGTCGGTCATCATCGCGATGAACCAGGGGCCGAACGCGAAGTAGAGCAAGGCATAGACCAGCGCGGTTGCGCCCGCCCAGGTACTGGTGATCCGCACCGCCTGGCGGTAGCCCGCCTCGTTGCGTGCGCCCAGCGCTTCGCCCACGAGGGCTTCGGCCGCATGCGCGAAGCCGTCGAGTCCGTAGGCGAGCAGGTTGACCATCTGCAGGAGGATCGCATTGGCGGCGAGCGGCATGTCGCCGAAGCGCGCCCCCTGCCCGTGGAACCAGGCGAAGGCCGCGATCAGGCAAAGGGTGCGGATGAAGATGTTGCCATTGACGCCCACCAGGACCCGGTACGCGGCAAGCTCACGCAGCGGCGCGAGCGCCAGGCGCACGCCGCGTTCACGAAGCAGTCGTGCAAGCAGTGCCAGCCCGACGGCGAGGCCGACGTACTCCGCGATCAGGCTCGCGCTGGCCACGCCCGCGACGCCCCAGCCGAATCCGATCACGAAGAGGAACGACAGCGCGGCATTGCAGACGTTGAGCACGACCTGCGTGAGCAGCGCATAGCCGGTACGTTGCATGCCGATGAAGACGCCGAGCAGCACGTACTGGATCAGCACCGCCGGCGCGCTCCAGACCCGTATCCGAAAGTACGCGAGCATGCCGGCTTCGACTTCGGCACTCGCCGGCGCGATCGCCGTCGCCAGCAGGCCGATCGGCCACTGCAGCAGCATCACCAGCAGGCCGAGCGCCAGCGCGAGGGCCAGGCTGCGACCGATCGCCGTGGCCATCGCCACGTTGTCGCGGGTCCCGTGCTCGCGGGCCACCATGCCGGTGGTTCCCATGCGCAGGAAGCCGAAACCCCAGTACACGAAGCTGAAGACGACGGCGCCGAGGGCGACTGCACCGATGCCTTGCGGGCCAGGCATGCGCCCCATCACGGCGGTATCGACCAGCCCCACCAGCGGGACCGACAGGTTCGACAGGATGATCGGCACCGCGAGTCGAAGCACCCGCAGGTTGTCTTGCCGGAGGTCCGGCGCGGGAATGCTCATGCGGGCTTTGTCTCGCGATGGACGAGGCGCGCGTTCAGCGCTGGCGCCGGGCGATGCGCTCGCGGATCTCGGCGATCCGCTCCTGTTCGTCGTTGCTCTCGAGGTACTCGATGACTCCCCTGCCCCCCTCGTTGCGAGCGGCGAGGTCGGCGCCCATGTCGGCGAGCAGTTCCATCGTGCTGAAGTTCCCGTTGCGTGCCGCCAGCATCACCGGCGTGGTGCCGTTGGCCGATCGCGCATCGAGATTCGCCCCGCGCAGGATCAGCATCCGCGCGACTTCGGTGTGGCCGCGCGAGGCCGCGTAGTGCAGCGCGGTCCAGCCGGGGCTGTCGACCTTCGCCTTGCGATCGAGCAGCAGCTTGACCGACGGCTGGTGGCCCACGATCGCGGCCATCATCAGCGCCGTCTGCCCGCTCTGGTCGGTGGCTTCGAGGTCCACGCCCGGGGCTTCGGCCAGCGCCGCCAGCGCCCGGAAGGACTGCAGCTTTGCCGCCATCACGATGGCCGGGCCGGGGGTCATCTCGCGGATGTCCGGGGAGACGCCCTGCGAGAGAAGTCGCCGGGCCGTGTCCGCATCATCGAGCTTGACCGCTTCGAGCAGCGCGATGCGCGGATCCTCGGCACGGGCAAGGCCGGCGCCCAGCAAGGCCACGCCGGCCAGGCCCCCGAGCACGCAGCGGCGGACGGGGTCGGGCGTGGAGCGGTGCATCGGGATCAGGCCTTGCGAAACAGGCGCCGGAAGTTCGCGCTCGTCACTTCGGCGACCTGCTCGATCGGCTGCCCCCTGACCTCGGCGAGGCAGGCGGCCACATGGGGCACGAAGGACGGTTCGTTGGTCTTGCCCCGATGGGGAACCGGCGCGAGATAGGGCGCGTCGGTCTCGATCAGCATCAGGTCGTCGGGGACCTTCGCGGCGACTTCACGCAGGTCCGCCGCATTGCGGAACGTGACGATTCCCGAGAACGAGATGTGGAAACCGAGATCCATTGCGGCGCGGGCCGTCTCCCAGGTCTCGGTGAAGCAGTGCATCACGCCGCCGGCGGAATCCGCGCCTTCTTCGCGCATGATCGCAAGGGTGTCGGCGGCCGCTGCCCGGGTATGGATGATCAGCGGCTTGCCGCTGCGTCTCGAGGCGCGGATGTGCTGCCGGAAGCGCTCGCGCTGCCAGGGCGCATCCTCGGTCTGCCGGAAGTAGTCCAGCCCGGTCTCGCCGATCGCGAGCACCTTCGGATGATCGGCGAGCCTGAGTAGCTGATCGCAATCGGGCTCGTCCGCAGGATCGGACGAGGGCGGGTTGTCGGGATGAACCCCGACCGATGCCCAGAGACGCTCGTCATGCCCGGCCAGTTCCAGGACCCGGGGAAACTCCGCCATGGTCACCGAGACACACAAGGCCTCGTCGACCGAGGCCGCCGCCATGCGCTCGAGGATGCCATCGATGTCGGCGGCAAGTTCGGGGAAATCGAGATGGCAATGGGAATCGACGAACATCGGCTCGGACGGCAATCGGACGGAGCCCGCTGCGACCTCGCAGGCAGGCTGGGGAGACATCGTCGATTGTAGCCGCGCGGCTTCGCGCCGGCCCGGTGGTGCTAGATGGTGTGGGTCTGGCGCACCGACTTGAGCGAACCGCCGATCTGGTTCTCGATCTTGGCGCGGGCCTGGCTGCCCGAGTCGTCGGCGCTGAACTGGACGCCGATGCCCTGCTGGCGCCCCGGCGTTCCGGCCGGCGTGACCCAGACGATCTTGCCGGTGATGGCGATCTTGGCGGGGTCTTCCATCAGCGAGAGGATGATGTAGATCTCGTCCCCGAGGCGCCCGGGCCGGGTCGTCGGGACGAACAGGCCACCGCCGGCGACAAAGGGCATGTAGGCGGCATAGAGCGCTGTCTTTTCCTTGATCGAGAGCTGGATGACCCCGGGTCGCGACGATGCCGGGGCTGCCTCGCGACCCTCGTCGCGGACATCCAGGGGACGCGACTCCAGGGGCCGCGAATCCATGGGCCGCAGCTCCAGTGGTCGTGAGATATCGCTCGCCTGCTCGCTCATCGGTGTCCTCGGCTTGCCTGGCTGGCGCCGGCCTGGGTCGGTCGCCTTCTTCCTTCGGGGCGGCCCCCCGGCTCAGGGTTCGAAGGCCTCGCAGCAGCGAAGCATGACCCCTTCGGCGAGCAGCCGCGGATTCAGCGGTTGTTCGGTTGCGACGGCAGTCGCGGCAAGATCCGCTTCCAGTCGAAGCACCCGCTCGAGGCTGGTCTTCTTCGCCAGTACTTCGAGTCGCGCACGCTCGCCGGGCAGGAACCTTGGTGGCGCGCCCCCGAGTACACGCGCCAGGTCGGTGGCCCAGGCGCGGACCACGGGGATCCAGGCATCGGCATCGAACTGGTGCAGGCTCGCGGCCGCATCCACGACTGCAATATCGGGAAAGCGCGCGAGGGTTTCCAGCACAGTCCGATGGGCGGTGGCTCCGACAGGTTCGGCGAGGCGCTGTGCGAGGAGCGGTGCGCCGCCCGCCGCGGCGACCCAGGTGGCAGCCTCGGCGGCATCGATGCCGGCGGTGGCGGCCAGCCATTCGGCCGCGCCCGCCGCCGGCGGGGGCGCCAGAGCGAGCCGACGGCAGCGTGAGCGCACCGTCGCCGGCAAGGCGTCCGGATGTCCGCACACCAGCAGGAACACCGTGTTGCCCGCCGGCTCCTCGAGCGTCTTGAGCAAGGCATTGGCGGACACGTTGTTCATGGTCTCGGCAGGCTCGATCAGGACGATCTTGCGGCCGGCCCGATGGGCGCCGATGTTCACGAAGCTCGCGATGGTGCGGATCTGCTCGACCCGGATGTGCCGGCTCGGCTTGCGGTCCTTGCGGGCCACGAAATCCGGATCCTTGGCCTCGGGTCGCAGCCAGCGGAAATCCGGGTGGCTGCCCTGTGCGAACCAGCCACAGGCGAGGCAGGCGCCGCAGGCGCGTCCGGCGGCATCCGACGCCTCGCACAGCAGCGCGGCGGCGAGCCCGAGGGCGAAGTCCTGCTTGCCGATACCAGGCGGCCCTTCGATCAGCAAGGCGTGGTGCAGCGTCGCGCGGGCGGCCAGTACGCGGACGAGTTCAGCCTCGTGCCAGGGATATTTCATCGCAATTGGCCACAGTCGGCGCCAATTATTGATCGGATTCGATCAATAGCCTGCGCGGCGTCGATCACAAGGAAGCGATCGGGCTCGGCGGCGGCCTGCGCCCGATAGCCCGCCCGGACCCGCTCGAAGAAGGCGAGGTCCTCGGCCTCGAAGCGATCGGCCGGCCGGGCCAGGCTGCGGCGGCGCAGGGCCTCTCCGGCGGGCAGGTCGAACAGGTAGGTGCGATCGGGCCAGAGATCCCCATGGACCCAGTCGGCCAGCTGGCGGATACGCTCGATCGGGCCCTTGCGTCCTGCTCCCTGGTAGGCCAGCGTGGAGTCCGTGAACCGATCGCAGACCACCCAGGTTCCGTTCGCGAGGGCCGGTCTCACCCGCCGCTCGAGGTGGTCCTGGCGGGCGGCGAACATCAGCAGAAGTTCGGTCTGGGCCCCCATCGTTTCGCGAAGCAGCAGCGCGCGCAGGGCTTCGGCGAGCTCGGTGCCGCCCGGCTCGCGGGTCAGCACCACCTCCCTTCCCGCCTCGCGCAGGCGCTCGGCGTACCAGTCCAGGTGAGTACTCTTGCCGGCACCGTCGATGCCCTCGAAGGTGATGAATCGGCCGCTCACCGGGATGCGCTCGCGGGGGAGCGGCGTCGCAACTGGTACTCGCGCACGGCCCGGTTGTGCGCATCGAGCGTCTCGGAGAACTGGCTGCTGCCATCGCCGCGCGAGACGAAGTACAGCTCCCGGGTCGCGGCCGGCGTCACCGCCGCCAGCAGGGATGCTTCGCCGGGCATCGCGATCGGGGTGGGCGGCAGCCCGGCCCGGGTATAGGTGTTGTGCGGTGTATCGGCGCGCAGGTCCCGCCGGCGCAGGTTGCCGTCGAAGTCCTCGCCCATGCCATAGATGGTGGTGGGGTCGCTCTGGAGCATCATGCCGATACGCAGGCGATTGACGAAGACCCCGGCCACCCGCCGCCGGTCTTCTTCCGCGCCGGTCTCCTTCTCGATGATCGAGGCGAGGATCAGCAGTTCGTAGGGGCTGGCCAGGGGCAGTTCGGGCGCCCGCTTCTCCCATGCGGCCTCGAGATGCGCGCGCATCAGGGTGGCGGCCTGGAGCAGGACGTCAAAGTCGCTCGCGCCTCGCGAGAAATGATAGGTGTTCGGAAAGAAAAGCCCCTCGGCATGCTCATGCGGCAGCTTCAGTCGAGCCAGCAGTTCCGCCTCGGTGAGCTCGCGTGAATCATGCGCCAGCGCCGGGTGCGCGTCGATCGCGGCGCGCAATTGCCGGAAGGTCCAGCCTTCGCCGATCCGGATTTCCTCGAGGATGACGTCGCCCGCCACCAGTCGGTCGAGCAGCCGCTCGAGGGTGGTTCCCTGCTCGACCCGGTAGGTGCCCGCCTTGATACGGGCGTCGTCGCCGCGCAGGCGAAACGCGGCGCGCACCATCAGGGGCTCGACATCGACGCCGCCCTCGCGCAATTGCCGGGCCACGGCGAGCGCACCGGAGCCCTTTGCGATGGTGACGGTCGCGGGGGGGCTTGCGACCGCTATCGGCGCATGCCCATATTGGTGCCAGAGCCATCCTGTGGTCGCAGCGACCGCAGCCACGACTACGAGCAATGCCAGCAACAATCGCTTCATGCGGTTCGAGGAATTGGGGGACTTCCTATAATACCGGCGATGACCGACCAGACTCCCACGAACGCCCTCGACTCCGACCTCGACCGAATCGTCGCCGGCAGCACCGCCGTGCTGCCGCATTGGGGCTGTATCGATGCCCAGGGCCCGGAGGCCGAGGCCTTCCTGCAGTCCCAGCTCACCAACGACGTCGCCGCGATCGCCCCCGATGGCGTCGGTATCGGGGGCTACTGCACGCCCAAGGGTCGGCTGCTCGCCACCTTCCTGCTGGCGCGCAGCCCGCAGGGCTTCCGGATGCTCTGTAGCCGGGATGTCCTGCCGCCCACCGCGAAACGCCTGTCGATGTTCGTGTTGCGCGCAAAGCTGAAGATCGTCGACCGGGCCGAACACATCGCAGTCCTCGGCGCCCATGGCGAGGCCGCTCCGGCCGCGCTTGCGGAACTCGGATTCGATCCGCCCGCTCCGGGACAGGCAAGCTGGCGCGACGACGCCTGCCTGCTCGGCCTGCCCCCGGTCGACATCGGGGGCCGCAGGGTGGGCCGATGGCTGCTGGCCGCGCCCGGCGAGGAAATCTCCGCCGCTTCCGTGCAGCTCGAGCGCCGGCTGGCGCCGGTATCGGCCGATGTCGATCGTTGGCTCGAAGTCCTCTCGGGCGTGCCCCGGATCACCGAGGCGACCCGTGAAGCCTACGTGCCACAGATGATCAACTACGAGCTGGTCGATGGCGTGGGCTTTCGCAAGGGCTGCTATCCGGGCCAGGAAATCGTGGCGCGCACCCAGTACCTCGGCAAGCTGAAGCGGCGGATGTTCGGCGCCAGGCTCGCGACCCGGCCCGCCGACGAGGCGGCCTGGGCGCCCGGCGCTCCGGTCATGGCCGACGGCGCCGCGGATCCGGTCGGCAGCGTGGTGCTCTCGGCGCCTGCTCCCGACGGCGGAGTGGTCCTGCTGGTCGAGTACCGCATGCAGGAGGCAGCCGACTCGATCCTGCGGGTGGGCGGCGAGCCACTGGTCGCCACCGAACTCCCCTACCCCTTGCCGAACGCCGCGGCACTGCCCCGGTGAACCACGCAAGCACGCCGGCCCTGGTCGTCTTCGTCTATTTCAGGGCGAGCCCGGCTGACAGCGAGCGCATCGCGAGGCAACTCGCCACGATGCAGGACGCGATCGGCCGGCGCCTTGGCGGCGGTTCGCTGGCACGCTTCGGACATCGCCAGCAGGAAGCGCCGGAACAGCGCACCTGGCTCGAGAGCTATGAACTGCCCCGCGACACCGACGTTGCCGGGTTCCTCGCGCTGCGGGCCGATTGCGCTGCCTCGGCCGGTCTCGGAGCGCTGGTCGGCGATGCGGTCCACATGGAAGTCTTCGAGATGGGGGACAGCGCCTCATGTGCCTGATCGCCTTCGCCTTCGGCCTTGCCGACCGGGGTGGCCCCGCCTTGCGACTGGCGAGCAATCGTGACGAGTACTACTCGCGTCCGACCGAACCAGCGCATTGGTGGGCGGACGCAAGCCATGTATTCGGCGGGCGCGACCAGCTCGCCGGCGGCACCTGGCTGGCGGCGTCGCGACGCGGGCGCGTCGCGGCGATCACCAATCACCGCAACGGACTGCCGGCCAAGGCGCCGCGATCGCGCGGCACCCTGGTTGCCGATTTCGTTCGCGGGCACGAACCGATAGCCGCGTACGCCCGGGCGATCGCCCGGCAATCGGCGGACTACGGCGGCTTCAACCTGGTTCTCGTCGAGCTCGGGCCGGCGCCCGCGGCCTGGTACGTCAACGACATCGGGCAGGCGCGCCAACTTCCACCTGGCATCTACGGGATCTCGAACGACCGTCTCGATACCCCCTGGCCGAAGGTCGAGCGCCTCAAGGCGCGGCTTGCCGAAACCCTCGGAGCAGGCGCAGCCGGCCTCGCGCCGGGCGCGCTCGAGCCCGATCTCGTGCCCGATGAACGCCTGTTCGATGCCCTGCTCGATCGCGATATCCCGCCGGAGAACCTGCTGCCCGATTCGGGCGTCGGCATTGCACGGGAACGCTACCTGTCAACCGCGTTCATCGCGCCCAACGGCGGTGGCGACGTCTTCGGCGGCTATGGCACCCGTGCATCGACCCTCGTCGAGGCGAGGGGTGACGGCCGGATCCGCTTCACCGAGCGCTCCTGGAACACGCCTGGCGCGCCAGCCGCCGGCTACACGGAAGTCGACGAGCGCTTCGACTGCGATGCCTAGCGTATTGCCCCGAACACCCGCTTCAGGACATCGCTGCCCGCAGAAAGCGGATCGGCGCGAATCGCCCGCTCCTTCTCCGCGATCATGGCGTAGACCGCATCGATCGCCCTGCTGGTGACATAGCCCTCGAGCGATGCCGCGTCCTCCTTGACCAGGCCGAATTTCGCGCCACGCCCCGCGATCGCATCGTATTGCCTGGCGACGCCGAGCGACTGCAATCGGCCGCTGACCACCGGCCTGAACTCCTCGCCGAGGGCGGATTCGGTTTTCTCGCGGAAGTATCCCGTCACCGAGTCGTCGCCCCCGGTGAGAATGCGCTGGGCATCGGCCACCTTCATGTCGCGGATCGCCGCCGAGAGCAGCGGCTTCGCCCGCGACACCGCCTGCTCGGCAGCCGTATTCATGCTCGCCTCGAGGGCATCGAGCGCCTCGCCCTGGCCCGCGAAACGCAGCAGCTTCTCGCTCTTTTCGAGCGCGGCCGGCAGGGGAATGCGCCACTTCGGATCGTTGGTGAAACCGCCTGCCGAGCCGAGCTGGGAAACCGCCGCATCGGCGCCCTTCTCGAGGGCGCCGCGAACCGCAGCCAAGGCATCGGCCCGGCCGATGCCTGCCGCCGCCCGGGCCGGCAGCGCGACCAGCGCAAGCGACGCGCAGGCCATGCCGAGCATGCGGCGACGTGAACTGTCCTGCATCGTGGATGCTTCGGCCAGGGTATTGCGAAAATCTCGGTGCATCAGGAATCCTGTGGCTGCCAGGGAACCACGACCTTAGCAGAAGCTCGCCGCTTCGCGCGACGCGCGGGAATCAGCCGAGCGGGCGGGTGCCGAGCGCGCGGGCAAGCGCCGCACTCGCTTCGGAATGCGCCCGACGGGCGGTCGCGACATAGCCGCCATGCTGGAAGAAGGCGTGGATCATCCCCGGGTACTCGACCAGTTCGACATCGACCCCGGCCGCCTCGAGGCGCCGGGCGAATTCGACGCCTTCGTCGCGCAGGGGATCGTATTGCGCAACCGCAATCCACGCCGGCGCGACACCCTCGAGCGTCGCCAGCAGCGGCGCAAAGCGCCAGTCGAGCCGATCGGCCTCCTCGCGCAGGTAGTTGCCGAAGAACCACTGGATCACTTCGGCATCGAGAAGGTAGCCGGTGGCAAGTCGCCGGTGCGACTCGGTATCCTGGTGCGAGCTGGCTCCGGGGTAGATGAGCAACTGAAGCGCGAGCCCGATGCCGCGGTCACGCGCATGCAGCGCAGTGGTCGCCGCCAGCGTGCCGCCGGCGCTGTCGCCTCCCACGGCGAGTCGCGACGCATCCAGGCCGAGCGAAGCCGCCTCGCTGCGTACCCAGTGCAGGCTGTCGAAGGCGTCGTCGTGGGCCGACGGAAACCGATGTTCGGGCGCGAGCCGGTAGTCGACCGACAGCACCTGGCAACCGGCCCCGGCAGCCAGGGCACGGCACACCCGGTCATGGGTCTGGATCGAACCGATCGTGAAGCCACCGCCATGGAAGTAGAGCAGGCCCGGCAAGGGGTCGACCCAGGACAGCGGCCGTGGCGCGTACTGGCGGATATCGATGGTCCGATCGCCGAGTTCGACCCGATGGTCGTGGACTTCCGCCATCGGGATCGGGGCGACATCGAGGGTCAGGACGGCGCGCGCGTAGTGATCGCGCGCCGCCTGCGGACTCATCCGCGCATAGTTGCCACGCGAGGCGCGACGCGTCCACTCGACCAGCTGCGCGATCTTCGGATCAAGGGCCATCGCCAAGGAAGTCGTCGATCGCCGCCCGGATAAGCTCCGGCTTCTCGTGCACCAGCCAGTGCGTCGCATCCGGAATCCGGACCATGCGCAACTGCGGCACCACGCGCTCGATGCCATCGAGCAATACCGGCAGCAGTGCCTGGTCCCGCTCGCCCCAGATCAGCAAGGTCGGCATGGGGACGATGAAATCCTCTTCGCGCAACTCGAGCCGCGTCGCGCCAGGGTCGGTATCGGTGGCCGGATACATCGGCGAGGCCCGGTACCAGTTGACGCCGCCGCGGATCGCGCCCGGCTGCCTCCAGGCTTCCTTGTAGGCGGCCAGGGTGGGACCGTCGAGCCAGTCGGCGCTCGAGAAACCGCGCAGGAACTTCTGCATCAGGGCGAAGTCGTCGGCCGCGAGCGCATCCTCCGAACCCGGGCGGCGCAGCCAGTTCATGTACTGGCTGGCAGCCTGCTGGGCCGGATCCGTGGCGAGCGCCCGCCCGAACGGAATCGGGTGCGGCGCGTTCATCATCACCAGCCGGCTGATCAGCTGCGGCCGGCTGATCGCGACCGACCAGGCGAGCGCCCCGCCCCAGTCGTGCGCGACGACGATGGCATCCTGGTAGCCGAGCGCCTTGACGAGGTGGTCGATGTCGTCGATCAGGCGGCCGATCTTGTACGCCTCGGTCTCGGCCGGCCGGGACGAGAGGTTGTAGCCGCGCAGGTCGGGAGCGACCGCGAAGCGATGCTTGCCGTAGTGAGGCAGCAGGTCCTTCCATGCGTACCAGAACTCGGGAAAGCCGTGCAGGAAGAGCATGAGCGGCGCCCCTTGCTCCCCGGCGCACGCGTAGTGCAGCCGGATGCCGTCGCCCAGGTCGGCATGGTTGCCGGTCCGGATTCCGGGCGGAATGTTCTCAGCCATGGCGGCCTGCCTCCGGTTTGTAGGCGTAGGGATCGCTCGGGTTGCGCAGTTGCGCGATGTCGTCGCCGCGCAGTTGCACCGAAGGCATGATCCGCGGATGGGTGACGATATAGAAGCGGTCTTGCTCGATGGCCTCGAAGGTGAGCCGGGCGATGTCGACCGCACTGGCCCGGCCCGACTTCACCGCGTGGTCGAGCGAGGCCTTGAGCGCCTTCATCGATTCGGTCGGCTCGGCGCCGTCGTCGAGTTCCGGCGGTCGATTGCGCCCGGAGTCATTGATTCCGGTCGGCACGAAGGCCGGGCACAGGACGCTGACGCCGAGTCGATGCTCGAGTCCGCGCATGTCCTGGTAGAGCGATTCGGCCAGGGCGACCACCGCATGCTTGCTGACGTTGTAGACGCCCATGAGCGGCGGCGACAGCAGCCCGGCCACCGAAGCGGTGCTCACGACATGGCCGGGACCGTCCTGGGCGAGCATCCGGGGCACGAAGGAGCGTATGCCGTGGATGACGCTCCAGACGTTGACCCCGAGCAGCCATTCCCAGTCCTTCAGGCCATGTTCCCAAAGGAGTCCTCCGGTCGCGACTCCGGCGTTGTTGAAGAGCAGGTTGACCTTGCCATGGCGGTCGAAGGCATGCCCTGCGAGCCGCTCGATGTCCTCCGCCCGGCTGACATCGACGTGCTCGCCGACCACCTCGGTGCCGCTGGCCGAGAGTTCCTCGACCACCGCCGCGAGGCCGGTGGCGTCGATATCGGCGAGTACCAGCTTCATGCCCCGGGCCGCGCCGAGGCGCGCGAACTCCCGTCCGAAGCCGCTTGCTGCCCCGGTGATGACAGCAACCTGTCCTTCGGAGATCTTCACCGGGGCCTCCGCTTCAGTCGGCGTAGCCCGGGTTGACCCGGTCGAGCTTGCGCAGCAGCGCCGGCCAGGCGATCTCGCCGCCCGTCTTGCCGGCGCCGACGATGCGGATGGCATCGCGCACCCCGGCCAGGACCCGCGGGTCGACCGGCGTGAGGGCGGCGCCACCAGACCGGGCGAGGACCTGCACCTGGCAGGCACGCTCGAGGGTGAACATGACGAGGAAGGCATCGGCCACCGTCGCGCCCACGGTAAGCAGCCCGTGATTGCGCAGGATCATGGCGCTGGCATTGCCGAGGTCGGTCTGCAGGCGAGCCTTCTCGTCGTCGCGCACCGCGATCCCTTCGTAGTCATGGTAGGCGAGCGAGGCGAGCGCGACGGTGGCCTGCTGGGAGATCGGCAGCAGGCCTTCCTGCTGGGCCGACACCGCGACGCCCGCCGGCGTATGGGTATGCATGACGCAGACGACGTCCTCGCGCCCCAGGTGGATCGCGCTGTGGATCACGAAGCCCGCCGGGTTCACCGGGTAAGGGGTCGGCAGCAACGGACGGCATTCCATGTCGACCTTGACCAGGCTGCTCGCCGTGATCTCCTCGAACATCAGGCCGTAGGGATTGATCAGGAAGTGATGCTCGGGCCCCGGCAGGCGGGCCGAGAGATGGGTGAAGACGAGGTCGTCCCAGCCGTACATCGCCACCAGCCGATAGCAGGCGGCCAGCTCGCAGCGCAGCTGCCACTCCTCGGCGCTGACCTGGGAGCGGACCGACTTCTGGGGTGCATTCATGATTCGTCTCCGTTCGGTTCTGGTTCTGCATGCCGGCGGCGGCGCCGACCGCGTTGCGGCGCTCGCTCCGACGTCCGGACTGCCTGCGCTCAGGACAAGCGGACCACCTGCTTGCCGATGTTACGCCCGGCCAGCAGGCCGATGAATGCCCCCGGCGCCGACTCGATGCCCTCGGCCACGGTTTCGCGGTACTTGAGCTGGCCACTGCCGACCAGTTCGGAGAGCTCCTCGAGCGCCGGCGGCCAGGAACTCATGTCGTCCGACACGATGAAGCCGCGCACCAGCAACCGGTTCACGAGGATCGAGCGCACGTTGCGCAAGGGGATCGCTTCGCCGGAATAACCGGAGATCAGGCCGCATACCGCGATGCGGCCGAAGGCGTTCATGCGCGCGAGGATTGCATCGAAGACCTCGCCGCCGACGTTCTCGAAGTTGCCATCGATTCCATCCGGAGCAGCCGCCTTCAGGTCCTCGTGCAGGCGCCCGGCCTTGTAGTCGACGCAGGCGTCGAAGCCGTATTCCTCGGTGACGATCCGGCATTTCTCGGCGCCCCCCGCGACGCCGACGACCCGGCAGCCCTTGCGCTTGGCGAGCTGCCCAACGACCGAGCCGACCGCTCCGGTCGCCGCCGACACCACGATGGTCTCGCCCGCCTTGGGCTCGATGATCCGGTTGAGTCCGTGCCAGGCGGTGACCCCCGGCATGCCGACCGCGCCCAGCCAGGCCGACGCCGGCACCCGGCTGGTGTCGATCCTGCGCAGGTCGCGGCCGTCCGAGAGCGAGTACTGTTGCCAGCCACCCGCACCGACGACCATCTGCCCGACTGCGAACTCGGCATTGCGCGATGCAATGACTTCGCCAACGGTCCCACCGCCCATGACCTTGTCGAGCGCCTGCGATACCGCATACGACTTCGCATCGTCCATGCGCCCACGCATGTACGGATCGAGCGACATGAAATGGTGCCTGACCAGCACCTGCCCCTCGCCAGGCTTACCGACCGGCGTCTCGACCAGCTTGAAATTGGCCTCGGTGGGTACACCCTTGGGCCGCGAAGCCAGCAGCCATTGCTTGTTCATGTCGCTCATTTCGTGTCCTTGCTCAATCTTGGGTACTTGAAGGTGCCGCTCGCCCTTGCCGCCAACAGGCCTTCGCCGTCGTAGACTTCGCCTTCGCAGAAGGCGAGCGTGCGGGTCCGGTGGATGCAATGGCCAGTGGCGCGGATTCGCTCCCCGTAGGCGGGCCGCATGAAGCTCGTCTTCAGCTCGACCGTCAGCATACCCGGCATGTCGGGGCCGCGCGCCGGCACCTCGAGCGAGCGAGCCGCCATGGCGAGCGAGATGTCGAGCAGGGTCAGAACCAGGCCGCCATGGGCCATGCCGTAGGAATTCCGGTGATGCGGCTGCATCTCCAGGGAGAAATCGGAGTGGCCGATTTCCGCCTCGTGCATGCGGCAGTCGAGCCAGTCGAGGAACGGAATATCGAAGGGAAACCCCTTGTCGTTGACGGGCATCGACCAGCTCAGAAAACTTCGAACAGGCCCGCGGCTCCCATGCCGCCGCCGATGCACATGGTGACGACGGCGAGCTTCGCGCCACGGCGATGGCCTTCGATCAGGGCATGGCCGGTCAGGCGCTGGCCGCTGACGCCATAAGGATGGCCCACCGCGATCGCCCCGCCATCGACATTGAGCCGATCGTCGGGAATGCCGAGCTTGTCCCGGCAGTAGATCACCTGGACCGCGAAGGCCTCGTTGAGTTCCCACAGGTCGATATCGTCGACCTTGCGTCCGGCACGCTCGAGCAGCTTGGGCACTGCGTAGACCGGCCCGATACCCATCTCGTCGGGCTCGCAACCGGCCACCGCAAAGCCGCGAAAGGCGCCAAGCGGCTTCAGGCCGCGCTTTTCGGCGAGCTTCGCTTCCATCACCACGACGGCGCCCGCGCCATCCGAGAACTGGCTCGCGTTGCCGGCCGCAATGCTGCCACCGGGCAGCGCGGGACGGATTCCGCTGATCGATTCGACCGTGGTGCCCGGTCGGCGTCCCTCGTCGTCGGCGAGGGTCACCTCGCGGGTGATCATCTGCGCAGTGCGCGGATCGGCGACGGCGGTGCGCACCGTGATCGGCACGATCTCCTCGGCGAAGCGGCCAGCCTCGGCCGCCGCGCAGGCGCGCTGCTGGCTGCGGGCGCCGTATTCATCCATCTGTTCGCGACCGATACCGTAGCGGCTGGCAACCTGCTCGGCGGTCTGCAGCATGCTCCAGTAGATCTCGGGCTTGCGCCGGAGCAGTGCGGGGTCCTGCGCCATGTGCCGGTTGGCTTCGTTCTGCACGCAGGAAATCGATTCGACGCCGCCGGCGACGAAGACGTCGCCCTCGCCCGCCATCACGCGCTGTGCAGCCGTGGCGATGGTCTGCAAGCCGGACGAACAGAAGCGATTGATGGTCATCCCCGACACGCTGACCGGGCAACCTGCCATCAACGCGATCTGCCGGGCGATGTTGCCTCCGGTGGCGCCCTCGGGCGTAGCGCAGCCCATGAGGACGTCCTCGACTTCACCGGGGTCGATGCCGGCGCGCTCGATCGCGGCCTGGACCACCCGGCCGCCCATCGTCGCGCCATGGGTCATGTTGAGGGCGCCGCGCCAGCTCTTCGCGAGGCCGGTGCGGGCGGTCGAAACGATCACTGCTTCACGCATGGCAAATGCTCCACTTGCGGTCACCGGACGGCTCGCGCCGGCGGCTCGTTCAGTCGTTGAAACCCTTGTCCTGCGCGGCCAGTTTCGCGAGCAGGGGCGCCGGCGTCCAGAAGCCCGGGTCGCCATGGGGATTGGCCGCGAAGGATTCCATCGCCCGCAGGACATTGTAGAGACCGACCTGGTCCGCATACAGCATCGGCCCGCCGCGGAACATCGGAAAGCCATAGCCGCTCAGGTAGATCAGGTCGATGTCGGAAGCCCGCATCGCGATACCCTCCTCGAGGATGTGCGCTCCTTCGTTGACCAGCGCGAAGACCAGCCGCTGGACGATCTCTTCGTCGCTGATCCTGCGTGGCTCCATGCCGATTTCTTCGCGATGCGCCGCAATGAGTTCCTCGACCACCGGATCGGGTATCGCCTTGCGATTGCCGGCCTCGTAGCGATACCAGCCGGCCCCGGTCTTCTGGCCGAAGCGGCCGATCTCGCAGAGCTTGTCGGGAATCGCCGAGTACTTGTAGTCGGGCTTTTCGACATAGCGCCGCTTGCGGATGTACCAGCTGACGTCGTTGCCGGCGAGATCGGACATCCGGAACGGGCCCATCGCGAAACCGAACTTCTCGATCGCTCTGTCCACCTGGGATGGGGTCGCGCCTTCGTCGAGCATGAAGGTCGCCTGCCGGGAGTACTGCTCGATCATGCGGTTGCCGATGAAGCCATCGCATACGCCCGATACCACCCCGGTCTTGCGGATCGTGCGGGAAAGCCGCATCACCGTGGCGAGGACGTCCTTCGCCGTCTTCTCGCCACGCACGATCTCGAGCAGCTTCATGACGTTCGCCGGCGAGAAGAAGTGCATGCCGATGACATCCTCGGGACGACGGGTGAACCCGGCGATCCGGTCGATATCGAGGGTCGAGGTGTTCGTCGCGAGGATCGCGCCTTTCTTCATGAGCTTGTCGAGCGTCTGGAACACCACCCGCTTGACGTCCATGTCCTCGAACACCGCCTCGACCACGAGGTCGACGTCCTTCACGTCGTCGTAAGACAGCGTCGGCTGGATGAGCGCCATGCGCTTGTCCACATCGGCGGCCTGGATGCGTCCCTTCTTCGCGCTGTTCTCGTAGTTGCGGCGAATCGTCGCCAGTCCCTTGTCGAGCACATCCTGCTTGAGTTCGAGCAGCCGGACCGGGATGCCGGCATTGACGAAGTTCATCGCGATGCCACCACCCATGGTGCCGGCGCCGATGATCGCGACTTCATTGACGGGTCGTA
>Ga0079224_100003451_pt1 | contig 19988 bp, 16 predicted proteins | sample Stecom2015_FD_80414 | JGI IMG/M metagenome (GOLD analysis project Ga0079224, IMG submission 80414) | Agricultural soil microbial communities from Utah to study Nitrogen management - Steer compost 2015 | ecosystem: Environmental > Terrestrial > Soil > Agricultural land | place: USA: Utah...
CCGGTTTCGCATGCCGCCCCTCCTTCACTATTGCTACCTAATGCGCTTACAGAGTCACCCTAGGTGAGGAAACCTCTCATCTGTGTTCGGTTCAGCGGATTCGAGGCGACTCGTAGGCACGCTCCGCGGATGACGTTCCTGGACCGTTCGGAAGAAAGACACCGGTTGTCGCCGCGACGGTACCGGTTATCACTGGCGAGGCGGCCGGCCTCCCATCCGGGCCGACCCACGTCTCCTCTACCGGCTCACCCGGCCGGCGGCTCCCAGTGGGCAGCCGCGGTGATAGCCCGCTCCCGTCGGCGCGCCTGGATGGGCGCCAACCGGCTGAGCCCGTCGCTGGCGCCGAACCGGCGCAGCCGCCGCGACACCGTCAACAACCGGGAACGTCGCGCCGCCTGGTACCGGGCCAACGCGGTGTGCAGCGACCGGCCCGGAATCGCGTCCCGCACCATCGGCACCAACGTCGCCGCGTCCTCCAACGCCAGGCAGGCCCCCAGGCCGAGGTGCTCCGGCACCGGGTGCGCGGCGTCGCCGATCAGCACCAGGGCGCCGTCTCCGATCGGGGTGGCGTATCGAGACAGGGTGCTGCTCAACGTCCGCAGCTCCTGCTGCACCAGGTCGCCGGGTTCGGTGGCGGCCAGCAGCTCCCCGATCGGGGCGTGCCAGTCGGCGAACCACCGCCGCAGTAGCGAGAGCTGAGTCTCCGGAGACTCCGGCCGGGGCGCCCCGGTCACCGTGGCGCGCCAGAACCGCCCCCCACGGCTGTCGGCACCGGTCGCTCCCCGCCGGCCGAGCGGGGCGGAGAAGAAGCGGTAACCACGGCCGATGGTGAGCCCCCCGGCGGCGGCGTCCGGGGGCAGTTCCGGAGCCCGATACCACGGGATCACCGCCCGCCACACCGTGGCCCCCGCCGACACCACGGTGGTCTGCGGCGCCACCCGGGCCCGCAGTCCACTGTCGACTCCGTCCGCGGCCACCAGCAGATCCGCCTGCCAGATGGTCTTACCGTCGGTAACCGCCGCCATCTCCCCCTGCGGCAACGGCCGCGCGGTCACCCCGGTGCGGATCTCCACCCGGTCACCGAGCCCGGCCACCAACGCGTCATGGAGGTCTTCGGTGTGGACCAACACCGCGGTGCCGGGATCACCGGCCGGATGCGGCGGCACCAGCAACTGCCCGTCCGGGCGGCGTACCCCCCGGTCCGGCACCGGAGTGGCGATCGCGTCCAAGCCACCGGCCAGCCCGAGCGCGGACAACGCCCGGACCCCGGACGGCCACAGCAGCAGCGCGGTGGGGGTGGTCCGCAGCCGCTCCTGCTGCTCCAGCAAGGTCACCCGCCAACCGGCTCGGGCCAACGCACCGGCGGTGGCCAAACCGGCCACCCCGGCCCCGACCACCACCGCGGTTCGTAGGGTCGTCATCGCCGACCGCCGATCAACGATCCTCACTCGCTGACCGAGACTCCGCCGGGTCAGCGCCGCCGCCATCCGCCTCCGGCGTGGCCGACGACGACTGCCCCGACGCCGCCTCGTCGTCCCCGGTCCGCGTAGCGGTGTCCGCCTCCTCGGAGGACGCGGTCGAGGCGGAGCCGGCGGCCCGGAACTCCTCCTCGGTCACCACCCGGTACCGGGCGTCGTCCCCCTCCCCCGCCGGCAGCAGGAACTCCTGCGGCCCGCGGACCCGCAGGAAGTAGAGCAGCGCACCGAGGAACACCAGCACCGACACCCAGACGTTGATCCGCTGCCCCAGGAAGGTGATCACCACGTCTTCCGCCCCGGGCACCGGCATCTGCGCGGTGTCGTCGATCCGCAGCATCTCGATCCAGAACCGGCCGGCGGTGTAGGCCATCACGTACAGGGCGAACTGGCGGCCCCGCCCCAGCCGGAGCCGCTTGCCGACCTGCCACACCAGGAGCGCCACCCCGACGTTCCACAACGCCTCGTACAGGAAGGTGGGGTGGTAGAGCCCAGGCAGCGCGGTCTCCCCGGTGACCGGGTCCGGCACCGCCTGCCCGTCCACCATCCGGTGCACCTGCAGCCCCCACGGCAGGGTGGTCTCCGCGCCGTACAGCTCGTTGTTGAACCAGTTACCGAGCCGGCCGACCGCCTGCGCCAGCGGCAGACCGACCGCCACCGCGTCGGCCACCATCGGCAACGGCAGGCGCATCTGTCGGCAGGCGATCCACACCCCGACCGCCCCGCCGGCGACCGCGCCCCAGATCCCGAGGCCGCCCTCCCAGACGTACAGCATCGACACCGGGTCGCCGCCCTCGCCGAAGAACCGGTCCGGGGAGGTGATGACGTGATAGAGCCGGGCGCCGATGATCCCGAACGGCACCGCCCACACCGCGAGGTCCAGCACCGCCCACTTCGGTGCCCCCCGGGCTCGCATCCGGGTCTCCGCGACCGCACAGGCGATCACGATGCCGAGAATGATGAACAGCGCGTATGCCCGGATCGGCAGCGGGCCGATCTGCCAGACGGCGGTAGTGGGGCTGGGGATCGAGGCGAGGGTCACGGGTCCCTACGCTACCTCGCGCGGACGAATTTGTGGGTGCCGGACCCCACGGGGCGCCCCCGTCGGGATCTCGACGGTCGCTCCGGTAGCGGTCAGCGCCGGACCCCGGCCGCCAATTCCGCGGCCAACGCCTCCACCCGGGCCAGCCCGGTCGACTCGTCCGGCGCCGCCAGCAGCTGGCTGACCAGCGCGCTGCCGACGATCACGCCGTCGGCGTAACCGGCGACCGTGGCGGCCTGGGCCCGGTCCCGCACCCCCAGCCCGACGCCGACCGGCAACTCGGGAGCCACCTTCCGGACCCGCGCCACCAACTCCGGCGCCGCGGCCGAGGTGTGCTCCCGGACCCCCGTCACCCCCATCACCGCGGTGGCGTAGACGAACCCCCGGCAGTGCGCGGTGGTCATCGCCAGCCGCTGGTCGGTGGAGGAGGGGGACACCAGGAAAATCCGCTCCAGGTGGTGGGTATCGGAGGCGGCCAGCCACTCGTCCGCCTCGTCCGGAATCAGATCGGGCGTGATCAGGCCGGCGCCGCCCGCGGCCGCCAGGTCCCGGGCGAACGCGTCCACCCCGTACCGCTCCACCGGGTTCCAGTAGCTCATCACCACCACCGCCGCCCCGGTGGCGGCCACCTGCTCCACCGTGTGCAGGACGTCCCGGATCCGCACCCCGGCCGCCAACGCTCGCCCGGTGGCCTGCTGGATCACCGGCCCGTCCATCACCGGATCCGAGTACGGCAGGCCCACCTCGACCACGTCGACCCCGGCGGCCACGATCGCCCGCATCGCGGCGATCCCCCCGGCCACGCTCGGGAACCCCGCCGGCAGATAGCCGATCAACGCGGCCCGCTGCTGCGCGGCCGCCCGGGCAAACACCTCCGCCACCCGGGTCGGGCTCATTCGGCCTCCTCCCCGTCCGCCAACAGGCCGAACCACCGACCGGCGGTAGCCATGTCCTTGTCCCCCCGCCCGGACAAGGTCACCACCACCGTCGGTTCCCGGCCCAGTTCCGCGGCGAGCTCCGGGATGATCCGCAGGGTGCCCGCCAGCGCGTGGGCGCTCTCGATCGCGGGGATGATGCCCTCGGTCCGGCACAACCGCTCGAACGCCGCCATCGCCTCCGCGTCGGTGACCGGCTGGTAGCTGACCCGGCCGGCGTCGTGCAGCCAGGCGTGCTCCGGCCCCACCGCCGGATAGTCCAGGCCGGCGGAGATGGAGTGCGACTCCCGCGTCTGCCCGTCCTCGTCCTGCAACACATAGGTGCGGGCCCCGTGCAGCACCCCGGGAGAACCACCGGTGATCGAGGCGGCGTGCCGGCCGGTCGCCAGCCCGTCCCCACCGGCCTCGAACCCGTACAGCCGCACCTGCGGATCGTCCAGGAAGGCGTGGAAGGCGCCGATCGCATTGGAGCCACCCCCCACGCAGGCGGTGACCGCGTCCGGCAGCGCCCCGGTCAACTCCTGACACTGCTGCCGCGCCTCCACCCCGATGCCCCGGACGAAGTCACGCACCATCGCCGGGAACGGATGCGGCCCGGCCGCGGTGCCCAGCAGGTAGTGGGTGTGGTCGACGTGGGTCACCCAGTCCCGCAGCGCCTCGTTGATGGCGTCCTTGAGCGTGCGCGAGCCGGTGGTCACCGGCACCACGGTGGCGCCCAGCATGCGCATCCGGGCCACGTTGAGCGCCTGCCGCTGGGTGTCCACCTCCCCCATGTAGATCACGCACTCCAAGTCCAGGTAGGCCGCGGCGGTGGCGGTGGCCACCCCGTGCTGGCCGGCGCCGGTCTCCGCGATCACCCGGGTCTTGCCCATCCGCCGGGTCAGCAGCGCCTGTCCCAGCACGTTACGGATCTTGTGGGCGCCGGTGTGGTTGAGGTCCTCCCGCTTCAGCAGGATGGTGGCCCCCACCTCGGCCGACAGCCGGCGAGCCAGATAGAGCGGGGACGGGCAGTCGGCGTAGTCCCGCAGCAGGGCGGTGAACTCGGCGCGGAAGTCTGGATCCGCCATGGCCTGGCGGTAGGCGTCATCGAGCTGATCCAGCGCCGCCACCAGGGCTTCCGGCACGAACCGGCCGCCGTAGCGGCCGAAGCGGCCCAGGGGGGTGGTGCCGGCGGTGGTCATCGCACCGGCCGGGGGGTCGCCGGGTGGCTGCCGGCGGTCACCAGCTCCGCCACCGCGTCCCGAGGGCGCTTGTGCCGCACCAGCCCCTCCCCGACCAGCACCGCGTCCGCGCCGGCGGCGGCGTACCGGATCAGGTCGTGCGGGCCACGCACCCCGGACTCCGCAATCTTGATGACGTGGTTGGGCAGCCCGGCCGCGACCCGTTCGAACACCGACCGGTCCACGGTCATGGTCCGCAGGTTCCGGGCGTTGACCCCGATCACCTTGGCCCCGGCCTCCAGCGCCCGGTCGGCCTCCTCCTCGTCGTGCACCTCCACCAGCGCGGTCATGCCGAGGGACTCGATCCGTTCCCGCAGGCCGATCAGCACCTGCTGCTCCAGCGCCGCCACGATCAGCAGCACCAGGTCGGCTCCGTACGCCCGCGCCTCGTGCACCTGATAACTGGAGATCACAAAGTCTTTCCGCAGCACCGGCACGTCCACCGCCGCCCGGACGGCGGCGAGGTCCTCCAGGGAGCCTCCGAACCACCGGGGCTCGGTCAGCACGCTGATGCAGCGGGCGCCGCCCGCCTCGTACTCCTGGGCCAGCGCAGCCGGGTCGGGGATGTCGGCCAGCGGGCCGGCCGACGGCGACGCCCGCTTGATCTCCGCGATCACCCCCACCCCGGGGCGGCGCAGAATCGAGTAGGCGTCCCGTACCGGCGGCGCTTCCGCTGCCTGGTCCCGAAGTTGCTCCAGTGGACAGCGCCGCTGACGGGCTTCGACCTGCTCGCGGACGCTGGCGATGATCTCATCCAGTGCGCTCGCCGAGTGTGATCCTGGCTGCCCAGCCGCTCCCAAGGGACTCCCTCCTACCGGAGGTGCCGGCGGCGGGTGGAATCGCCGGGTGGCCCACCGCCCTCCGCGGGCAACCTCCGCTGGCTGCCGATGGCCTGATGCTAGGCGGGCCCTGGTGAGCCGGCACGGTGGGGGTATGGCGAACCTCACTCCCTGCGATGAGGCATAATGCCGCCTCACCTCGGATCGGTGTCCGACCGGGGCGGTTCGTCGGTGGGATCCTCCCCCCGGTCCAGCGCCTCCCACCAGGACTCCGGGGAGCCCCGATCCCGGTCCGCGGGGCGACCCCCCGGGGAGCGTGCGTACCGGGCCCCCAACGCCGGCCACCGCCCGGACCACACCACCGCGGCGAGCCCCGCCGCCGCCACCACGCCCCCACCGGCGATCGCCGCCACCGGCCACAGCCCGGTGGTGGTCCCCCCGATCACCCCGGCCACGGCGACGACGATCACGACGCCTACCGCGATCAGCAGCAGGCCCAGAAGCCGCCGCAGCAGTCCCCGGACCGCCAGCAGCGCTCCGGCCCCCGCCAACGCCAACCAGCCCAGCGCCGGTAGGAACGGACGCAGATCCGTACCGGTACGGGTGGTCTGCAGCGGAGGCAGCGGCGCTGGCCGGACCGTCTCCTCCACCAGCCAGTCCCGGCCGGCGGCGAGCAGCACCACCCCGGCCCCCAGCGCGCACCCCAGGATCACCAACGCCAGCTCTCGCCGGCCGGCCCGCGTGCGGGAGTGGTCCGGTGACGGGGCGCCCGCCCCGTCCCGGGCAGCGCCGTTCGCCCCGGCGGCGCCGGTCATCGGGCGGCTCGCAACGTCTCGGCCGCGGCGATGGCCGACAGCACCGCCGCCGCCTTGGCCTGGGTCTCCCGCTCTTCCGCCGCCGGGTCGGAGTCGGCCACCACACCGCAGCCGGCCTGCACGTACGCGACTCCGCCGCGCAGCAACGCGGTCCGGATCGCGATCGCCATGTCTAGATCCCCGCCGAACCCGAAGTAGCCGACCGTCCCCCCGTACAGGCCGCGTCGGGTCGGCTCCAGCTCCTCGATGAGCTCCATCGCCCGGACCTTGGGGGCGCCGGTCAAGGTGCCGGCGGGGAAGGTCGCCACCAGGGCGTCGAACGCCGACCGGTCCTCCCGCAACTCCCCGACCACCGTGGAGACAATGTGCATGACGTGGCTGTACCGCTCGATCGCGGCGAACTGCGGCACCTCGACCGTGCCCGGTCGACACACTCGACCCAGGTCGTTGCGGCCCAGGTCCACCAGCATCACGTGCTCGGCCCGCTCCTTCGGGTCGGCCAGCAGCTCGGCGGCCAGCGCCGCATCCTGGGCAGGGGTGGCGCCGCGCGGGCGGGTGCCGGCGATCGGGTGCAGCATCGCCCGCCGGCGCCCATCGGCCGACACCGTCACCTTCAGGTGCGCCTCCGGTGAGGAGCCGACCACGTCGAAGTCGTCGTAGCGCAGCAGATACATGTACGGGCTGGGGTTGGTGGCCCGTAGCACGCGATAGATGTCCAGCGGGTCGGCGGTGGTGGGCCGCTCGAACCGTTGGGAAGGCACCACCTGGAAGCACTCGCCGGCCCGGACCGCCTCCTGGGCCGCCTGCACCGCTTTGGGGAACTCCCCCGCCGGGGTGCGGCTGACGAACCGGTCCACCCCCGGGCGCGCCAGGGTGGAGACCAGCGGGGGCAGCGGCCGGGACAAGGCGGTGGTCATGGCGTCCAGCCGGCCGACCGCGTGGTGGTAGGCGGCGGTGACGGCGTCCTCCCACTCGGCCGCCGACTCCGCATCGGACGGAGGCAGCACCGCGTTGGCCACCAGGGTGACCGTGGCATCGAAGTGGTCCAGCACCACCAGATCGGTGGCGAGCATCATGCCCAGCTCCGGCAGCTGCAAGTCGTCCACGGCCAGTGCGGGCAGCCGCTCGAACCGCCGTACCAGGTCGTAGCCGAGATAGCCGACCAGTCCCCCGGTCAGCGGCGGCAGCCCGGTGGGCGCGGGGCCGCGAGCGGTCAGCGCCGCGACCGTACCGGCCAACACCTCCGCCGGATCACCGGTCATCGGCACCCCGGCCGGCGGCGTCCCCAGCCAGTGGGCCTGACCGTCCCGCTCGGTGAGGGTGGCGGCGCTGCGCACCCCGACGAATGAATACCGCGACCAGGACGTGCCGCCGGCGCCCTGCTCCGCCGACTCCAGCAGGAACGTGCCGGGGCCACCGGCCAGCTTCCGGTACAGCCCGACTGGGGTTTCACCGTCGGCCAGCAGCCGCCGGGTCACCGGCACGACCCGCTGCCGGGCCGCCTGCCGCCGAAACTCGGTGAGGTCGGGGACGACGGTGCCGTCCGTGGCCGGGCCAGGGCGATTCGTGCCGGTCATTGAGGCGTCGCTCCTCCCGGGGCCGATTCCGCCAGTGGCACCGGGTGGTGGAAACAGCTGTGTGCCCCGGTGTGGCAGGCCGGCCCCACTTGCTCAACCTGCAGCAGCAGCGCGTCCCCGTCACAGTCCAGCGCCACCGACCGCACGTACTGGTAGTGGCCGGAGGTCTCCCCTTTGACCCAGTACTGCTGGCGGCTGCGGGACCAGTAGGTGGCCCGACCCGTGCGCAGGGTGCGGCGGAGCGCCTCCTCGTCCATCCACGCCAGCATCAGCACCTGGCCGGTGGCGTGTTCCTGGACCACCGCCGCCACCAGCCCGTCCTGGTTGGGCCGTAGCCGGCGGAGCAGTTCCGGGTCGAGGTCACGATCTGGCCGCGGTGCGGCACCGGGCGGGTCTGCTGCCGTCACAGGGTTCATCTTGTCACGGACGGATCTACCCGCCGGGAGGGCTGTGCCGGTTTAGGAGGGAACGGTAGGTTGGCGTCGGAATTAGCGACCGGAGGACGGACTATGTACCCCTACCACCCCCATGCTCCCCAAGGTAATGAAGACACTGTCCGGGGCGTTCTGCCCGAACAGCGCCCGCCCCTGGACGCGGCGTTGCTCGATGAACCCACCTCGGAAGTACCGATGCTTCATCCCCCCACCGGCCCGGCGTGGGGTGGGGACGCCCCTAGCGCCGCCGACACCCCCGAGGACCCGGACCGCCCGGCGGACGAGCCCGAGGACCGCACCGACGCTCCCTCCGCAGAGGACGATGCCGGGGAGGGCGAGCCCGCTGAGCCCACCGAGGAGGGTGAGCCGGAGGCGGCGACCGAGGTGACCGACACCGCGGACGCGCCGGAGGAGGCGGCGGAGGCGGAAGCCGCTCCGGAGCCGACCGAGCCCGCCGCGGCACCCACGCCGCCGGCAGCCGTGGAGCCGCCAGCCGCCGCGGAGCCGCCAGCCGCCGCGGAGCCGCCGGCGGCCGAGGAGAAGGAGGACACGCCTCCGCCGGGTACGGGGGCGGCCTCCCGCCGGCCCGGAGAGGTGAGCGAGACCCCGATCGCGCTGTGGAGTGAGGAGGCGGTCGGCCGGTTGCGGGAACAGTGGCGGGAGCTGCAGGTGCAGTTCATCGACGATCCCGCCGAGGCGGTGAACGGGGCCAAGGAGCTGGTCACCGCGGCGATCCAGGAGCTGGCGGACACGCTGCGCTCCGCGCAGGACATGCTCGACCCGTACCGGGACGGCGAGTCGGTGGACACCGAGACCATGCGGGTGGCGATGCGCCGGTACCGGGAGTTCCTGGACCGGGTGCTCGCACTGTAACGACGCCCCTGGCCGACCGGCGGCGCGCGGAGGCGGCCGCGGTCGACCAGCCCGTGGTCGGATCAATCAAGGCAAGGGCGCTGGCGATGGGTGTCGCCAGCGCCCTTGCGTTTTCATACCCGCCCTGCTGCCGGCGGGGTACGTACCCCTTGCGGCCACCCGGGAATTCAACTAGCGTTGATTTCATCAGATGTTGAATTATTGAGGAGTCCCATGGAACCGGCCATCACGGTCGAGAACCTGGTGGTCCACCGGGGCGGTCGCGAGGTGCTGCACGGTCTCAGCACCCACCTACCGGCCGGCGTGATCACCGGGCTGCTCGGCCCCAGCGGCAGCGGCAAAACCACCCTGATGCGGGCCGTGGTGGGGGTGCAGGTCGTCACCTCCGGCACGGTCACCGTGCTCGGCCACCCGGCCGGCGCACCGGCGCTCCGGCACCGGGTCGGCTACCTGACCCAATCCCCCAGCGTCTACCCGGACCTGACCGTCCGAGAAAACGTCCGCTACTTCGCCCGACTCCACGGACTGGGGCGCACCGAGGCCGACGAGACCATCGAGGCGGTCGGGCTCGCCGATCACGCCGCCCAACTGGTCGCCAACCTGTCCGGAGGTCAGCGCAGCCGCGCCTCGCTGGCGTGCGCACTGGTAGGGCGACCGGAGGTGCTGGTGCTGGACGAGCCCACGGTCGGGCAGGACCCGGTGCTCCGGGACGACCTGTGGCAACAGTTCCGGCGGTTGGCCCAGGAGGGCACCACCTTGATGGTGTCCAGTCACGTGATGGACGAGGCCAACCGCTGTGACCGGCTGTTGCTGATCCGACAGGGGCGGATCATCGCCGACGACACCCCGCAGCGCGTCAAAGAGGCCGCCGGCACCGACGACCTGGACGAGGCGTTCCTGCGGCTGATCCGTCAGCAAGGCCAGGAGGTGACCGCATGACCACCCGAACCGCCTCGACCACCCGACCGACTCCCGGTCGCGCACGGCCCGGACGCACCCTGCTCGCCACCACCGGCCGGATCCTGCGGCAAATCCGGCACGACCGGCGCTCGATCGCGCTGATCCTGGTGGTGCCGGTGGTGCTGCTGACCCTGGTGTACTACATGTTCGAGCACCAGCCCGAGGTCTTCCAGCGGGTCGGGTTGAGCATGCTCGGAGTGTTCCCGCTGGTGATCATGTTTTTGCTGACCAGCATCGCGATGCTCCGGGAACGCACCAGCGGCACGCTGGAGCGGCTGTTCACCACCCTGGTCACCAAACTGGACCTCCTGTTCGGCTATGGATTGGCGTTCGGCCTGATCGCGACCGTGCAGGCGACGGTGGCCACCCTGGTGGCGTACTGGCTGTTGGGACTGGAGACCGCCGGCAGTCTGTGGCTGGTGGTGCTGATCGCGGTCGCCAACGCGGTACTCGGGGTGGCGCTGGGGTTGTTCTTCAGCGCGTTCGCGCGCACCGAGTTCCAGGCGGTGCAGTTCATGCCGGTGGCGGTGGTGCCGCAGATCCTGCTATGTGGACTGTTCGTCCCCCGCAACCAGATGGCCGGCTGGTTGGAAGGGCTGAGCAACCTGATGCCGATGTCGTACGCGGTGGAGGCGCTGCAAGAGGTGGGCATGCACCCGGAGCCGACCGGCCGCATGTGGCGGGACCTGGCGATCGTCCTGGCGGTGGTCGTGCTCGCGTTGGCGGCGGGCGCCACCACCCTCCGCCGCCGGACCCGCTAACCAGCACGGGACAGAATGAACGACGTGGGGAGGCGCACCGGCCGGCGACCCGGCAAACAAGACACGCGGGAGGCGATCCTGGCCGCGGCCCGCCAGGTGTTCGCTGAGCGTGGCTACACCGGGGCGACCATCCGGACGATCGCGGCCAGCGCCGGAGTGGACCCGGCGCTGGTCCACCACTACTTCGGCACCAAGGAGCAGCTGTTCACCGCGACCATCAACTTCCCGGTCCGGCCGGACCACCTGGTCGCGGAGGTGTTCGGTGGTGGTACGGCCGAGGTCGGGGAACGGCTGGTGCGCACCTTCCTGCGGGTGTGGGACTCCCCCGCCGGGGCCGCCGGGGTGGCGCTGCTCCGTTCGGCGGTCGCCAGCGAGCAGGGGGCGCGGCTGATGCGGGAGTTCGTGACCACCCAACTCCTGCGCCGGGCGATGCGGCAACTGGCGGTCGACCCGGCCGAGGTGCCGACCCGGGCCGCGCTGGTCGCCTCGCAAATGGCGGGGTTGGCGGTGGCCCGGTACCTGCTGCGGATCGAACCGCTGGCCTCCGCGCCCGCCGACACGGTGGTGGCGCTGATCGCCCCCACCCTCCAGCGCTACCTGACCGGCCCGTTGCCGCCCACGCCCGGAGCAGGGCCGTAAGCCGACCTGGCGGCGTGCGCCGAGGCGAGGGACAGCGGAGATCCGTTGTGGCGCAGTGGTAGCGCACCCGGCTCGTGGACCGGGAGGACGCCGGTTCGCGCCCGGCCAACGGACCCCCGCCGTGCCCACGGTTACGCGGTGCTGCGGGTCTGCTCCAGCCAGGAGGCGTACAGCCAGGCGTACACCGAATCGGGGTCGCGGACCAGCTCGGCGTGCGGACCCCGCTGCACCACCCGTCCCTTGTCGACCACGATCACCTCGTCGGCGGCCTGGGCGGTGGAGAGCCGGTGGGCGATGGTGACCGTGGTCCGACCCCGGGTGACCGCGTCCAGCGCCCGCTGCAGCCGCACCTCGGTGGCGGGATCGACCGCGCTGGTGGCCTCGTCCAACACCAGCAGATCCGGGTCGGCCAGGTAGGCCCGGGCCAGCGCCACCAGCTGCCGCTCACCGACGCTGAGCGCCTCTCCCCGCTCCCCGACCTGGGTGTGCATCCCCTCCGGCAGGCTCGCCACCCAGTCGGACAGCCCGAGTTCGGTGAACGCCAACTCCAGCTCCGCGTCGGTGGCGGTCGGCCGACCAAACCGGACGTTGTCCGCCACCGAGGCGTGGAACAGGAACCCGTCCTGCGGCACCATCACCACCCGGGAACGCAACGCGTCGAACCGGACCCGGGTCAACGGCACCCCACCCAGCTCGATCCTCCCCCGAGTGGGGTCCATCAGCCGGGTCAGCAGCTTGGCGAAGGTGGTCTTACCGCTCCCGGTCTCTCCGACCACCGCCACCCGCTGACCCGGCTCGATGGTCAGGTTCACATCCCCCAGCGCCTCGGTGGCGCTACCCGGGTAAGCGAAACCGACATCGACGAACCGCACCGACAGCGGCCCGGAGGGAAGACGCTGTCCACCGTCGGGGTCGGTCACCGCAGGGTCGGCCACATCCGGCTTCACGTCCAGGATGCTCAGCACCCGACGCCACCCCGCCACCGCGTTCTGCCCCTCGTTGAGCAGCTCGGTGAACATCTGCACCGGCTGGATGAACAGGTTGACCAGGAACAGGAACGCGGTCAGTTGCCCGACGGTCAGGCTGCCGTCCACCCCCAGCATCACCCCGACCAGCACCACTCCGGACAGTGCCAGCCCGGCGGCCAACTCCCCCACCGAGAAGCTGGCCACGCTCATCCGCTGCGCCCGCTGCTGCGCCTGCTGGTAGCCGCTGATGGCGTGGTCCAGCCGGCGGGCGGTACGCCCGGCCACCCCGTACGCCCGGATCACCTGCGCCCCGACCACGCTCTCGCCGATCGCCGCCAGCATCTCCCCGACCCGGCGGCGCACCACCCCGTACGCGTCGGCCAGCCGCTGCTGCAGGATCCGGATGAGGAACGCGGCCGGGATGAATGCGGCGAACACCACCAGCGTGAGCTGCCAGGAATAGATCGTCATCACCACGGCCGCTACCGACAGCTGGCCGAAGCTGATCAGCAGCATCACCCCACCGAATTGCATGAACTGGGTGATGCTGTCCACGTCCGTGGTGACCCGGGAGACCAGCGCCCCCCGCCGCTCCGCCTGCTGGTGCAGCATGGACAGATCGTGGATGTGCCGGAACGCCCGCACCCGCACCCCGGTCAGCGCGGTCTCACTGACCGTGAACAGGCGCACCATCATCGCGTAGCCGCAGACGGTGGTGACCGCCAGCAGCGCCACCGCCATCACCACCACGGTGCCGACCAGCCCGAGGTTAGGGCCCCCCGGGGCCTGCAACCCCCGGTCGATGCCCTGCTGGATGGCGACCGGCACCGCTACCCGGCCGACGGTCCACACCAGCGCCAGCGCGATCGTGCCGGCCAGGCCGGTGCGCAGCTCCGGCGACAGCGCGAGCCCGCGCCGCACCGTACTCAGGATCGACTCCGACCGCTCCGGCAGCCCCCCGGTGCCGGTGGCGGCGGGACTGGTCACGGTCATCGCCGTACCTCCGGAGCCTCCTGCGCGGTGTCCTCCGCGACCTCCTCCACCCCGTCCTCCAGACCGTTAGCGGAGGCGTCCACCTCGATGGTGGCGCGCTCCGGCAGCTGCTCTTGCCACTCCAACCGGTCCAGGTCCGCCTCGGCCCGTTCGTACGCGGTGACCAGGTTGGCGTACCCGGGCACCCGCGCCAACAGCTCCGCGTGGGTGCCGGTGGCCACCACCCGGCCATGCTCCAGATAGACCACCTGGTCGGCCAACGCGATCGTGGCCCGCCGGTAGGCCACCACCAGGATGGTGGTGCCCTGCTCCCGCAGCCCCGCCAGGATCGCCGCCTCCACCCGCGGGTCGACGGCGCTGGTGGCGTCATCCAGAATCAGCAGCCGCGGTCGGCCGGCCTGCGCCCGCGCCAACGTGAGCCGCTGCCGCTGGCCGCCGGACAGACTCGTGCCCCGCTCCCCCACCAGGGTGTCCAGCCCCTCCGGGAGCGCCGCGACGAACCCCTCGGCCTGGGCCAGCCGCAACGCCTCCCACACCCGGGCGTCGTCGATCCCCGCCCGGTCCAGGGCGACGTTGGCGCGGACCGTGTCGTCGAACCCGAACGGCACCTGCGGCACCAGCGCCACCGTCTGGGCCAGCGAAGCCGCGGACAGGTCCCGCAGATCCTGTCCGTCCAGCTCCACCCGACCGGTGGTCGGATCCATCAGCCGCGCCGCCAACGTGGCGAGGGTGGACTTGCCGGCGCCGGTGGGGCCGACCAGCGCCACGGTCTGCCCGGCCGGCACGGTGAACGACACGTCCTGCAGCACCGGCCGGTCCTGGTAGGCGAACCCGACCCGGTCGAACCGCAGCGTGGCCGGCTCGGGCCGCTGGTGGAGCTCCACCTCGCCGTACGGCATCTGGCCGGTGGCCGACAGCACCCGGCTGACCCGGTCCCAGCCAGCGACGCTGCGAGGCAGCTCCGCCAACACCCAGCCGATCGCCCGCACCGGGAAGGCCATCACGATGAACAGGTACGCCACGCTGACCAACTCGGTGACGCCGACCGCGCCCTGCTGCAGCCGGGCGGTGCCGACCAGCAGCACCACCAAGGTGCCCACGTGCGGCAGCGCCTCCAGCAACGGGTCGAACATGCCGCGCAGCCGGCCGACCCGGATCAGCGCGTCCCGCAGCTGCTCCGCCCGCTGTTGGAACCGGGCGGTCTCATCCTCCTCCCGCCCCATGGTCTTGACGACCAGCGCGCCATCGAAGCTCTCGTGCCCGATCGCGCTCACCTCGGCCCGCAGCTGCTGGGCGTGGGCCTGCCGAGGGGCCATCTTCCGGGTGTAGACGATGTTGAGCAGCAGCAACGACGGGAACAGCCCGAGCGCCACCAGCCCCAGCACCCAGTCGGTGACCAGGACCGAGACCAGTGCCCCGATCAGCATCACCACGCTGCCGAGCGCGAACGGCATCGGCGCGATCGGAAACCAGGTGGCTTCCACATCGGAGTTGGCGTTGGACAGCAGCGTGCCGGTGGCGTGCCGCTGGTGCCAGGCCATGGGTAGCTCCAGGTAGCGCCGAGTGACCCGTCGCCGGTAGCTGGCCTGCAGGCGATACTGCATGTAACCGGCGCCGATCCGCCGCGTCGCCATGCTGACCATCCGCAGCAGGTACAGGCCCAGCAGCGCCCCCATCCCGAGGACGAGGGAACTGGTGACGATCCGGCCGGATTCGATCGCCGGGAGCGCCACCTCCCCGACCACGGCGCCCACGACGTACGCGGTGGTGACGATCAGGAGACTGAAGACAATGCTGCCGGCAAGGGCGATACCGAAAATACGTGGTTGTTCACGAATACCCATCCAGAGGACCCGCAGTCCGCGCCGGACCACGTCCCCACTCGATGTCGGCGTCAAGACACTCCTTTCCCGCCCCTCATGCTTACCTCCGGAAACAGTGGTTGACACCGGTATTTCAGCTGTGTCGGCAGTCACACGACGATCTGTCACATCCCAGCCACGGTGTCCGACTGGCCAGTTGTCTTCCCGACGCTTGCGCCATAGGCTGCAACCACGCAGCGCTGACGTGATGGCGGTCACTTGTGTTCCCCGGAGGCTGAACTGCCAATGACACTCGACATCCCCTACCGGTCGATCCCGGACATGTTCTTCCAGCGGGTCGCGGCCACCCCGGATGCCCGGGCGTTCGGGGGACCAGCACCGGGTGACACTGGCCAGCTGTGGCTGACCTGGGCGGAGACCGCGCAACGAGCCTCGGCGATCGCGGCGGGACTACACCGGCTCGGCATCCGGCTGGAGGACCGGGTCGCCATCGCGTCGAACACTCGCTTGGAGTGGGTGCTGGCCGACCTGGGGGTCATGTGCGCCGGCGGTGCCACCACCACCGTCTATCCGACCACCGAGGCCGCAGACGCCACCCACATTGTGCGGGACTCCGGATCCAAGGTGGTGATCGTGGAGGACCCCGGCCAGATCGCCAAGTTGACCAGTATGGAGCTGCCGGACGTCACCCACTTCGTGCTGATCGAGGGCGAACCGGACCCCGACGCCACCCCCACCCAGCTCCGCCTGGCCGACCTGGAGCGGGACGGCGCGCAGGCGCTCGCGGAGGACCCGGAGCTGGTCACGCGGATCGTGGCGCAAGTAGAGCCGGATCACCTCGCCACCCTGATCTACACCTCTGGCACCACCGGGCCCCCCAAGGGCGTGGAGCTGCTGCACCGCGGCTGGTGCTGGCAGGGCGTGGCCCAGGCGGACCTGGACATCCTCCGCCCCGACGACCTGCACTACCTGTGGCTGCCGCTGGCGCACTCGTTCGGCAAGACCCTGCTGTGCGGGATGATCCACGTGGGGTTGGCCACGTACGTGGACGGCCGGCTGGACAAGTTGGTGGAGAACCTCGGCCAGATCCGGCCCACGCTGATGTGCGGCGCCCCTCGGATCTACGAAAAGGTGTACAACCGGGTGGTCACCACCGCCCGCGAGGGCGGCGGGCTCAAGGCCGCCATCTTCAACTGGGCCACCCGGGTCGGCAAGGAGAAGGTGGCCCGGGAGCAGGCCGGCCAGCCGGTATCGGGCTGGCTGTCGCTCCGGCACCAGCTCGCCACCAAACTGGTGTTCAGCAAGATGCAGGCCCGGCTGGGTGGACGGATCCGGGTGCTGGTCTCCGGAGCGGCGCCGCTGTCGCGGGACATCGCGGAATTCTTCGCCGCCGCCGGACTGCCGATCATGGAGGGGTACGGGTTGACGGAGGCCAGCGCCGCCAACTTCGTCAACCGCCCCGGCCAGTTGAAGATCGGCACGGTCGGTCGGGCGCTCGGTGACCTGGAGTGCCGACTGGACGAGGACGGGGAGATCCTGCTGCGCGGGGCCCCGGTGATGCGCGGCTACCACAACCTCCCGGAGGAGACCGAAGCCGCGTTCACCCCGGACGGGTTCCTGCGCACCGGGGACATCGGCAAACTGGACGAGGATGGTTACCTGAGCGTCACCGACCGGAAGAAGGACCTGGTCAAGACCTCCGGCGGCAAGTACATCTCGCCCAGTGAAATCGAGGGGATGTTCAAGGCGATCTGCCCGTACACCTCCCAGGCGGTGGTCATCGCCCAGAGCCGCAACTTCTGCAGCATGCTGGTCACCCTGGACGAGGAAGCGATCACCGGGTGGGCGGCCGGCGGGCGGCTGGCCGGCAAGTCGTACGAGGAGATCGTCACCTCGCCGGAGGCGGAGCAGCTGGTCGCCGGTTATGTGGAGCAACTGAACGCGCGGCTGAACCGGTGGGAGACCATCAAGAAGTTCGCGATCCTGCCGCGGGACCTGACCATCGAAAACGGGGAGCTCACCCCATCGATGAAGGTCAAGCGGAAGGGCGTGGAGGAAAACTTCTCCGACATCATCGAGCAGATGTACGCTGACTCGGTCGCCCGTCTGTAAGGCGATCCTGCACGGTTCCTGAACGGATGAGGGCCGACCGGTGACACCCGGTCGGCCCTCATCCGTTCCCCGTCGCTTCCGTCCCCACCGGCGCCGCTCACCCACGCCCCATCCGCACCCGCGGACCGGGCGACTCAGCCCGCCTGGGTGATGATGTCGTTGATGATCTGCTGCACGATCTCGCGACCGTCGTACGGCGACTCCCCGTACACCCCGACCATCCACCGCAACTCCCCGCCCTCGGGGCCGGCGGTGAAGTGACTGAGATCGACCGAGTACATGAGTCGATCAGCGTCGTTGCGGTACTCGCTCTCCACGTAGTAGGTGGGGGTGTGGGGCGCCCGCTCCGCCCGGTCAGGGAAGTCCAGCCAGGTTTCGATCAACTCCTGCTGGGTGTCCCGGGTGCAGCCGTCCGGGCAGTCCCACAGCGTGACCACCAGAATGTGGTCTGGATTAGCACGACTCTCGTCGATGCACTGCCACGCTTCCAGGTCCGGCCACCGGTGGATGGTGCCCCGCAGGCATCCCCAGGTGCCGGGGGTGCGGAACGCGAACGGCCACCCCGTGAACGCCATGGTGTAGGTGTCGGCGTTACGGGGGAAGGTGGCCCCGAGCACGTCCATCGGCTCCACCGGCCGCAGCTGGGGCCGATCGCTCGAGGTGGGCTGGGTCGGCCGCGAGCTGGGCGAGGTGCTCGGGCTCGGGTCACCGGTCGGCGAGGTAGACACCCCACCCTGGGTCAACGGGTCCGCGGAGTTGCCCGCGTCGGGGCGGACGACCTGCCAGGCCACCACCCCACACACCCCCGCCAACAGCAGCGCCAGGAAACCACCGACCAGCCCGATCACCAGCTTCGACTTGTCTGAGCGGGCTGGGGGCTGCGGTGGATGGCCGGTCGCGGGATATCCGCCCGGCGTACCGCCGGGATACCCGGCCTGGGCACCCCCCGGCGCGTACCCGGGTGGTGCCCCGTACCCGGTCGGGGCGCTGGTCGGCACCGGATAGCCACCGGGCGGAGAGCCCGCCGTCGGATTGGTCGCCCCCATCGGGGCGTACACCACCGGCGCGGTGTCACCGGTGCTGGGCGAGGTGGGATGGTAGGCCGGGCTCGCGGAGGCGGCCGGAAGTCCGGGCGGAATCGGCGGCGGTGGCGGCACCTGGTGCCCGGTGGTGCCGATCGCTTCCCCCAACTCGGTGAGCAACTGCTCAGCCCCTGCACCCCCCGGCGCTACCCTCACCGCGGCCCACGGGTACGCCCCGTTGAGGTCGGTGGCGGTCACCGGCGGCTGCTCCCCACCGGAGCCGATGCTGTGCCGCCACACCACATCGGCGAACGCGTTCCGCACCCGAGGATCGACGGCCGCCGCTCCGGTCAGGACAGCCACCGTCACCTCCGCCCCGGTGTCGTCGCGGCCGCCGAGCACCTGCCCGTACGGAAGCTGCTGGCGCACCCACAACCCAGTAAACCGGGTGCTCAGGTGGTGGAGGGGTTGGCTCACGCCGGACACCTTAACCGAATTGGGCGACCCGGCCGGATCCTCAGATCGGGCGTTCCGCCCCAGATGTTCGGCTCAGCGGTAGTTGATCCACCCCTGTGGGGTCGATCCTGACTCTGTGTGATTCGCTGCCTGACGTTCGGTTTCGGAGGATCGTCACAACCAGGCACGCCGGTACGGTGTCATACACGTGGCCGAGGCGGTGGACGCGTTCGGGTTCGACCTGCTGGGCGCGTTGGCCGACGTGCTGCACCTGACGGGCACCGAGATACTCGTCCAGGCTGCCCCTCGCGCTCACCTCGAGCACAAGTCCCTTCCGGCTCCTTGCTGAGAGCACTTCAGTCGAGATACGTATCTAGCAAAACGTAGCATCGAACCCTAGACAACAACGCCACATCTCTACATCAAAAATAATCCCACCCGCAAATGCCCGACCCAACCACCATGATCAACGTAAGCTACGCGACATTGGACTCCAACCTACCCTCGCACCCTGAAACAACGACCGGGTTAAGCCATACCGAATTGAGCCTCCTTCCTTCTCACCCAAGACAACACCGCGCGCAATCTCTATTAAGACCTCGTCGAGATCACGATCAGGCGCTACTCGCAACCAGCCACTATCAGTGGTCATAAACGGTAGACCATTCACCTACTGCTACGAGCAGTTTCGAGACAGCAGTTTCAAACTTTCCACTGAAATAAACTATCCCTGTGCTGGCTGACGGCTCAGGGAGCGCGCCTTCTATCCACATCGTGTGCGGATGCCGCCGGTGGTGTGCTGCTGTCGCAGGGTGACGTTGCCGAACACGTCCACCCACAAGGTTTCGGTGGTGCCGCCCGGCGGTGGGGTCACCACCAGGTGGTCACCGTGATAGGTGGTGGAGCGCCACGTTCGGTGCCGAGGTTCATCGCCGCGGTCACGGTGATCCGATCCAGTGCGTCGTACTCGTGCCGCGTCCACGACGGCAGAGTGGTCGGATCCGGGTTGACCAGTCCGGCTCCCGGGTGCCGGCAGCGTGGAACGGCTGCGAATCCACCTCCACCAGTCCCCGCCGGTTGTCGTCGGAGGCGGTCACGATCCAC
>Ga0079224_100003452_pt1 | contig 19987 bp, 16 predicted proteins | sample Stecom2015_FD_80414 | JGI IMG/M metagenome (GOLD analysis project Ga0079224, IMG submission 80414) | Agricultural soil microbial communities from Utah to study Nitrogen management - Steer compost 2015 | ecosystem: Environmental > Terrestrial > Soil > Agricultural land | place: USA: Utah...
GATTATTCAAATTAAAGGATTAGTAGCAGGATTTGCTTTAGCTGGGTTTGCTTTAAGTGCGAATGCACAAACTGGAATTGATACCACTGAGTGTAAACGTCAATACTCTATTTTTAATGAGTATTATAAGCAAAAAAACTTTGACTTGGCTATTGACCCTTGGAGATTCCAATTCAAAAACTGTGAAGATTTATACCTAGGTACTTATGTGTACGGCCTAGTTATGTACAAAGAGTTTTATAAAAAAGCTGAAACTCCTGAATTGAAGCAAGCTTATCAAGATACAATTATCATAATCTACGATAAGTACTTATCTAAAATTGAGGAAAATCCAACTAAATACACTCAGTATTGGGATTATAAAGTTCAATCTTTAGCTAAAGCTACCGACTTACAATTATTGAATAAAGATAATTTCGAGCTAACATATCCTTTATTCCAAAAAGCTTTTGCAGCTAAACCATCTGTATATAGCCCTAACTCTTTAGTGTTATATATGCAAGCAGCTGCCATGAAGAGAACTAAAAAACAATTTGATTGCGATACTATTGCAGACTTATATTTAAAATTAACTGATATTCAAGAAGCAAGTTTTAAAGCAACCAAAGATAGTTTATACTTAAAAGCTCAAGCTAACTTAGATAAATTGGCTGAGACTTGTTTAGATTGTAATTTACTTGTAGATAATTTTACTAAACAATATGCTACCATGAAAGATGATAGCGCTTGGGTTGTTAAAGCTAGTAATATCTTAGATCGAAAAAAATGTCTAAGCAATTCAGAAATTAGTAGTAATAATATTATAATAGCAATTTTTGAAAAAGCTGCAGAGGTAAACCAAAGTGCTGATGGTATGTTCCGTTTAGCTTCTTTATATATTGGAAAAAAACAATATGGTAAAGCAGAAGATTTAATTGAAAAAGCTATCAGTCTTGAAGAAGATAACGATCGTAAAGCTGATTTCACATTCACTTTAGCACGTATCAATTTCCAAAATGGTAAAAATAGCGAAGCTAAAAGCAACGCATTAAAAGCTGCTCGTTTAAAACCAAATTGGGGTGCACCTTATATCTTTATTGGAGATATTTACGCATCTGCTTATGGAAAAGTTGGAGCTGAAGACCAATGTTTAAAATACGGTCCGCTTTGGGCAGCAGCTGATAAATACAACTATGCTAAAAGTATAGACCCTTCAAGCGCTGATGATGCAAATAAACAATTAGGTCGTGTGGTAGGTAATTACCCTGACAAACAATCTATCTTCTTCGATTGTCCAAATATTAAAGAAGGTGCAAGCGTTAGCGTAGGTGGTTGGATTGGTGAATCTACAACTGTAAGACTTCGTTAAAAATGCATATAAAAACACATAATATATTCAGTAGCCCCGTATTTACGGGGTTACTTTTTTGTATTATATCACTTTCATTTTCTTGTGCTGAAAACAATTTATCGGACATAGAAAAAATGAAAGAAAAAGAAAAATTACCCTTATTAGTTGGTAAACAAGTAATAATTGAATACACCGACAGCGCAATACTCCAAGCAAAAGTTTATACCAATACCTTAAAAGAATACACCAGTCCGGATAATTACACCGAACTACCCGATGGAGTTTATATAGAATTTTACAATTCCTTAGGCGAAATCACTACTCGTATGCGTTCTAAATATGCACGTTTAGATAAAGCTACCGATATTATGACCGCCAAAGATTCCGTTATTGTAATTAACGAAAACGGGGAAAAACTTAATACCGATAAATTGCATTGGAATAATACCACCAAAATGTTAAATACCGATGCATTTGTGCAAATCTCAAAGAAAGAAGAAATATTATTTGGAGAAGGTTTAGAAGCAAACGAATCTTTTACCAAATACAAAATATTACGTCCACAAGGAAGTATAGCGCTTCAAAACTAAGACTTAATGCATTTCGACCCCATAAGGGTTTGTTATGCATAAAAATAATTTATCTTTGAACCGAAATTGTTGTTTATGGCTAAGAAAAAATTTTCAAAAGAGACTTACTTATACTGGTATGAACTCATGTTGTTGTGCCGCCGTTTCGAAGAGAAATGTGGCCAACTTTACACCATGCAAAAATTTGGTGGTTTCTGTCACTTATATATTGGACAAGAAGCATTAATTGCTGGTTCTGAAAGTGTTTTACGTCGCGATGACCGTGTAATTACCGCATATAGAAATCACGTTCATCCATTCGGACGTGGTATGCACCCTAAATACGTAATGGCCGAGCTCTATGGTAAAGCTACCGGCTGTTCTGGTGGTAAAGGTGGTAGTATGCACATGTTTAGCAAAGAATTAAACTTCTTTGGTGGACACGGTATTGTGGGTGGACAAATTCCACTTGGTGCTGGTATTGCATTTGCAGATAAATATAGAGGTGGCGACCAAGTTACACTTTGTTATATGGGCGATGGTGCTACACGTCAAGGTGCTTTCCACGAAACACTTAATATGGCTATGTTATGGAAGTTACCAGTAATCTTTATTATTGAAAATAATAAATACGCTATGGGTACTTCTGTTGAACGTACCTCTAACGTTACCGAACTTTATAAATTAGGGGCTGCTTTCGATATGCCTTCTTTCCCAGTTGATGGTATGCGTTGCGAAGCCGTACATGAAGCAATTGAAGAAGCTGTTAATAGAGCTAGAAAAGGCGATGGCCCTACCCTACTTGAAATGAATACTTATCGCTTCAAAGGACACTCTATGAGCGACCCACAAAAGTATCGTACTAAAGAAGAAATGGAAGAGTACAAGAAATTAGACCCAATCGATCTAGTTCTTGAAACTATTTATAAAAATAAATACGCTACTGAAGCTGAAATCGAAGCCATTAACGATAAAGTAAAAGCACTAGTTGAAGAAAGTGTACAATTCGCTGAAGAATCGCCACTTCCTGAACCAGAAAAACTTTATGTTGGCGTATATGCGGAGCCTGATTATCCGTTTATTATGGAATAATAATTTTAAGAACTAAACGAATTTAAATATACTATGGCTGAAATTGTTCGTATGCCAAAACTTTCGGATACTATGACCGAAGGTGTGCTTGCAAAATGGCATAAAAAAGTAGGTGATAAGGTTAAAGCAGGTGACGTTCTTGCTGAAATTGAAACCGATAAAGCTACCATGGAATTCGAATCTTTCCAAGATGGAATTCTATTACACCAAGGTGTAGCTGAAGGTGCTACTGCTCCTGTCGACAGCATATTGGCTATTTTAGGTAAAGAAGGCGAAGATATTTCTGCGCTCCTATCAGACTCTGGTGCTCCTAAAACAGCTACAAAATCTGAAGTAAAAGAAGAGGTAAAAGAAACAAATTCTGAACAAAAAGCTTCGGCTCCAACAGCTCAAAGCAACTCTACTGATAGAATTAAAGCTAGTCCTCTTGCAAAAACTATCGCTAAAGAAAGAGGTATTGATATTTCGCAAGTTCCAGGTTCTGGCGACGGTGGACGTATCGTTAAGAAAGATGTAGAAAACTTTAAAGGTACTGCAGCTGCTTCTAAACCAAGTGCGTCTAATGTAGTTGGACAAGAATCTTATGATGAAGTTCCTCTTTCGCAAATGCGTAAAACCATTGCACGTAGATTGAGTGAAAGCAAATTTAGCGCACCTCACTTCTATTTAACTATGGAAATAGATATGGATAATGCTATCGCTGCTCGTAAAGCTATTATCGAAAGCGGTGCAAAAATCTCTTATAATGATTTAGTTGTGAAAGCTGCGGCTATGGCACTTCGTAAACACCCTAAAGTAAACTCTTCATGGTTAGGCGATAAAATACGCTATAACCACCACGTTCATATCGGTGTTGCTGTTGCCATTGAAGAAGGTTTAGTAGTTCCTGTAATTAAATTTGCTGACTCTAAAACTTTAACTCAAATCGGAGAGGAAGTTAAATACTTTGCAGGTAAAGCAAAAGATAAGAAAATTCAACCTGCCGATATGGAAGGTAATACATTCACTATTTCAAACTTAGGAATGTATGGTATCGAAGAATTTACTGCAATCATTAACCCACCAGATAGTTGTATCATGGCTGTAGGTGGAATTAAACAAACTCCTGTGGTAAAAAATGGGCAAATCGTTCCAGGAAATATTATGAAAGTAACTCTTTCATGCGACCATAGAAGTGTTGATGGGGCAAGTGGAAGCGAATTCCTTCAAACTTTCAAACAATACATGGAGAATCCAATTCTCATGTTGTCATAAATTTTTCAGAGCCACCTTCGGGTGGCTTTTTTTTCTCGTCTATTTTAAATACTCCTTAACACACACCTTCAACTTTTTTTATTGAATTTGTAATAGCAGAAAAAAATCTTCGAAAGGAATAACTATTTTCTGTAAATTTCGTTGTATAAATGTATACCCAATTTAGTGGCTTATGAGATCTATTATTTTATCAATAACCTTCACTTTATTTGTTTCTGGTCTTACTATAGCCCAAACGGAGAAAGATTTTCAAGCTCAAAAAGCTAAAATTGACAGGCTATACAATTTACTTCAAAAGAATTATACAGACGATATTAATATCCGTAAAGTTACCGAAGCTGCAATAATTGCTAGTTTGAAGGAATTAGATCCACACTCGTATTATTTAACAGCATCAGAAGTACAACAATCTAACGAAAATTTACAAGGTGGTTTCGATGGGGTTGGAATTAGCTATATTATGGATGAAGATACGCTTATTGTTACCAGTCTTGTTCGAAATGGCCCAGCCGAAAAAGAAGGTGTTTTACCAGGAGATAAGCTAATTTTCATTGGTGATTCCTTAGTTTGTGGAGATAGTAAGAAAACAGCTCTCATCTCAAAAATGCTTCGTGGTAAGAAAAATACCATGGTGCAAGTTAAATTCCTAAGAAAGGATGAAGGCATATTAACTTTCAATATTAAAAGAGATAAAATTCCAGTTTATACCGTTCCTTCCTATTATATGATTGATGATAAAATAGGATATATTAAGGTAACTCGCTTTGGTGCCGAAACAGCTAAAGACCTAAATCAAGCTATTAAAAAGCTTAAAAAAAACGGTATGCAACAATTAATTCTGGATCTCCAAGATAATCCAGGTGGATATTTAAATACTGCTGTAAATATTGTAGATGAGTTTTTACCAAAAGATAAATTAATCACTTTTATAGAAGGAAAAAATAGTCCAAGAAAAGACTACATTGCGAGTAGTAAAGGTGAATTTGAAGAAGGTAATTTAGTAGTACTTGTGAATGAAAACTCTGCATCGGCAAGTGAAATTGTTTCAGGTGCCGTTCAAGATCACGATAGAGGAGTAATAATTGGGCGTAGAACTTATGGAAAAGGTCTTGTGCAAAATACTTATATGTTTAGCGATAGTTCGGCAATTCGGCTTACAACAGCACGCTATTTTACACCTTCAGGCAGATGCATACAAAAACCTTATGAAGATGGTGTAGATTCTTATTTCGAAAAACTGAAAAAAAGGCTCGATTCTGGAGAATTAACTACAGCTGATAGTATTAAATTGAATAGCGAATATGCCTATAAAACAAGTAATTCCAGAACCGTTTACGGCTCCGGAGGAGTTATGCCTGATATATTTGTTCCAAGAGATAGTTTATATAAAGACAGTTTGATTAATTTAATTAATCAAAAAAATATCTTATACAGATTTGCAGTTCAGTATACCAATAAAGGACGTAAAGAAATTTTGAAGCAATTCGAAAATAGTTTTGAAAAATATTTCAAAGAGTTTGACTTGAATGAATCTCAGATTCAGGACTTAGAAGATTTTGCAAAAAAATATAAAGTAGAATTTAGCTATAATGATTTAAATATTTCCGAAAAACAATATATTTATACCTTAATTAAATCAAATATAGCTCGTTTGATTTGGGACAATTCGGAGTTCTACCAATGTTTGAATGAGAATGATCCTATGATTAAATCGGCTATAGAAGTATTAAAAACCGATAAAATAGCTAGTATACTAGAAAAAAATTAAGAAAAATGAATAAAGCGATTATTACAGTAGGTTTACTATTTGCCTTAGGATTAAGTATCAGTTCTTGTGGTAATGGATCAAAAGCTGAAGCACCAGCTGCTGTTGAAAACAATACAGTTGCTGCAGGAGACAATACAGTTCCATACCCTCAACAAAATCCTGCTGATGAAGTAGTTGAAAATCCAACTTCCCTAACTTGGAATAAAATGGAACACGATTTTGGTAAGGTGAAGAAAGATTCTCAAAATAATTACGAGTTTACATTCAAAAATACGGGTTCAAACCCATTAATTATTAACTCAGCTAAAGGCTCTTGCGGATGTACCGTACCTGAATATCCAAAAGAACCAGTTATGCCAGGAGAAGAAGGTAAAATCTTAGTTACTTATACCGCTGGTTCTACCGCTGGTGAAACTGAAAAGTTAGTTACTATTGATGCAAACACTGAACCAAGAACTACTACTTTAAAAATTAAAGCAAACGTTCAATAAATTGAACGAATAAGGCTATTAAATAAAAACCATCTCATTTACGAGATGGTTTTTTTATGTCTTTTATTGGTTATCTAAATATTTTAAAAAAGGTAAAAAGTAATCAGGATCTGCCTTTTTCGACAAGTAAAACTCTATTTGTCTGCTACCCTCACCTTCTTTTATTAAACTTTTTAAACGGTTAACGGTACCTTGATTTCCATCTAATATATGTACCGTTTCTGGAATAAATTTACGAAGCTGATTTTTGAAATAATTAAAATGAGTGCAACCTAATACTATAGAATTGTATTCATCCCAATTAAAGGGTTCTAATTTCAATTTAAGATAATCGAATAAAGCAGGACTATCGAATTCGAATTTTTCGGCAAATAGGACTAATTCTTGAAGAGATAAAACATCCACTAAATCGTCCATATTTAGATCATGAATTAACTCATTCAATTTTTGACCGCGCAAGGTACTATCGGTTGCTGTTATTAAAATTCTACCACTATCATGTATTTTTCCAGCCAATTTCACAGCAGGCTCCATTCCCACTATAGGAAGATTAGGATATTTCTCTCTTAATTGATTTACAGCGGCACTAGTTGCAGTATTACAAGCTAAAACTATAGCCTTACAATTATGTTTTTGCAGAAATTCAACCGCATCAAATACCAAATTTCTAATTTCCTCGGTAGTTTTTACTCCATATGGCGCATTTAAACAATCTCCGAAATAAATAAAATCTTCATTAGGTAATTGTTGCATAGCCACATGCAAAGTGGTTAATCCACCCACTCCAGAATCAAAGAATGCAATTTTATTGGCTAACATATACGCTAATATAAAAATTTAGGGTATAAAAAAAGCTGCTTTAAAAAGCAGCTTCTTTATAATATCGTGTAATGGAAAATTACTTTTTAGCCATTTTTTGGTAACGAGTATTGAATTTGTCGATACGACCAGCGGTATCAACAAGTTTGATTTTACCTGTATAGAACGGGTGAGATGTACTTGAAATCTCCAATTTATAAAGAGGATACTCGTTTCCATCTTCCCAAACAATGGTCTCTTTAGTGTTAACACAAGACTTCGTCAAAAAAGTTTCTTCGTTTGACATGTCTTTGAATACAACGTAACGGTAATTTTCCGGATGAATATCTTTTTTCATTTCCTGCTATTTTTGGGACTGCAAATTTACAACTTAAATCTTTAAAGCAAAATTTATTTTAGAAAATATTTCATTTTTCATCATTTATCCCACTGAAGTCTTACTGCTAGTCCATATCAGAACCTTCAACTTCTGATCAAATGGATCGCAATTTGCAACAAAATTCTCAAAAGGCTCAGCCCCCATTAATCCTATTATATCTAATACTGATATTAATCGCTCTTGGAAGCTTCCTAAAGGAAAAACCTCTTCTTTAATCTCTTGCCATTTTCTTAATTCAGACGCCAATTCTAATTTATGATCCCTATATATTCGCTTTTCTAATTGCTCTATGATTTTCTCGAACTTTCTATTCGCTGCGGGAATATAGGCTTTCGACTTTCTACCTAAGCTTTCGCGCTTCGACAAGTCCTCAAACCTCATCTCAAAATCATTCTTCCATCTCAACCATTCTTCATCTTTCTTAATCCTCTTTTCTACCCAAAACTTCTCAATTTCTTCTAAATTCTTCCACAAAACATCTATTTCCAAACCATTTTCTACTAAAAACTGATAAGATTCTTCCCTCAAGAAAATAAAATTATCTCTATGTACTAAAACTGGATAATCTACATCTACCGCCTTGAATATGTTGGTAAGTTGTAACCAATACTTCAATTCTGCGGGGCCTCCTACATAAGCTAAATTAGGCAAAATATATTCTTGATAAAGCGGGCGCAAAACTACATTGGGACTCAATTTTTGAGGTTCAGACATCAATGCTTCTAAGCTCAATTCTCTTTGCCCAACTTTGTATTTGTCCCCACTGCGCTCAATTCTAACTCTTTCAGCATCGTCCAGATAAAACAAATTAATCTCACGACCATGAATTTGAGGTGCCATACCCAATTTAGCTAAAGCCTCGTTTGCTTCTTCCAACTTGCTAATACTGAAATTCTCATTCAACTCCCGTTCTAAAATTCTGGCAAAGCTTTTCTTAAATTCAGCATGATCGGCATCAATACACACTAAACCTTGATTTCCAAACCATGCATTAGCCATTTTTCGGGTAGCTTCTGCAATTGAATTTGATTGCAAATAAGCCTTTTCGAGCTCTAAAAAGAACGACGACATCTCTAATTCTGGATGCACGCTCTTTAAAGCATCAAATGCTTCTTGCGTATATTTTGAGTTTATTCGTCCTACCGCACCGGCGCGATCTGAACTATAACTAAATTTCTGATTTTTAAGGTAAACATGATTAGCTTCTTCGAAATCATGATCTTCGGTAGCCATCCAAAACACCGGAATTATCTTATAATCTGGCATTTGATCTTGTAATTGCTGCGCCAATTTAATTACCGAAGCCAATTTTATCACAAAATACAAGGGACCTCCTAAGAAACAAACTTGATGTCCGGTGGTTACTGTAAATGTTTTTTCATCACTTAAAGCTTCAATATTTTCTTTAAGTTTTGCAGAAAGCTTAATGCCTTTATATTGTTCTAAAAGTACATGTTTAAGAATATTTCTTTGATATTGAGAGAAACGACGATTATGAGCTGCAGTCTTTAATCCTTCCCAATTAGAAGCATATGGTACATATTTACGCAAAGGGCTATTTTCTACCGAAAGTTGTTGTATTTCGTTAGGAACTACACTTTTTAAAATAGATGCTTGTCGTTGCGTTTTTACCATACCTCAAAGTAACACATTTTCGCTAAATAGTTCTCTATACTCATGCTTCCAAACGGGTATATTTAACCCTATTTTAAGAAAAGTTTCTTCAAAATATGAAGGAAATGGAGCTTCAACTTCTAACCAATGGTTAGTAATAGGATGTTTAAAGCGAATTCGCCATGCATGTAATAACATATTATTCAAATGCATTTTTTCTCTAAACATTTTATTATGCTTACATTCTCCGTGCTTTAAATCGCCAATTATATAATGCCTAATATGAGCCATATGCCTTCTAATTTGGTGCATACGTCCGCTTTTAGGCAAAACCAATCCAATACTATATCTACTTTGTGGATATTTACTTACATATACATCTATAGTAGTTTGGCCGAGTTTAGCAAAAAGTGTTTTAGCTTCCTGCAGTTTACCATTTTCTTTTTTTAGTGGCGAGTCAATAATTCCATTATCTGGCAAGAATCCACGAACCAAGCATAGATAATACTTTTCGGCCTCAACATCTCGCAAATTTGCTTGCAACTTTGCATCGGCCTCTTTATCTATGGCACATACTAATACTCCAGAGGTTTTACGATCTAAACGATGTGCGGGATAAACCTTCTTCCCTATTTGATTTCTCAGGTATTGAACTAGAAAAGCCTCTTGTTCTTCAGCAATTTTAGTTTTATGAACGAGCAAACCTGCTGGTTTCGACACCACCACGATATGCTGATCCATGTAAAGAATAGGAATTTCTGGAATGGAAGCTTCCATTAAATCACTTCAATTTGTTTAGCCAAATCAACCGTTTTGGCACGTAATTTATTCATATCACAACCTAAATCGTCGTAGGCTAAAACTACTCCCATACGGCGGTACGGACGTTGAACAGGTTTTCCAAACAATCGCACCTCTGTTTTTGCAACAGAAAGAACTTTTTCAAGCCCTTCGAATTGAGGAAAATCTTTCGATTCTTTATTAGCCAAAACCACGGCACTAACGCCCGATTTAAGCAATTCAATTTCTGGAATAGGTAAACCTAAAAAGGCGCGGGCATGTAATTCAAATTCGTTCAAATTTTGCGTTCCAGCCAAAGTAACCATGCCAGTATCGTGCGGACGAGGAGAAAGTTCTGAGAAATACACTCCATCTTGGCCTATGAAGAATTCAACGCCCCAAATTCCAGCACCACCAAGAGCTTTAGTAACTTTAGCTGCCATATCCTTCGCACTATTTAAGTCGGCTTCAGAAATGGCGCAAGGTTGCCAGCTTTGTTGGTAATCGCCACGTTCTTGTATGTGTCCTATTGGCGCACAAAAAAGCGTTTCTCCATTTTTTTGAGTAATGGTTAAAAGCGTAATTTCCGTATCAAATTTCACAAAAGCTTCTATAATAGCTTCTGCGATATCACCTCGTTTACCTTCCATAGCGTAATTCCAAGCCTTTTCAATATCAGCTTCAGACTTAATTACACTTTGGCCTTTTCCACTTGAGCTCATTAAAGGTTTAATCACGCAAGGAAACCCAAGATCCTCAACAGCAGCTTTACATTCTTCTAAAGTAGTAGCGTAGTGGTATTTTGCGGTTTTAAGTCCAAGTTCTTTAGCTGCCAAGTCTCGAATTAACTTACGATTCATCGTAAAATTAGCGGCTTTTGCGCTTGGAGTTACCTGAATACCAGCTACTTCAAAATCATAAAAAACTTCGGTTCTGATTGCTTCTACTTCAGGAACAACAATATCGGGTTTATGTTTATCAACGATAGATTTAAGTTGAGAGGCATCAAGCATATTGATTACTTCGAACTCGTGGGCAACTTGCATAGCTGGGGCTCCTTGGTATGAATCGACAGCGATAACATATTGACCTAATCGTTGCAGAGCGATAACCACTTCTTTCCCTAATTCGCCACTTCCTAGTAGCATAATTTTTTTGCGCGTTGCCATAAATTATTGAGCTAATTGTTTAGAATACTGTCTAATTTTTGCGTATTTAATCATACTTGAGAAGGCGGATAAGCTACAAATAAGAAATCCGGTGTATCCGTCTAAAATTCCAAGTTTAATAAAGTAAGAGTGAAAGAATTTCCAGAAAAAGCCAAAGATAACATGAGGTACAGAGCAGGTACGCCCTTTTTTCACGGCTTCTTTAGCGGCAATTTCGGTAAATTTTTCGATTTGTTTAATATGTTCAGATATGCTATAGTAGCTATAATGTAGAATATCGCCTTTTAGTTTTCCGTATGGGGCTTTTTTATCGAACAATTCCCATTTATCGTGTGGGTTTTCACCGCCCCATTCACCGGCCTCTTTTTTCCAAAGGCGGGCTTTAGTATCGGGGTACCAACCTGAGTGTTTCACCCATTTACCGCAATAGTTGGTAAGGCGATTCATGCGATAAGCGTTGAATTGAGGGTTTTTAAGTACTCGAATAATGTCGAATTTTAAAGTTTGGTCGAGAGCTTCATCGGCATCGAGCGAAAGCACCCAAGAATTTGACGCATAGGATGCAGCAAGATTCTTTTGTTGGATATGTCCTAAAAAATCTTGAGATATAAAACGAACATTAAATTCGGAACAAATTTCTTGAGTTTTATCAGTAGAAAGAGAATCGAGAACCACAATTTCGTCGGCAATATCTTTCACAGATTCGAGGCAACGTTTAATATTACGTTCCTCATTATAAGTAATAATCACAACCGATAAGCGTTCCATAGGGATATAATTAACTAAAAAACTCGCAAAAAAGCCGTTTCTTTGCACGAAGATAAAAATACGTTTGGAAAGATGGATGAATATTTAACCTTTGGCATTTATTGCTTCACTACATTTATTACCATTATCAACCCGCTGAGTATAATGCCAGTTTATTTAACCATGACCTCCACACTTACTCCGCAAGCAGCTAGAAATACAGCAATTAGAGCTGTAATTACAGCATTAGTTACCATGGTTTTATTTGCCTTTTTAGGAGAAGCTCTTTTTAAATTCTTTAAAATTACCACAAATGGTTTAAAAGTTGCTGGGGGTATCATATTCCTATTCATGGGTATGGATATGCTTCAGGCTCGGCTATCTTCTTTTAAAGTCAAAAAAAATGAAGTAAAAACCTATGTAAACGATATATCTATCACTCCACTTGGCATACCTATGATTTGTGGGCCAGGTGCTATTACCAATTCAATTATTCTTATGAATAATGCAGAAACAAGTGCTATGAAAATGGTACTTATTACTGTAATGTTCTTAATTGCACTTATTACCTTAATTGTCTTAATCAGTAGTCGAAAAATTTTAAAAGTAATTGGCGAAACAGGTAATACTGTTATGATGAGGATTATGGGATTAATTGTAATGGTAGTTGCAATTGAATTATTCTTCTCTGGATTAAAACCAATTATTAGAGATATTTTATTAATAAACCCATAACTATGTTACAGATATTAAACAGCGATATTTGGGTTGATGAGAAAGCATGGGCTGGACCGAATGGAGAATTGTTACAAGTGCATAATTCAATCGAATTTAATCCAAGTTTAATACGCAATGATATACATGGAATGTGGCGTTATTTACCCTTTTTACCTTTAGAAAATGAAGGGAATAAAGTTAGTGTACAGGAAGGATTTACGCCCATTTGCAATTTAAAGTATAGCGATAAAAAAGTACGTGCTAAACTTGAGTTTCTATTTCCAACAGGGAGTTATAAAGATAGAGGGGCCACTTTTTTGTTGAGTAAAATTAAAGAATTAGGAATAAAAGAAATTGTTGAAGATAGTAGTGGCAATGCTGGATGTGCCATTGCTGCTTATTCGGCTATAGCTCAAATTAAATGTAAAATTGTAGTTCCAGATTCCACATCAGCAGCAAAAATTAAGCAAATAGCCAGCTATGGTGCCGAAGTTATAAAAGTATCAGGAAGCAGAACCGATGCCACACATAAGGCCTTAGAATTAGCTAAAAGTACTTATTTTGCTAGTCATAGTTATAACCCTTGGTTCTTTCAAGGTACCATGACTTTTGCATTTGAAGTTTGGGAACAGGGTTTATTGCCAGAAGAAATAATCTTTCCGACAGGAAATGGCACCTTATTACTGGGGGCTTATCTAGGATTTAAAAAGTTAGAAGAAGCAGGATTAATAAATGTATTACCCAAATTAAGTGCTGCCCAAGCCGATGCCTGCGCCCCTTTATTTGCAAAATGGAAAGGATATGAATTCCCAACTCCTCAAGAAACCTTAGCAGAGGGAATTACTGTAAGAGAACCAATTAGAGCTGATGAAATTCTAAATGCTATACAAAAAAGTGAGGGCAAGATATATACCGTAACCGAGGCTGAAATTAAAGATTCACATCAACAATTGGCACTACAGGGAATCTATTCAGAATTTACTAGTGCTGTAGCGCATGCTGCCATAAAACAATCGAATTCTACTGATATATTAATTCCTATAACGGGAAGCGGACTAAAAAATAAAAGTTAAAATTCGTTTCCAAGCCACTAAAAATCAAGGTGAAAATCGAATAAAAGTTATTAAACTTTTAAAAAGTATCCATTATTAAAAGGGATGAGTATATTTGTTTGATTGATATGAAATTTAATTTGGCACAAAGCACACTAAAAATATTGGTAGTTGGTATGTATGCACTAACGGCCTTATTATTTGTACCGTCTCCGCAAACGGATAATATTTCAAGTCATCATAAATCAAAAAATATAGATAATATAGTGCATTTATTATGTGCTGATTTGTTGGATGTGGATCAAGCTTTAGAGCGATTCGACTTTTCAGGATTTGATGATGCTATAGATGTAATCGATATACATAATCATTTACATTTAGGTACCAAGCCAAGAATTAAAACTAAATCTGTATTTGTAGAATTAGAAGTAAAGAGGTGTATAGGTGAAATTACCAAATATTACGATTCCTATAAGCCAGACTTAAGTACACCACCACCGCAAGTTTAATGAGGTAAATCAAATCGATTTTTATCAAACAGCCCTGTTTCGATTTTTTATTTAATTCATTAAAACATTATGAACATTAAGGTTTCATCTGCAATTTTATTTGCGGGATTATGTACATTATTATTACCAATAAGCTCTTGTAACAACCAAAAAGCAAGCGAAGAAGCAAAATCATTCGAAGTCGTTTACCCACGTATTGCAGACACTGTAGAAATAAGCGAATTTGTTACTCAGATTTATGCTATTCAAAATACAGAAATCAGAACACGTACAAAAGGATTCATTGAATCTGTAAAAGTCGACGAAGGTCAAGCCGTTAAAGAAGGTCAAACTTTATTTATGATAAACAATAAAGTTTACCAACAACAATTACTCAAAGCCCAAGCTATTACCAAAAGTGCTAAAGCAGAATTAACTGCAGCCGAAATTGAGTTAGAAAACTCAAAAAAATTATTAGATAAAAATATCATATCTAAAACCGAATATCAACTTGCTATAGCAAAGTTAGAAGGCTTAAAAGCTCAATACGAACAAGCTCTAGCAGAAGAAAGTGAAGCTTCATTAAGAGTATCATTTACCGATATAAAAGCACCTTTTGATGGAGTAATAAACCGTATTCCTAAAAAAATGGGAAGCTTAATTGAAGAAGGAGAATTACTAACTACCATAAGCAATAACAAAGAAGTTTTTTGCTATTTCAATATATCAGAAAAAGAGTATTTAGATTTTATATTAAGTCGTGATACCAATACCAACCAAAAAGTTTTGTTACGATTGGCAAATGGAGAAATGTTTGACCAAACTGGGGTTATTGAAACATCTGAAAGTGAGTTCGACCCTAATACTGGAAATATAGCCTTCAGAGCTAGATTTGCTAATCCGCATGGCATATTAAAACATGGATCGAATGGTAAAATCTTAATTCAACATACCATAAAAAATGCAATGTTGATACCTCAAAAATCTACCTTCGAGATTCAAGATAAAGTATATGTTTATGTAGTAAAAGATGACAATACTCTTGAGCAACGTAATATAGAAATTGGAGAAAGATATCCTCATTTTTTCACTGTAATATCAGGGCTTAATGCTGACGAAAAGATATTATATGAGGGCTTAGATATTGTGAATAATGGCACAAAAATCAACCCGATTTTAAAAGAAAATAAATAAGGAACTTCAAAAGAAAAATCATGTTTCAACAATTTATAAATAGACCAGTACTATCAATGGTTATATCCATTATGATTGTGCTAATTGGTCTTATAGCTTAAAACACTCTACCCTCCACCCAATACCCCGATATTGCCCCACCAGAAGTAACAGTAACCACTAAATATACAGGTGCCAATGCCGATGCCGTGGTAAAGGCGGTTGTTACTCCACTTGAACGTGCTATTAACGGAGTTCCAGGAATGTCTTATATGAACTCGGTTTCAGGTAATGACGGAAGTAGTGTTATTTCGATCATCTTTAAACCAGGAACCGACCCCGACGTAGCTGCTGTAAACGTACAAAACCGTGTAAGTACCACCCTCGACGAATTACCTGAAGAAGTAATTAAAGCTGGTGTGGTAGTAGAAAAAGTTCAGAATTCTATGTTGATGTACTTAAATATTTTAAGTAACGACGAGAATATGGACGAAAAATTCCTTTATAACTTCACTGATATTAATATCCTCCCTGAACTTAAACGTATCGATGGGGTTGGATTTGTGGACATTATGGGTGCACGTGAGTACGCAATGCGCGTATGGTTAAAGCCAGATCGTATGTTAATGTATAATATCTCAGCCTTAGATATTACACAAAGACTAAAAGAGGAAAACGTAGAAGCTGCACCTGGTAAAATTGGAGAAAGTTCTGGTAAAAAAGCTCAATCGCTACAATATGTACTTCGCTATACAGGTAAATTAAGTACCAAAGAAGCATATGAAAATATCGCAATTAAAAGTACGCCAGACGGAGAAATCATACGCCTTAGAGATATTGCCGACGTGGAGTTCGACTCACAAGATTACGACGTAATTTCAAAAGAAAATGGTAAACCATCTGCGGCGATAATGATTAAACAACGCTCTGGTACCAATGCCCAAACGGTTATTGAAAATATCAAAAGTCGTATGGCCGAGATTAAAGCGGAATCTTTCCCTCCAGGGGTCGATTATACAATTAGTTACGACGTTTCTCAATTCTTAGATGCCTCCATTCACGAGGTTATTAAAACTCTAATCGAAGCCTTTATTTTGGTTGCATTGGTTGTATTTATCTTCCTACAAGATTGGCGTTCAACACTCATTCCAATTATAGCCGTACCCGTATCATTAATTGGTACTTTCTTGTTCATGCAGTTATTTGGCTTCTCAATAAACCTAATTACATTATTCGCTTTAGTACTTGCAATTGGTATTGTGGTAGATAATGCCATAGTAGTGGTAGAAGCGGTACATGCTAAATTAGAAACAACTAAAATGAGCGTTCGAGAAGCGACCGAAGAATCGATGAAAGAAATTACTAGTGCCATTATCGCAATTACCCTTGTAATGGCAGCCGTTTTCGTTCCCGCTTCTTTCATGCCTGGTTCTACAGGTATTTTCTATAAAGAATTCTCACTTACTATGGCTATGGCCATTGTATTATCTGGAGTAACTGCTTTAACTTTAACTCCAGCTTTATGTGTATTAATACTTAAAAATCCACATGATCATAAAAGAAATCCAAATAATCCTATCAATCGTTTCTTCTTTTCGTTCAATAAATATTACGGACAGTTAGAAAATAAATATGGCGGTTTATTAAAACTTATTGCCAATCGTAAAGTAGTAACTTTTGGAGTATTAATAGGCTTTAGTGTATTGGCTGGTTTAACAAGCAGCTTTGTGCCTACAGGCTTTATTCCCGAAGAAGATCAAGGAACTATTTACGCAAACATCACTACCCCAGTTGGGGCAACGCTTGAACGTACCGAGGAAATTGTAGATGAAGTTCAACGTATTGCATCTGAAATTGAAGGAGTAGATGCCGTATCTAGCTTGGCTGGTTACAGTTTACTTTCTGAAAGTAATGGTTCAGTTTATGGTATGAATCTTATTAGTTTGAAGAACTGGAATGATCGTCCACATTCAGACAAAGAAATCATGAAGATTTTAAGTAAGAAAACTGAACATATTAAAGGTGCATCTATCGAATTCTTTACTCCGCCACCAGTTCCGGGTTATGGTAATTCTAGTGGATTTGAATTACGACTTTTAGATAAATCGGGAAGTGGTAATTTAGAAAAATTACAACAAGTAACAGAAGACTTCGTAGCTAAATTGAATGAAAGGCCAGAGATGACAAACGTCTTTACCACATTCAATGCGAAGTTCCCTCAATACCTATTAAAATTAGATGTAGATAAAGCAGCTCAAAAAGGCATTACTGCAGATAATGCCATGAGTACATTACAAACCATTATTGGTAGTGAATATGCAACGAACTTTATTAGATTTGGTCAGCTGTATCGTGTAATGGTACAAGCTTTACCTGAATACAGAGCAGAACCTGAAGATATTTTGAAACTTTATTTAAAAAATGATAAAGGTGAGATGATTCCATATTCATCTTTCATGTCTATCGAAAAAGTGTATGGTCCAGAGCAGATTACACGTTATAACATGTATACATCAGCCATGGTAAATGGTCAGCCAGCACCGGGATATAGTAGTGGACAAGTAATTGAAGCTATTAAAGCTACGGCAGAAGAACATTTACCAAAAGGTTATGGGTACGACTGGGCTGGTTCATCGCGCGACCAAGCAAATAAAGGTAACGAAGCAGCATTAATCTTAGGTATTTCATTACTTTTCGTATACTTATTACTTTCAGCACAATACGAAAGTTTTTTATTACCATTAGCGGTAATTTTATCTTTGCCTATTGGTATATTCGGGGCTATGTTCTTCTTGGCCATAATGGGTTTAGAGAACAATATATATGCGCAAATTGCCATGGTAATGCTAATGGGTATTTTAGGTAAAAATGCCATACTAATTGTAGAGTTTGCCATACTTAAAAACAAACAGGGAGCTAGTGTACTGCAAGCGGCAATAGATGCTTCAATAGCTCGTTTAAGACCAATATTAATGACATCCATTGCATTTATAGCCGGACTATTACCATTACTTATTGCATCTGGAGCTGGTGAAATTGGAAATAATACCATTGGGTCTGCAACTGTAGGTGGAATGTTAATTGGTACCGTATTTGGAGTAATTATAATTCCAGGTTTATACGTAGTATTTGCTTCAATAGGTAACAAACAAAAATCAAACGAAAACCAAGCCACAACTGTTAAGAATTAATATTATGAAACTGAAAAAGAACATAAGTTTAGGCTTTATTCTATTAACCTTTATTCTTACAGGTTGTAAAGCTTATAAAACTAATTTAACTATAAAAGAAAGGGCTTTACCCAACTCATTCACTTCTGAAACTGCAGATACCAATAGTACAGCTAAAATTAATTGGAGAACTTATTACTCTGATCCTAATTTACAAGCACTCATTGATACTGCCATGAGTTCTAATCAGGACTTATTAATGGCATTACAACGAATAGAAATTGCAAGAGCTGGGAAAAGAAGAGCTACTGGTACGCTATTACCTCAAGTTGGACTACAATTAAATGGCGGTATCCGAAAATTTGGTCTTTATACCATGGATGGTGCAGGTAATATTTCTACTGAAATCTTGCCCGGACAAATCGTTCCGATTCATTTACCAGATATGATTGTTGGGCTTCAAGCTTCTTGGGAAATTGATATTTGGGGCAAACTTAGAAATCAACGTAAATCGGCCGTTGCTCAATACATGAGCACTATTGAAGGTACTAATTTGGTTATTTCAAATTTAGTAGCAGATATTGCAAATAGTTATTATTCTCTGGTTGCACTTGATAAAGAATTAGAAATAATTCGTGCCTTTATAATTAAACAAGAAGAGGCACTAGAAGTTATCAAAGCTCAGAAAGAATCGGGTAATGCGAACGAATTAGGAGTTTTACAATTTAGAGCTCAATTATTAGAATCGAAAGCACTTGAATTCGATGTATTACAGAAAATAGTTGAAACTGAAAACTTAATCAACTTCCTTCTCGGGCGTTATCCTCAACCTATCACAAGAAGTAGCGATGCCTTAGATGTTGAATTCTCCGTTAATTTAGAAACCGGCGTACCTTCCCAACTTTTGGAATATAGACCCGATATTAGAAGAGCTGAATACGAAGTTCAAGCTACTCGCTTCGATCTAAAAGCGGCCAAAGCAGCCTTTTTCCCTAATATTACCATCAATGCTGGAGCCGGATTTCAAGCTTTTAATCCTACTCTCCTATTTAATCCTGCCTCTTTAGCCTATTCGGTTATTGGTAATTTATTTGCACCATTAATTAATATGAGCGCATTAAAAGCCCAATTCCACATGGCTAAAGCAAATCAATTAACCGCTATGTATAATTATCAGAAAACTATTCTTAATGGTTATGTAGAAGTGGTGAATGAATTAAATAGAATGCAAAACCTTAAGAATATAGAACAGTTAAAAACTGAACAAAATGAAGTTTTAGATGCTTCGGTTTTAACAGCTGAAGAACTATTTAAAAGAGGTAAAGCTGAATATTTAGAAATATTGTTTACACAAAAAAATTCATTGCAAACCCAA
>Ga0079224_100003453_pt1 | contig 19987 bp, 16 predicted proteins | sample Stecom2015_FD_80414 | JGI IMG/M metagenome (GOLD analysis project Ga0079224, IMG submission 80414) | Agricultural soil microbial communities from Utah to study Nitrogen management - Steer compost 2015 | ecosystem: Environmental > Terrestrial > Soil > Agricultural land | place: USA: Utah...
AATATAAGTACCAAGGACAAGAGCGTCAAGACGAGTTAGGATTGAACTGGGACAGCTTCAAATGGAGAAATTATGATTATGCTATTGGACGCTTTATGTCAATAGACCCGCTTGCCTCTGAATATGCCTATAACTCACCCTATGCGTTCCAAGAAAATAAAATAGGGCTTGGACGAGAACTTGAAGGGTTGGAATTAGTATCAGAAAGAAGTAAAGACGGGAAATCAGTTACATTAACTTATAATGTTAAACCCGTAAACAATACTGCTTATGCAAATGCTCCAGGTACAATGCTAAGCAACAAAGACTTTAACACTTTGATTCAAGCGAGAGCAGACCAAACCGAAGCTACAATGAGCGGACAAACCACAAACGGTGAGACAGTTACTGTAAATGTTGTGTTTGATGACGATGCTACTATTATATGGGAATACAATACAACGATTGACACAGAAGGTACAGCTACTGGGGAAGATGCTGCTTTTAAAGAAATGTCCCCCGGTAAGACTACGGAAATAGGAAATACACAAAATAACAGGACACAAGTTAATGTATATTCTACTTTAAATGGAGAGGGTGGAAAAGTAAATATTACCCCTTCTGGTCTTGAAAAATCAACTACTACTGGAACACACGAAGATGGACACGTAGTGGGTGGCACACATAATGACATCCCTGGTAATGTAATGAACACTCCTAATGCGGGTACTAATATGACACAGGAACAAAGAACCCAAATGCTAAAGCTCGTTGAAGAACAGCAACCAAAATAGTCTAAAATATGAAAACATTTATAACATTTATAACCCTTTTACTGCTTTTTAGTTGTGTTACATCTGGACAAACGATTATTATAGACGAAAGCATTAAAATAGATTCGACAAGGATTGAATTTAAGTCAAATCATATAAGCTACGACTATATAGCATATTCAACAATTGACAATAAAAAATCGGATTCTTTGTCAGTAAATGTGTACAGTATAGGTTTGGGTAGTCTTGGTTTGATTATCAAATTCATAGACGATATTGATTTAAGTTTGTTGTATTATTCTGATGTAAATGAATTTGATGGAAAACACACCTTAGACATTGAACTGGAAAATTATGAATTGACTATTAATAAAGGCAAATTGGAACTTGGCGATACGTTAATGGGGATTGTTTCAGGAGAAACTAAAGAGTTTGAATTTATGGGGAAAACTTGTAAGTTTTATTTTGAGGGATATTTTCACCATATCATTGGTAAAGTTTTAACAAAACGATATGAGGGGGGTAAATACGATACATACGACCCGAGACATTAATCAATATGGGTAATTGTTTAAACAGGCACTTTTAAAATTAAGAAACCACTCCGTTCCGGGATTGGTTTTTTTATACTCTTACAAAATTGGTTCGGTACCTTTTTCTACTTCTTTCAAAATCATCCCGGTCTCTATCAACCGTTGCAACAAGCTATCGCTTGGTTTAATTCCCCCAAAAACCGACCTACTAAAAAAATACATTCGAGTGAGAGTAATCGTTGGTCGTAATTGTATGAAACAAGAGAATATAAACCCTAATCAAAGCGAAGCTTTGAAACCCCTTTTTAGACAAATAGTGTCCTTTCTTTTGGTTCGTTTTCTTTGGACAAGCAAAGAAAATCGAAGATTCATTAACACCTTTAAAACCTTAACAAGGAAGTTAATAAATGAACAAACACCAATCAATTTTTTCTTTTTTTGGTGATGCAAAAAAGTAAAACTACTCAATATACGCTACCACAACATTCACTTTCGCAAAACGTCTAAACATTTCCATAACGCCACAGTATTTTTCTACCGAAAGATCTACGGCTTTTTGCACTTTTGTGCGATCCAAATCTTTGCCGTAAAAGCGATAAACCAGGGTAACGGTATGATAATATTTAGGATGTTCTTCGGTGAGTTCGCCGGTGACTTCTATGGTAAAATCATCGGGAAGGTGTTTCATTTTACCTAAGATAGAAATAACATCCAATCCCGAACAGCCCGCCAGTGAAGAAAGCATCATCGCTTTGGGAGAAAGACCGTCGTTGTTGCCCCCGTTTTCTGCCGAAGCGTCCATTAAAACCGTATGTCCCGAAGGGTTGTCTGATTCAAAAAGCAGATTTTTTTTCCAGCGGGTAGTGACTATATTATTCATGATTGTTCTTGTTTTTTACAAAGGTAATACGGTTTGCAGACCGAGAGTATGACTTTAATCATATCAGAAATGAGGTAATCAATCGTTTTTTCCGGCGACAATCAACACAATTTCGCCTTTGGGCGGATGTTGGGTAAAATGTTGTAGAAGTTCTTCTAAACTACCTCGTCGGGTTTCTTCGTAAAGCTTGCTGATTTCCCTCGATACAGAAGCTTTTCGGTCGCCGCCGAAAAATTCGCACAACTGGCTGAGGGTTTTGAGTAATTTGTGTGGTGATTCGTAAAAAATCAGGGTGCGTCTTTCTTCCGATAGTTGTTGTAACCGGGTTTGTCGGCCTTTTTTTACCGGTAAAAAACCTTCAAAAACAAAAGTGTCATTAGGCAAACCGCTATTGACCAAGGCAGGTACAAATGCCGTGGCTCCGGGCAGGCATTCTACCTCTATTCCGGCTTCGATACAAGCCCGCACCAACAAAAATCCGGGGTCGCTGATGGCCGGAGTACCGGCGTCTGAAATCAAGGCGATGTTTTGGCCGTTTTTAATTTTGTTGACGATACCGTCCACAGTTTTATGTTCGTTGTGCATGTGGTGCGATTGCATCGGAGTGTTAATTTCGAAATGTTTGAGCAATCTTCCGCTGGTACGTGTATCCTCGGCCAAGATTAAATCAACCTCCTTCAAAACGCGTATCGCTCTGAAAGTCATATCTTCCAGATTGCCTATGGGCGTGGGGACTATGTATAGTTTTGGGTTCAGAGTTTTATTTCAGTTATGAGTTGAGAGTTACGATTTACGATTGTTGTAAATTACAAATTACCATTAACCAAACTCACAAAAATCATTCAAATCTCTTCGTAAAAATGCTTATAAATTTTTCTACGTAAAATTCTTTGCCCTTCCAATCATAATCGGGTTTTACGATGTTTTCTATAAAATCTGTGATTTCAGAAGCCGAATTCAACGTAGAAATCTGTGACAACACCCGGGTGTAATCTTCGGAATTGCCGTTAAAGAGATGTTTGGTAAAAGCTATTCGGTCGTTCAGTCCGATGGTAGTGCTTTTATTCAGGGTTTCGTTAATTGATTTTTGTTTTTCGTGTTGTTCAAAAAGCTTTTTGGGAGGTTCCGAAGTCACTTGGGCAGGAGGTTCAGCCGACGGGGTTTTTTCAGTATTTTCTTCTTGTTTTCGTTCAAACTCCGGTATTTGCTGAAATTCAGCCGCAAAAACCTCAATTTCGTTAATCGAGTGTTTAGGCGTAATGATTTGTTCGATAATAGTATCCATCGCCACCGATTCTTCCGGCATTTGGGCAACTATATCTTTGATTTTTTCGGTGGCGGGTTCGGTAAGTTCTTCGTTCAATGCCGATGTTCCGGTTTCATACAGACCTAATTCGTTCTCAGCATTTTCCTGTAAATACCGGGCGATGGTTAATTGTTCGTATAAGTGCTTAGCTTTTTCTTTGTAAAAATCAATATCAGAAAGCGCTTGGTCTTTCAAAATGCTTTCGGCTAATGCCCGTATATCACCGATTAGTTTCTGGTTCATAATTTTTATGATTTATTTTATTTAAGCCCGCTTTTGTTTTTTTAAATTTACTGCATTAAACAACTAACGCAACGAAAATAATTTTAGCATTTAAAAGTACAAAATGTTTCTGGAAAACACGGTCAATCAGAAAGAGCAATTTGGGTGGATAGAAGTTATCTGCGGTTCGATGTTTTCCGGAAAGACCGAAGAGCTCATCCGACGGCTCAAAAGAGCAAAAATAGCCCAACAAAAAGTAGAAATTTTTAAACCTGCCATCGATACGCGCTACGATAATGAGATGGTGATTTCGCATGATAACAATGAAATACGTTCTACTCCGGTTCCTGCTGCGGCTAATATTCCCATTTTGGCACTCGGTTGTGATGTGATAGGCATAGACGAAGCACAATTCTTTGACGACGAAATCGTACACGTATGTAACGACCTGGCCAATCGTGGAATCCGAATCATCGTTGCGGGCTTGGATATGGATTACAAAGGAAATCCTTTCGGGCCGATGCCTGCTCTGATGGCTACTGCTGAATATGTAACCAAAGTACACGCTGTTTGTACCCGAACGGGGAATTTAGCCAACTACAGTTACCGAAAATCCCAAAACGACAAACTTATCATGTTGGGTGAAACTGACGAATATGAGCCCTTGAGTCGCGCTGCTTTTTACAAGGCCATGCTCAAAGAAAAAATATATCATCTAGAAGTTCAGGGCGCGGAAGAAGTGAAGAAAAAAGAGAAGAAAAAATAGAACACGATTTGAAAAAGGACGCCCAAATAACCCAAACCACCTTAGAGATTGACTTAAGTGCATTAGCGCAAAATTACGGCTATATTCGTTCTAAAATAAAACCACAAACCAAGTTGATGGCGGTGGTAAAGGCCAACTCCTACGGGAGCGACAGCGTGGCAGTTTCTCAAAAATTACAAACCCTCGGAGTGGATTATTTTGCGGTGGCTTACGCCGAAGAAGGTATTTTGCTGAGAAATAACGGCATAGAAAAACCTATTTTGGTGTTGCATCCCCTAGCGGGAAATTTTGAAAAAATAATTTCTCATGAGCTGGAGCCCAATCTGTATTCTTTGAATTTATTGAAAAAATTTATCGTATACACCGAAGAAAACCAACTTCAACAGTATCCGGTCCACATCAAAATAAACACCGGTATGAATCGGGTGGGATTTCACCCCGATGATATCGAAGAATTAGCCGAACGGCTCAACCAAACATCGGCTGTTAGAGTAGTTTCTGTTTTTTCGCACTTAGCCGCCAGTGAGGATATTGCTCAAAGAGATTTTGCTTTAAAGCAAATCGAGCGATACAATCAAGCAGCTAATTTTTTAGAAAAGAAACTATCTCATCCCTTTTTAAAACACACCCTCAACACTTCCGGGATTCTCAACTTTCCGGAAGCTCAATTTGATATGGTGCGTTCGGGTATCGGGTTGTACGGTTATGGAAATCACCCCGAAGAAGACAAAAACCTCAGGCCGATAGGTACTTTGAAAACTGTTATTTCTCAAATTCATCATATCAAAAAAGGCGAAAACGTAGGCTATAACTTTGGATATACCGCCACCCGCGATACGGTCACCGCGACCTTGCCTCTGGGTCACGCTGACGGAATAAGCAGGGCATACGGCAAAGGCAAGGGAATTGTTTTTGTCAACGGACAAAAAGCCCCTACCCTCGGTAATATCTGTATGGATATGTTTATGATTGATATTACAGGCATTGATTGTCAGGAGGAAGACGAGGTGATAATTTTCGGGCAAGGCGCTTCGGCAGAAGAGTTTGCCGCGGGTATTGGAAGTATTTCTTACGAAATAATTACAGCTATTTCATCACGTGTAAAAAGATTGATAAAATCATAAACAAAATTTAGTATTTTAGCGGTACTAACTTAAAACTACCAACTATGTTAAAAGAGTTTAAAGAATTTGCCCTAAAAGGTAATTTGGTTGATATAGCTGTGGCATTCGTCATGGGTGCCGCTTTCAGTAAAGTGGTAAGCACTTTTACTGATGGAATTGTCTCTCCTTTGATAGGATTGTTGTTTAAAGCCGATTTTAATGAATTAAAATGGGTGATTCAAGATGCTACTGTAAACGATGCCGGTGAAGCGGTTGGTGAAATAGCAGTGTTGTATGGCTCTTTTATAACCAGTATTATTGATTTTATTATTGTTGCTTTTGTAATGTTTATGATTATAAAAGGACTTAATAAACTTAAAAAGAAAGAAGAACCCGCTCCGGCACCTGCGGGCCCTACTCAAGAAGAATTATTGGCCGAAATCCGAGATTTACTTAAAAAGTAATTTTTACGAGATAAAAAAATTCATGAATAAAAACCTCGAGAGTTTCCTCGAGGTTTTTTTTGCTTTCTGTTTTTGAAGAAATAAAAAATTTCACAACTCATCGAAGACTATTAAACTGTCAACATATATCCGTATTTTTACGGACCGATTTTAATATTTAATTACAAACTAATTTTTATGAAAATAGCAGTGGTAGGTGCCACCGGAATGGTCGGTGGAGTTATGCTTCGGGTATTGGAAGAGCGAAATTTCCCCTTTAGTGAATTACTCTTGGTGGCCTCCGAAAAATCAGTGGGCAAAAAAGCTGTTTTCAAAGGGAAAGAATATACCGTGATAGGTATGGAAGAAGCCGTAAAATCTGCTCCGGATATAGCTGTTTTTTCTGCCGGAGGTGGCACTTCATTAGAATGGGCGCCTCGATTTGCCGCTGCAGGCACTACGGTGATAGATAACTCTTCGGCTTGGCGAATGCATGCTGAAAAAAAGCTTATCGTCCCTGAAATCAATGCACATTTGCTAACCCGAGACGACAAAATCATCGCGAACCCTAATTGTTCTACCATTCAGATGGTGATGGTTTTGGCGCCGCTGCACCAAAAATACAGAGCCAAGAGAATAGTGGTTTCAACCTACCAATCGATTACTGGAACCGGCGTTAAAGCCGTTCAACAACTTGAAAACGAATATAATAAAGTTTCCGGTGAAATGGCGTATCACTATCAGATACACCAAAATGCCATTCCGCATTGTGATGGATTTGAAGAAAACGGTTATACCAAAGAAGAAATGAAACTGGTTCGCGAAACACAAAAGATTTTGGACGACCGAACTATTGCCGTTACCGCTACGGCGGTGCGCATCCCCGTGGTAGGCGGACATAGCGAATCGGTGAATATTGAGTTTGAAAACGATTTTGATGTAGCAGATATCAGAAAATTACTTCACGAAACTCCCGGGGTAATTGTTCAGGACAATCCCGATACCAACACCTACCCCATGCCTTTTTATGCCAAAGACAAAAACGATGTTTTTGTGGGAAGAATTCGCCGGGATTTATCACAGCCCAACACGTTGAATATGTGGATTGTAAGCGACAATCTCAGAAAAGGAGCAGCTACAAATGCGATTCAGATTGCGGAGTATTTAGTAGAGAAAAATTTGGTTTAAAAATTAAACCAATTCCGAATTTTCTTTTTTTGGAAAAGCTTTTTTGTTGAAAACCAATAACAGACCAACTCCGGTGCTGATGGCGGTATCAGCTATGTTAAACACCGGGTCAAAAAAGGTAAAGTGCTTCCCTCCCCAAATAGGAATCCATTCCGGAAGAAAGCCGTTGTAGATGGGAAAATACAGCATATCCACTACTTTCCCGTGGAATAACGGGGCATAACCTCCCCCTTCGGGGAAAATGGACGCTACATTTCTAAAGCTGTCTTCAAAAATAACCCCGTAAAAAACAGAGTCAATAATGTTACCAACCGCTCCGGAAAAAATGAGAGAAATGGAGATAATTAAGATTTTTGGACGCTTTTTTCGAACACTATTCCAAAGCCAGTATCCTATCCCTACTACTGCGACTAATCTAAACAAGGTTAGCAAGAGTTTGCCGTATTGCCCGGGAATTTTAGCCCCCCAAGCCATCCCTTCGTTTTCGATAAAATAAATTTTGAACCAATCGAAAACTCGATAGGCTTCCTCTTGTAACATAAAATTGGTTTTTATGTAAATCTTGGACGCCTGATCGATTATCAGGATAATAAGAATTAAAATAATCGATTTTTTTAGTGACATAAAAAGGGATTTCAGAATAAACGCCCTGTAAAAGAGCGTTTATTTTTTTTAGAGTTGCATATTTTTTGCCTCAATGCTAAGGGTAGCATGGGGAACCAATTTTAATCGCTCTTTGTCGATTAATTTTTGAGTAACCCGGCAGATACCATAGGTTTTGTTTTCAATCCTAATCAAAGCATTTTTCAAGTCGCGGATGAATTTCTCCTGACGAATCGCCAACTGCGAGTTGGATTCTTTAGACATCACCAAGCTGCCCTCTTCAAACGCCTTAAATGTGGGGGAAGTGTCATCCGTACCGTTGTCAACGTCATTCATGTAGGCACTTTTGATAAGTTCTAATTGCTCCTGTGCTCTTTCTATTTTTTCTAAAATAATTTGCCGGAATTCTTCCAATTCGGCATCGCTGTATCTCAATCTTTCTTCGCTCATTTTATAAAGTTTTTTTAATAATAAGTCTTGTTGTTATGCTATCAAAGCTAATGTCTGTTCCTTCAGTAACGTTTTCAAAGTAAATCTCATTGCATAACGTTTCATTTTTAATGTATTCAAGGTTGTTTCTTACTGCTTTTTCCAGCAAATCGTTTTTATCGAAATATGCTAAAATGCGATCGGTAACCTCAAACCCCGAATCTTTTCGCAGGTTTTGAATGCGATTTACAAGCTCTCGAGCAATACCCTCTTCCTTCAAAGCGTCGGTTATGGTTATGTCTAATGCCACTGTGATACCTTTCTCATTGGCAACCAACCAACCCGCTATATCCTGAGAGCTGATTTCTACATCTTCGGCGTGCAAAGTAATATTTTTTCCGTTATTATTTACAGAAATTTCACCGGCACATTCAATTTCTTTTATTTCGCTCTGAGTGAATGAGTTAATTGCGGCAACCACGGCTTTCAAGTTTGCACCGAAACGCGGGCCCAAGGTTTTAAAATTCGGTTTTATTTTTTTGACTAATATACCCGAATTTTCATCTATAAGTTCAATTTCTTTTACATTCACCTCGTGCTTAATCAAACCTGCTACTGCCAAAATACTTTCTCGCTGTTTGTCATTCAACACCGGAATCATAATTTTTTGCAACGGTTGACGGACTTTGATTTTTTCTTTTTGTCGTAACGAAAGAACTAATGAGGAAATGGTTTGTGCCTGTTGCATTTTTTCTTCCAAATCACTGTCGGTGTAACTTGCGTCATACTCCGGAAAATCCTTTAAATGCACTGATTCTTCACCGGTGAGGTCTTTGTAAAGTCGCTCCGCATAAAACGGTGCTACCGGTGCCATCAGTTGGGCTACAGTTACCAAACAGGTATAAAGCGTTTGGTAAGCAGCCAATTTATCATCTCTGTCGGTTTGTTTCCAAAAACGTCTTCGATTTAATCGAACGTACCAGTTACTCAAATAATCTTGTACAAAATCAGATATCGAACGCGTAGCTCGCGTAGGGTCATAATCGGCATAATATTCATCCACTTTTTTGATAAGTGTATGCAGTTCGGAAAGTATCCAACGGTCTATTTCAGGGCGTTCACTAACGGGTATTTGTGGCTCGTTTCCTTCAAATTTATCCAAATTGGCATACAAGCTAAAGAAGCCGTAAGTATTGTACAACGTACCGAAAAATTTACGCGATACTTCAGCGATGCCTTCTTCGTCAAATTTCAGGTTATCCCAAGGATTGGCATTGCTTATCATATACCAACGTGTAGCGTCGGGGCCATGTTTTTTCAGCATTTCAAAAGGGTCAACCGCATTACCGAGACGTTTCGACATCTTCTGGCCGTTTTTATCCAAAACGAGACCGTTCGAAACTACATTTTTATAAGCCACATCGTCAAAAATCATGGTGGCGATAGCGTGTAAAGTGTAAAACCAGCCTCGAGTTTGATCAACTCCTTCAGCAATAAAGTCGGCTGTACGCCATACTTTTTCTACTTTTTCTTTGTTTTCAAAAGGATAATGCCATTGCGCATAGGGCATACTACCACTGTCAAACCACACGTCAATCAAATCGTTTTCACGTTTCATGGGTTTTCCGCTTGGGGAAACCAAAACAATCTGATCTACTACATTTTTATGGAGGTCGATTTGTGCGTAATTTGTATCGCTCATGTCTTGCGGGTCGAAAGAATCAAAAATATCTTTCTCCATAAACCCGGCTGTGATGGCTTTTCGCATGGCTGCTTTTAGTTCGCCTACAGAACCGATGATAATTTCTTCTTTACCATCTTCGGTACGCCATATGGGCAAAGGGATTCCCCAAAAACGCGAACGGGACAAATTCCAGTCGTTGGCGTTTTCGAGCCAGTTTCCAAAGCGCCCTTCCCCGGTGGCTTTGGGTTTCCAGTTTATTTTTTGGTTGAGCGAATACATACGCCCTTTAAATTCGGTTGCTTTGATAAACCACGAATCCAGTGGATAGTACAATACCGGTTTGTCGGTTCGCCAGCAATGAGGATAACTGTGTACGTATTTTTCTACTTTAAAGGCCTTGTTTTCTTCTTTGAGCTTGATAGCAATCTCCACATCCACCGAACGATCGGGAGCTTGGCCTTCGTCGTAGTATTCGTTTTTAACGTACTTACCGGCAAGTTCTCCCATTTCAGGACGGAAACGCCCTTGTAAATCTACCAAAGGCACTAAGTTGTCGTTTTCATCTTTGACTAGCATCGGAGGCACTTCCGGAACGGCATTTTTCGCGGCAAGCGCATCGTCTGCACCAAAAGTTGGCGCCGTATGAACAATACCCGTACCATCTTCGGTGGTCACAAAATCACCAATAATCACCCGAAATGCATTTTCGGGAGTTTGGTAGGGCAGGGCATAAGGCAATAATTGTTTGTATCGAATACCCTCCAGTGCTTTTCCTTTGCATTCGGCAAGAATCAAATAAGGCAACACGGTTCCTCCTGAAGGGGGTGTTTCTGTTACTAGGTTGTTGAATTCGTTTAAATCGTTAGCGCGTTTGTATTTTTTATCGAAATGTTTCTCGACTAAGTTTTTAGCCAACACTACTGTAATCGGCTTGAAAGTGTATTGGTTAAAGGTTTTTACCAGCACGTAATCTATCTGAGCGCCTACAGCCAATGCCGTATTGCTCGGCAATGTCCATGGAGTGGTCGTCCAAGCGAGAAAAGCCCCCTCTTCCTCTACCGGGGCGGGAGTGTAGTTAAAGGCTTTTGCAATGCTGTTGGCAGTTCCTTCTTTGGAAATTAAAGGGCTGCTGAATTGTGCTACTACCGTGGTGTCGGTAACGTCCCGATAGGTACCCGGCTGATTGAGCTCATGCGAACTCAATCCTGTTCCTGCTTTTGGGGAATAAGGTTGTATAGTGTAGCCCTTGTACAGCCATCCTTTTTGGTAAATTTGCTGCAAAAGCCACCAAACGGTTTCTATATATTTGGGTTCGTAGGTAATATACGGATGTTCCATATCTACCCAATAACCCATTTTTTCGGTCAGGTCGTTCCAGATGTGTGTGTACCGCATCACGGCTTTTTTACAGGCAGCATTGTACTCTTCAACCGATATTTTTTTTCCGATGTCTTCTTTGGTAATGCCTAATTCTTTTTCAACACCCAACTCAATAGGCAGTCCGTGGGTATCCCAACCGGCTTTGCGTTCTACACGATATCCTTTTTGGGTTTTGTAACGACAAAAAATATCCTTGATGGCTCGCGCCATTACGTGATGAATACCCGGAAGTCCGTTAGCCGACGGAGGACCCTCAAAAAAGATGAATGGCTTGTCGGCGCTTTTCGAAGAAACACTTTTTTCGAAAACATGTTCACGTTTCCAAAAATCTAGTATTTCTGCGGCAATGCCGGGTAAATTCATGCCCTTGTATTCAGCAAATTTCTTGCTCATCTTTTTCCGTTTGCTTTTTAAGGGGGCAAAATTAAAGAAAACGGCGTACAATTTGATATAATTCTGTATTAAATTGCACCTGAACAATCAAATAATGAATTTTTTAAAGCGTTTTGAATACTATCGAGATGTTACAAAATTCATAAAAATGCGCAGGCGGATTTTCAACCTAAAAAAATGTGTATTTTTGGGAGTTTAAGAGAAAGGAAATGAGCGGCTTTAAGCACATACAGGAAAAATTAGAACAGTTTATCAAAAAATACTACATCAACGAACTCATTCGGGGAGGTATTTTGTTTTTTGCTACCGGATTGTTGTATTTCTTGATTACGCTTTTGGTAGAGTATTTTCTTTGGTTATCGCCTACCGGCCGGACGATTCTCTTTTGGGTATTTATCGCCGTTGAAATTGGCTTGTTTGCCCGTTTTATTCTCTATCCTTTAGCCAAACTTTTTAACTTACAAAAAGGCATCGGAGCACTGGAGGCTTCCAAAATCATCGGAGCGCATTTTCCTGAGGTCAATGATAAGCTGATTAATGTTTTACAGCTTCACCAAAGTTCGCAGCAATCGGAGTTATTGTTGGCGAGTATTGACCAAAAATCACGCGAACTCAGTCCGATACCTTTCGTTAAGGCGATTAATTTTAAGAAAAACGTAAAATACCTGAAATATGCCGCCATACCCGTGGTGGTGTATTTGCTTTTTTCCCTTACGGGAAAGAGGGACATTTTTAGCAGCAGTTACGAAAGGGTGGTCAATTATAACATCGCTTACGAACCTCCGGCGCCATTTACTTTTCATATACTGAACGATTCTCTTAGAGCGATTGAAAACAAACCTTTTGTTTTACAAGTTAAAACCGCCGGAGACGTCGTGCCTGAAAACGCTTCTATCCATTACAAGGGCGAAACCTATTACCTGCAAAAATCCGGTCCCGGAAGTTTTTATCACACTTTTTCGCAACCTACCGAAACTATTAATTTCCAATTAAAAGCAAATGCAGTTACTTCTAAACCCTACGATTTGGATGTAATTCAGGTGCCGTCTTTGCTTTCTTTTGAAATGCAATTGGATTATCCGAGTTATACCCAAAAAAAAGACGAAACACTTAAAAGTACCGGAAATGCAACCATTCCGGAAGGCACTAAAATCACTTGGAAGCTCAACACCAAACAAACTGAAGAGGTAAAATTAGAATTGTCAGACACGGTTTTTGTTTTCCAAAAAAATATACCCGAATTTTTGTTGACTAAAAGTGTTTTTTCTAATCTTGAATACCGTCTTACAACTTCCAATAAGCAGCTGAAAGACTACGAAAGTTTGGCTTTTTCGATCTCAGTTATAAAAGACCAATACCCCGAAATTTCTGTCGAAGGAAAACAAGATACCCTCAACAGTCAATGGGTGTATTTTATGGGTAAAGTTTCAGACGATTACGGGTTGAGTCGCTTGCAAATCGTGTATTATCCCGAAGGCGATGAAAATTCTAAGCAAACAGAGCTCATTCCTTTAAACCCTGGGACTTTCGACCAGTTTTTGTATGCATTTCCCGGCGAACTTCCTTTGGAAGAAGGAAAAGAATATTCGTACTATTTTGAGGTGTTTGACAACGATGGTGTTAACGGGGCCAAAAGCGCTAAATCTTCGGTGTATTCCTACAGAAAGCTTACGCAAAGCGAACTGGAAAAACAACAATTGCAGGAACAAAAAGAAAACATCCAGGGCTTGGACAAATCGCTTCAGCAAATGAACGAGCAGAAAAAGCAGCTCGATGAACTTTCGCGTATGCGAATAGAAAAAAAAGACCTCAATTGGAATGACCGTAAAAAATTGGAGGAATTTCTCAAACGCCAACAACAACAGGAAGATATGATGAAAAAATTCTCCGAACAGATGAAAGAAAATCTGGAGAATTTTGAAAAAGAATCCGAGCAAAACGACCCAAAAAAAGAAGAATTGCAAAAGCGTTTTGAAGAAAACGAAAAACAATTAGAACAAAATGAAAAACTGCTCGAGGAACTTCAAAAGTTGCAAGAAAAAATAGCCGATGAAGAGTTGTTTGAAAAACTTGAGAAGTTGGGTAAAGAAAATAAAAAGCAACAGCGAAATTTAGAGCAGCTTCTCGAATTGACGAAGAGGTATTATGTGGAGAAGAAAGCTCAAAAACTGGCTGAAGAACTCGAAAAATTAGCCGAAAAACAAGAAAAACTTTCTGAAAAAGAGAGTAATGAAAACACTCCGGAATCTCAGGAAGAACTCAACAAAGCGTTTGACGAACTTATGAAAGAAATGGAAGAGCTTCGGAAAGACAATGAAGAGCTCAAAAACCCAATGGACATCCCGGATAACAGTTCTGAAGGAGAGGATGTCCAACAAGAACAACAAAATGCTAAGAGTAACCTCCAACAACAAAACATGTCGGGTGCCCAACAAAGTCAAAAAAATGCTTCCAAAAAAATGCGACAAATGAGTTCGTCTATGATGATGGACATCATGGGAGGTGGAGGCCAGCAACAGCAGGAAGATTACGATATGCTGCGACAGATAGTGGATAATTTAGTGGTATATTCATTGTCCCAGGAAGATTTGATGATAGATTTTAAAGATATGAGACGGGGTAATCCTGCCTTGGGAAGCAAGCTCATTCGGCAACAGGAACTCAAGCAGAATTTCCAACACGTAGATGATAGTCTTTTTGCATTAGCTCTTCGTAACCCTTTGATAAGCAATCATATAAACGGCCTTGTCGAAGAGGTACATTACAATATTGACAAAGCCTTGGAGTTTCTCGCTGATTATAATTTTAATAACGGTATGTCGCGCCAGCAATACAGTCTCACCGGAGCTAATGAACTGGCGGTTATGCTTGATGATGCTTTAAACACGATGATGATGCAAATGATGGGTACCGGTCAAGGGCAAGGTCAGGGTCAAGGGCAAGGACAAGGTCAGGGAAGAGGTTTTCAGTTGCAAGACATTATCCAACAGCAGGAAAGTTTAAATGAGAAAATGCAGCAGGGCTCGCAATCCGGTAAAGAAGGCGAGGGTGAAGGTGAAAAAGGGGAAGGTGAAGGTGAAGGTGAAGGTCAGCAAGGAGGCCAAGGAGAAGGACAAGGTCAAGGCCAGGGAAGTCAAGGGTCCGAAGGGGGTAAAGACGGCGGAAAATCCAGTAATCCCGGGTCAGAAGGTCAGGGAGGCACCGAAAATAAAGAACAAGGCAAAACCAATGAGTTTTTAAACGGACAGTTGTATGAAATCTATAAACAACAACAAATGTTGCGTTTCCAGTTGGAAGACCAAATCCGAAAAGCAGGATTGCCCGTGGATGCGCGAGAACTCACCCGAAAAATGGAGCAAGTAGAACAAGAATTACTCGAACGCGGGTTTAATCAGGAAACTTTGCGAAAAATGAATGAAATTAAACATCAGTTGCTCAAATTAGACAAAGCAGCTTTCCAACAAGGAGAAGAAGAACAAAGAGAAGGAATTACCAATAAGCAGGAGTATAAAAATACTTTGCAGAAGCAACTGGAAAACGCCCGTAAATATTTCCAAAATACCGAAATCTTAAACCGGGAACAATTACCTTTTAGGGAAGTGTATAAACAAAAAGTAAACGAATACTTTAACCAAACGAATGATTGATTTTATTTTTGACACTCCGTTTCAATTAAGCAATTCAAAAAAAATTATCTCCTGGATTGAATCGGTGATTGAGGCCGAAGGTTTTGAAACCGGAGAAATTACCTATACGTTTTGTGACGATGATTCCTTGTATAAAATCAATGTAGAATACTTAGGGCACGATACACTTACGGATATTATCAGTTTTGATTACGTTTCCGGCAAACAAGTAAACGGCGATATTTTTATATCGGTAGAGCGTGTAAAAAACAATGCTGAAGAGTTTGGTGTTTCGTTCGATAACGAGCTGTTGCGGGTGATTATCCACGGAATACTTCACTTGGTAGGATACAAAGACAAAACCGAAAAAGACATCGCTTTAATGCGAGAGAAAGAGAACTTGTATATCGGACTGTTTGAGGCTTAGTTTTTTGTAGCTGTTCGGTTTTTATCCTTTGCTCCTTTGACTCTTTAGCGGGTAATTTTTTAACCACAAGCTCACAAAGAACTTTAAATTTAGCATTTCAAACTTTGTTTTCACGCAAAAGCGAAAAAAAAACACTTTCCACTTTGTACTTTTTAGTTTGTATTTAGTGTCTTAGTTAGTGGTTTATTTTTTAACTACAATAGTATAAATGTCAAAAAATTAAAGGCAACTTCGCACTTCGCTTTTTATTTTTTGATAATCAAATATTTATTCCTATTTCATTATATAAACCCATTAGCGCTATTTAATTGAGAGACAAATAGTTAAAAAATTTCACTCTTTTTTACAATTGACTTATATTTGCACCCCCTAAAATTAAAACCCGTTGTTCCACGTGGAACAATGATTGTTTAGGAAGGAAAGAAATTATGTTTGAAAAAGAATACGACGTTATCGTAGTCGGTGGTGGACACGCCGGATCAGAAGCCGCCGCTGCTGCCGCCAATATGGGGTCTAAAACCCTGTTGGTTACCATGAATCTGCAAACCATCGCCCAGATGTCATGCAATCCTGCTATGGGGGGTATTGCCAAAGGGCAAATCGTTCGTGAGATTGATGCGTTGGGCGGGTATAGTGGTATAGTTTCGGACAAAACGGCCATTCAGTTTAAAATGCTCAACCGTTCTAAAGGGCCGGCGGTATGGAGTCCTCGTGTGCAGAGTGACCGGATGCGCTTTGCTGAATTATGGCGACTGATGTTGGAACAAACGCCTAATCTTGATTTTTACCAAGACATGGTTTCGGGATTGATAATTAAGAACCATAAAATTGTTGGGATAAGAACTTCTTTGGGAATTGAAATCAAAGGCAAATCCGTAGTGTTGACAAACGGTACTTTTTTGAACGGTTTGATTCATATTGGAGAAAAGCAATTTGGAGGTGGTCGTGCGGGAGAAAAAGCCGCTACGGGTATTACCGAAGATTTGGTTAAAGTGGGGTTTGATTCGGGTAGAATGAAAACCGGGACTCCCCCAAGAGTAGACGGTCGCTCACTTGATTTTTCAAAAATGGAAATTCAACCCGGAGACGAAATTCCCGGAAAATTTTCATTTAGTGACGAAACTCAACCGCTTACCAAACAGCGTCCGTGTCATATGTCGTACACCAGTCCTCTTGTACACGACTTATTACGAGAAGGTTTTGATCGTTCTCCTATGTTTAACGGGCGAATTAAAAGTATCGGTCCGCGTTATTGTCCGTCGATTGAAGATAAAATCAACAGATTTGCCGATAAAGAACGCCATCAATTGTTTGTAGAACCCGAGGGATGGGACACGGTAGAATATTATATAAACGGGTTTTCAACGTCCTTACCCGAAGACGTTCAATACAAAGCGTTGAAATCGGTGGAGGGTTTTGAAAATGTCAAATTTTTCCGTCCGGGTTATGCAATTGAGTACGATTATTTTCCGCCCACCCAGTTGAAATATACCTTAGAAACTAAGTTGGTTGAAAACCTATATTTTGCCGGACAAATTAATGGAACTACCGGATACGAAGAAGCGGCTTCTCAAGGATTGATGGCCGGAATTAACGCACATTTAAAAGTACATGGCAAGGAGCCGTTTATTTTAAAACGAGACGAAGCTTATATAGGTGTTTTGATTGATGATTTGATTACCAAAGGCACTGAAGAGCCCTATCGAATGTTTACTTCGAGAGCCGAATACCGCACTTTGTTACGTCAAGACAATGCTGATTTTCGGCTAACACCCAAAGGGTATGAAATCGGTTTGGCGAGTAAAAAACGCTTCGAAACCATGTTGGATAAATATGAAAGAACAGATAAATTGGTGAATTTTTTAAAAGAAACCAGTTTTGATTTCGAAGAAATGAATAAAATTTTTGAAGAAAAAAATTCAGCTTTAGTCACACAAAACGACAAACTTTTTAAGGCCTTTACCCGTCCCGGAATTACGATGAGCGATATGCAAAAATTATCGGTCGTGAATGATTTTATTTCGCAAAATGAAATGAACGAAGACGTGTTGGAGCAAGCTGAAATTTTGGTAAAATATTCTGGATATATAGAAAAAGAGAAAATGAATGCTGAAAAATTACAGCGTTTAGAAGGGGTAAAAATCCCCAAAAATTTTGATTATTCGTTGCTCAAATCGCTTTCTGCGGAAGCCAAAAATAAACTTTCAACCATTCGTCCTGAAACCATTGCACAAGCGTCACGAATCAGCGGGGTTTCTCCTAGTGACATATCGGTGATGCTAATTTATATGGGAAGATAATCAGGTTTTTAGCGCTGATGTTTCACGTGGAACATTGGAATATTTTACGATGAATCCGACAAACAAAACATTTTTCAAAACAAAAGATTTTCTGGTTACCGGAGAGGAGTTTACATTGCTTTATGACGAAGTGAGAGACATGCTTATCACCCATCCGACACCGGAGAGAAATACATTGTCATCGTATTATGAAAGCGAAAATTACATTTCTCACACCGACAGCCGAAAGACTTTTTTAGATAAAATATACCACGGCGTAAAAAAATTTGCTTTACGACAAAAAGTAAAACTTATTTATGCGCGAAATAAATCTGTCGGGAAACTTTTGGACGTAGGGGCAGGTACCGGAGAATTTTTATTGAGAGCAAAACAAAAAGGTTGGGTGGTTTTCGGAGTGGAACCCGGAAAAAAAGCCGCGGAATTATCCAAAGAAAAAGGAATTGCACTTTCAGAAACTTTGGAAGAAATAAAGGAAAACAATTTTGATGTAATCACCCTTTGGCATGTTTTGGAACACTTGCCTGATTTGGAAAATCAAATTGATTTAATTCAAAACAAATTAAAAACCGGAGGAGTTTTGATTATTGCTGTACCCAATTATAAATCCTACGACGCTCGTTATTATAAATCCTTTTGGGCTGCGTTTGATACACCTCGACATCTTTGGCATTTTTCAAAAAAAAGTATCCGACACATTTTTGAGCCTCGCGGTTTTGTATTACAAAAAATTAAACCCATGTTTTTTGACGCTTTTTACGTAAGCTTGGTGTCCGAAAAATACAAGACCGGAAAATCGAGATGGTTATCTGCTTTTTTCGTCGGATTGATTTCAAACATGCACGGTTGCATTACAAAAGAGTATTCTTCACATATTTACATACTTAAAAAATCAAAATAGCTGTTTTTTTGACTTCTATAGCTGTTTTACACCTTCAATAAGCTAATATGTCGTCTTTTGTAAAAAAGCGCGTATAAAACCATTTAAAAGAGGTTGTTTTTTATAGAAATTGTAAATATTATTTTTGTTTGCCATAATTAAAATCTATAACATCTTAAACCCGCACAGGTAGTATGCGCGCATAATAAAATGTTGTAATTTTGATAACACTATAAAGTCGTTATGTATTACAAAGAATTTGAAATCCGCTGGAGCGATATGGATGCCAATATGCATTTGGCAAACAGTTCGTATATTAATTTTATGAGCCATACGCGCATGTCTTTTTTAATTGAAAATCGGTTGAGTTATGCAGAGCTCAAAAAACACAACATCGGTCCGGTTGCTTTTTACGAACACATATATTATTTCAAAGAAGTTTTTGCCGGTAGCAAAATTAAAGTTTCACTTCAGTTAAAGGGCATGTCTGAAGACGGAATGTATTTTGAGTTTTTACACAATTTTTATGACGCTGAAGGAAATAACGTAGCGCGTTGTAATATGCTGGGCGGATGGATCGATATGAAAGCACGAAAACTCGTGGGGCTATCCGAGGAGTTTTTGGAGCGATTTAGTAAAATAGAAAAATCCAAAGATTTTAAAATACTTACCAAAGAAGACACGCGTCTGGGAATATATCCCGAAAATTTAGCGGAATTTGCTTAGGGCTTCTTTCATGGCGCCCACTGTTTTGGCGTCATTTCCCACGAAAATTTGGTTATTGAGTATCAATACCGGTCTTTTCAAAAAAGTATAGTGTTCTGTAAGCAGTTTTCTGTAATCATTTTCTGTGAGATTTTTGTCTTTGAGACCTCTTTCCTTGTACAATTGGGCACGCTTATTAATCAGTGATTCATAATTTCCCGTAAGGGAAAAAAGAAAATCTACCGTGGCCGTGTCTAATGGCGAACCTTTGATGTCGTGAAGTACGATAGTTTCCGGAAGGTTCAATTCCTTTAAAATTCTAATACAGGTACTGCAACTGCTCAAATAGAAGAAAGTAGGCTTCATGGTA
>Ga0079224_100003454_pt1 | contig 19985 bp, 20 predicted proteins | sample Stecom2015_FD_80414 | JGI IMG/M metagenome (GOLD analysis project Ga0079224, IMG submission 80414) | Agricultural soil microbial communities from Utah to study Nitrogen management - Steer compost 2015 | ecosystem: Environmental > Terrestrial > Soil > Agricultural land | place: USA: Utah...
CGGAGCCACAGGACCTGCCGCTCCTCTTCGTCGAGCAGATCGAGTGCTTTGATCAGCCGCTCCCGGGCGATCGACTCCACGGCCCGCGAGAACGGGTCGACGGCGTCGTCGACGACGAAGTCCTGCAACTCGGCGTCCCCATCGTCGCCGACCGGACGGTCGAGTGACACCGTGTCGCTCGGAGCTTCGATGGCGAGCATCACCCGCTCCCGGTCGACCCCCGAAGCCTCGGCGAGCTCGTCGATGGTCGGTGCCCGCTGGAGGCGGTCGTGGAGGAGCTGGCGGGTGTCGGAGACGGTCCGGACCACGTCGATCAGATGAACCGGCAGGCGGATCGTGCGTCCGGCGTTGCCGATCCCCCGGGTGATGGCCTGACGGATCCACCAAGTGGCGTAGGTGGAGAACTTGAAGCCCTTCCGCCAGTCGAACTTCTCGACCGCCCGGATCAGCCCCAGGTTGCCATCCTGGATCAGGTCGAGCAGATCGAGGCCCCGGCCCGTGTACCGCTTGGCGATCGAGATGACGAGGCGGAGGTTGCAGCTGATGAAGAGGGCGCGCGCCTCCTCGCCCTCCGTCACTTGGCGTTGGAGCCGACGCCTCTCGACTTCGTCGAGGTCCGCTTCCTGTTCGAGGCGAGCAGCTGCGCGGCGGCCCTGCTCGATGGCGCGGGCGAGGCGGATCTCGTCTTCGGCCGTGAGGAGGCGGTGATCGGCGACATCGTCGAGGTAGAGGCCGACTGTGTCGGCGGTAGTAGAACGCTTCCGCTTCGTTCCCGCCATGGCTCCCCGACTGCTTGCGTGGTTGGAAACTATCAGATGCGTCCCCCCCTGACAATTGGTTTTCCACAGTCTGTGGAGAAGTCCGTCTCGGACTCCCAACCGTCAGTTCTCGGTAGGCTGTCTCCGTCCCGTGTCCCGCAAGACTCAGTTCCGGCTGCTGGTTTTGGTCACGCTCGGCTGGCTGAGCTGGGCGGTGTGGTCGTTCATGGACGAGCCCGACCCGTTCACCCTCCGCGTCGTGGACGATGTCGGCGCGCCCGTCTCCAACGCCGTCGTGGCCGCCGAAGGCCGTCAGCTCGGTCTGACCGGGGAATCGGGACTGCTCGAAGTGGCTCCTTCGGGGGCCTTGGTGCAGGTGTCGGCTCCCGGCCATTTCTCTTCGACCTTCACCATCACCCCGCCCGACGACGGTGTCTTCGACGTCGTGCTCAAGGCGTTGATGCTCAGAGGACGGGTGGCAGATCCCGACGGCACGCCGGTCGCCGACGTCACCGTCGAGGCGGGGGCCGGCGTCGGACATTCCGATGAGGAAGGCCGGTTCATCGTCCGGGGCGCCGAGCCGGGCACCGTGCGGGTGTCCCGTCCGGCATGGCAGGAGGCGACTTTCGAGTGGTCGGGCGGCCCGGGGGAGCAGCAGATCCAGGTCGAGCCGATCATCGTCAAGGCCGTCCACATGACCGGTGAGGCGGTGGAGGAGCGCCTCGAAGAGTTCCTGGAGCTGGCCGACACGACGGAACTGAACGGACTGATGATCGACCTCAAGGCAGAGGAGGGGGTGGTGCTCTACCGGTCGAGGGTTCCCACCGTGGCGCAGGTGGGAGCCGACGCTCCCCGTTACGACCTCGCCGAGGTGGTGGAGGCGGCCAAGGCGCAGGACCTCTACATGATCGGGCGGATCGTGGCGTTTCAGGACCCGGTGGCCGCCCAGGCAGATCCCGACATGGCGGTGTGGGATGAGCAGACCGGGGCGCCGTTCTCCTCCAATGGGCAATACTTTCTCGATCCCACCGATCCCGAAGCTCGGGCATACGCCCTCGACTTGGCGACCGAGGCTTGCTCGATGGGCCTCGACGAGGTGCAGTTCGACTACGTGCGGTTCCCCGACGTCCGTCCCGAGTCGGTGCACTTCGCCGCCGGCGTCTCCCTCGACGTGCGCGCCGAAGCGATCCGGAGCTTCATCCGGGAGGCGACCGAGGCGCTGCATCCGCTCGGGTGTGCGGTGGGCGTCGACGTGTTCGGGTTCGTCACGACGTCGGCTGACGACGGCGGTATCGGCCAGCGCTGGGAGGACATCACCTCCGTCGGAGACGTGGTGTCCCCGATGATCTATCCCAGCCACTACGACTCGGGCTGGTACGGGCTGGAAGATCCGAGCGCCCGGCCGGACGTGGTGGTGAATCGGGCACTCGCCGACGCGGTGGCGCGCTCGTCGGGACAGGTGGTCATCCGTCCGTGGCTCCAGGACTTCGGCTACAACGCAGCCCAGGTGAGGCAACAGATCGATGCCGCCGAGTCCCACGGCATGGGCTGGATGCTGTGGAACGCCATGTCCGAGGTGAGCGTCGCCGCCCTGGAGCGCGAGTGACGGTCCATGCCGGGCTGACGGAATGCCGCCTGTGCCCTCGTCTCGTGGAGTGGCGAGAACGGAAAGCCACCACTGAGAAGCGGGCCGCATTCGCCGGCGAGGAGTACTGGGGCCGGCCCGTCCCGTCGTTCGGTTCCCTGGACGCTCCGATCCTCGTCGTGGGACTCGCCCCCGCCGCCCACGGAGGGAACCGCACCGGGCGAATGTTCACCGGCGACCGTTCGGGCGACTGGTTGTACCGGGCGCTGCACAGGGCGGGGCTGGCGACTTCGCCCGACGACGAGGACCCGGACCTGGGCCTGATCGATGTGCGGATCACCGCCGTCTGCCACTGCGCCCCACCGGACAACAAACCGACGACTGTCGAGATCGCCACCTGTGTGGACACGTGGTTGATCCCGGAAGTCGCCGCGATGCGTCCCCGGGTCGTGGTGACGTTGGGCCAGCTCGCCTGGACCCAGGTGCTGCGTCGCGGCGCCGACTGGGGATGGGCCGTTCCCCGTCCCCGGCCACGATTCGGTCACGGCGCAGAAGTCGACCTCGAACCAGGCCCGGTGCTGCTCGGCTCCTACCACCCGAGCCAACAGAACACGTTCACCGGACGGTTGACGGAGGAGATGTTCGACGCCGTGTGGCGAAGGGCGAAGCAACTCTCCGGGACCTGACGGCGTATTTCGCACTATCGCGATAGTGCAATACCATCGGATTTCTGTCCCACGTCCCGGAGAACTGGATTTGACCGCGCTGGATCACACTGCCGTCGAGACCATACAACGGGGCCAGCCCGACTGGCGGGCGCCCCAGATTTCGGAAGCTTTCGCCGCTTTCCAAGCCCAGGACGTACCCACCGGGGCGGAGGAGGAGTGGCGCTACGTCGAGCTCGACTTCGACCTCGACTCGCTGGCCCTCACCACAGACGGCGGGGCAGCGATGCCCGCCGGGCCGTTCCTCACCTCCGCGCTCGACGACGCCGCCGGCCGGATCCAGATCATCGACGGCCGAGTGGTGGACGTCGCCCTCGAGGTCGGTGACGTGAGCGTGAAGCGAATGGCCGAAGTGGATCGACTCGAGACTGCCGCTCCCGTCGATCGGGACAAGTTCGCCGCGGCCCACCTGGCGTTCGCCACCGACGGCGCCGTGGTGGCGGTTCGCCCCGGGGCGGTGGTGGAATCGCCGATCGTCGTCGACATCCAGGCGACGCAGCCGGGCACCATCTCGTTTCCGCACGTCGAGTTCCTGGTGGGCGCCAATGCCCAGGCGGGCCTCATCGTCGTCTACCGCAGCCCCGAGGGCCTCGAGGCAGTGGCGGTGCCGGATGTCGTCCTCACCGCAGAGGACGGTGCCCAGCTGCGTTTCATGTCCGTGCAAGGCTGGGACCTGGCCACCACCGGGCTCGTCCACCAGCGCCTCCGTCTGGGCCGCGACGCCACCGGCCGCGTCGGTGAAGTCGGGCTGGGCGGGAAGGTGGCCCGCCTCGACCTGGCGGTCGATCTGGAGGGGACCGGCTCGTCGGCCGAAGTCGTCGGCGTCTACTTCGGGGAAGACCACCAGACGCTCGACTATCGCATGACGATCAACCACATCGGACGCAACACCACCTCCGACGTCTTCATGAAAGGCGCGGTCGAAGACCACGCCCAGTCGGTCTTCACGGGCCTGCTGCGCATCGAGAAGGACGCCGTCCGGACTTCGGCGTTCGAGACCAACCGCAACCTCGTCCTCTCTGAACACGCCAAGGCCCATTCGGTGCCCAACCTCGAGATCCTCTGCAACGACGTCGTGTGCGGCCACGGCTCGTCGGTCGGTCCGCTCGAGCAGGAGCACCTCTACTACCTGCAGTCCCGGGGCATATCCCGTCCCCGGGCAGAGAGGATGCTCGTCCGCGGCTTCTTCTCCGAAGTGATCGAACGCCTCCCGTTCGACACGGTCGCCGAGCCGATCGAAGAAGCCGTGTTCCGGCGCTTCACCCAGGCGCAGGAGGAGGGCCGGCTGTCGTGAGCTGGATCCGAGTCGTGGAAGCCAAGCGCATCCCACACGACCGCGGGCTGAGGGTCGACATCGGCGAGCACCGCATCGCCCTGTTCCGGGTCGAGGGAGAGGTGTACGCCATCGGCGACCGCTGCAGCCACGCCGAGGCGTCCCTGGCGGAAGGTGACGTGTTCGGGGCGGAGGTGGAATGCCCCCGCCACGGCAGCGCCTTCGACCTCCGCACCGGTGAGCCTCAGGCCCTTCCCGCCACCCAGCCCGTCCCCGTCTACGACGCGAAGGTGGAAGACGGGATGGTCTTCTTGAGGATTGGAGAAGCGTGATGACGTTGGCCCTCGAGATCGAAAACCTGCAAGCATCCGTGGACGGGACCGAGATCCTCCGCGGCGTCGACCTGGCCGTTCCCTTCGGCGAGATCCACGTCGTGATGGGCCCCAACGGATCGGGGAAGTCGACGCTGAGCCACGTGCTCACCGGCAACCCCGAGTATCAGGTTCGAGGCTCGGCGCGGCTGGCCGGAACCGAGATCCTCGACCTGGACGTCGACGAGCGCAGCAGGCTGGGGCTCCTCCAGGCGTTCCAGTACCCGACAGAGGTGCCGGGAATCCGGCTCGGCGACTTCGTTCGGGAAGCCGCTGAGGAACGCGGCCTCGACACCGACGAGGTCGAAAAGCGCATAGGAGAAGCTGCCGAGCGGTTCGGGATGGTCGACTTCCTCGGCCGCTCAGTCAACGACGACCTGTCGGGCGGCGAGAAGAAGCGGTCGGAGATCTTCCAATTGGCAGTGCTCGGCCCCAAGGTGGCGGTCCTCGACGAGATCGACTCCGGTCTCGACATCGACGCCGTGCGACAGATCGCAGAGGCGGTCGAGGCGATGCGGAGCCCCGACATGGCGGTGGTGATGATCACCCACTACGCCCGCATCCTCCGTTACCTGTCACCCGACCGGGTCCACGTGATGATCGACGGCCGCATCGTTGAGTCCGGCGGTCCCGAGCTCGCCGAGGAGCTCGAGCAGGGAGGCTACGAGGCGGTGCGATCCCGGCTCGGTATCGAGTCGCCCAAGGCGCCCGAGCCCGAGATCCCCCGGGCATCGGACTTCTTCACCGACACGCCGTTCGACCGCTGACCCGCCGTCTTTGCGCCTCCGGCGCAGACCTGGGAATCTCGCGGCGATGGCCGACCGCACTTCCGAACGTCGCTGGCTCGAACAGCTGACCGCGATCCCCACCGCACCGGGCGAGGAATGGCGGGTCCTCGACTGGGTAAGGGCATGGGTGGCGCGACGCGCCGATCTCTCCGTGCGCACCGACCGCCACGGCAACCTCCTGATCACACGCAAGGGCCGAAAGAAGGCCGCCCCGGTGGTGGCTGTCGCTCACGCCGACCACCCCGCCTTCGTCGTGACCGAGTCCGAAGGGCGCTACGCCGCCGTCGAGTTCCGAGGGGGAGTGCGGCCCGAGTACTTCGCGGGCCGGCCCCGTCTCGAGTTCTTCGACGCCAGAGGCCGACGCCATCCCGCCACGCTCGTCGAGTACGACCCGGAGGCCTCCCAGGGAACCGTCGAAGCTTCACGCGGGGCGCGACTCGGGGAAGGCGACATCGGGAGGTGGTCGTTCGGGCGCCAGCGTCTCGGCGTCCGTGGAGGGAGGTGCCACGCTCATGCCTGCGACGACCTCGCCGGAGTGGCCGCGGCCCTCGCCGCCCTGGACCGGTCGCGCCCGGATCCGACCCTGCGCCACTTCGCCGTGCTGGTGACCCGAGCCGAAGAGCTCGGCTTCGTCGGAGCGATCGGCGCCGCCCGCGACAACACCCTGCCCGATGACGCCCGGGTGCTGTCGATCGAATGCAGCCGGGAATTCGCCGATTCGCCCGTGGGTGGCGGACCCGTGGTTCGGGTGGGGGACGCCTCGAGTGTGTTCGACCACCGGCTCACCAACCTCGTGTCCTCTGCCGCCAAGGACAGTGGCCGGATCCATCAGAGAAAGCTGATGGCCGGCGGGTCTTGTGAGGCGACCGCGTTCGCGGCCTACGGGTACTCCACCACCGGCCTGTGCCTTCCGCTGGCCAACTACCACAACATGGGCAACTTGGACGCGGTGGAAGCCGGCGGAGCCCCCGCCGAGCCGATGCCCGAGGCGGTCAGCGTCGACGACTTCCACGGTCTGGTCGATCTCTTGCTGGTGGCGGCCCGCGCCGCCGACGGGGAATGGGATCTGACCCGTCGCCTCGACGAGCTCTTCGAGCGGGAGCGTCGGGTCCTGTGAGTCTTCCGGTGGGCTCCGCCGTTCCCGGATGGGAACCGCCCCCTCCGCTCGGGCCGCCGGTGCTCGCCGGCCGGTACGTCACGGTCTCCCCTCTCACCGAGCGAGCCATCCCGTCGCTGTGGGAGTCGCTCGTGGACGCCGATGCGGACTTGTGGACGTACATGTCGTACGGGCCGTTCCTCGATCGGGCCGACATGGAGCAGACCGTTGCCGCCTGGGTCGGGTCTGCCGACCCGCGGTTCGTGACGTTCGACATCAGAGGCGCCGCCCGGGGATGGGGGGCGTACCTGCGCATCGAGCCCGCCCACGGTGTCGCCGAGGTGGGTCACCTGGTCTTCTCGCCGAGCCTGCAGCGCACGCCGGCGGCGACCGAGGCGATGTATCTGATGATGCGCCACGTGTTCGATCTGGGCTACCGACGGTACGAGTGGAAATGCGACGCTCTCAACGCCGCCTCGCGGCGAGCCGCGGAACGGCTCGGTTTCACCTACGAGGGCACTTTCCGCCAGCACATGGTGTACAAGGGGCGGAATCGCGACACGGCCTGGTATTCGGTGATCGACTCCGAGTGGCCGCGGCTTCGAGCCGCGTTCGAGGCCTGGCTGGACCCCTCCAACTTCGACCGGCAAGGGCGCCAGCTGCGCCGTCTCGCCGAGCTCCGCTGATCAGGCGAGCGACCGGCGGATGAGATCCCAGGCGTCGTCGAGGCCGAGGCGGGCACCCTCGGCGATCAACTGGTCGGTTCGCTCCTCTCCGATCTCGGTGGCGATCTCCTTTCGCAACTCCTCGTGAGTGGCGACCCGTCCGAAGGCGAGTTCCCCCGGCATTTCGGTCGCTTCCGCCAGCCCCAGCAGCAGAGCGGAGTTGCCGACCTTGCCCGACTCGAGCAGTACCCGCGTCGCCGTGTCGAGGAGACGCGGGACGTGCGTCTCCGGCATCGGGAGGGACGGGAGGACGTCCAGAACTGCTTCGAGGTTCGATCTCGCCTCCTCGACTAGGCCGAGGTGGGCGTTGGTGATGGCCAGGGCACGATTGGACGCTGCCCAGCAGGAGATGTCGCCGCAGTCCCGCAGGTAGCCGAGCGAGTCGCGCAGATGGGGTGCGGCAGCCGCGTAGCTGGCGTAGCGAAGGGACAAGAGCGCCCCCATGAAGACGGCGGCGTGGCCCCGCCAGAACGGGAGTTCGATCCGCTCGGTGATCTCGAGCGCCCGCGACAGGTTGGAACGCACCCAGTCGTCGTCGCTCTCACCGAAGGTCTCGGTGAGTGCGGCGACGAGCAGCGCTTCGTCCTCGAGCTCCTCGAAGGCGGCGATCGCCGACTCGAGATGTCGGCGCCGGCGCTCGTCGCTAGACGCCAGATATGCACCGAGCAGGAAGTCGATCAGCGCCTGTTCCCATTCCGCCTCCCACCACCGAGGCTCGGGGTGGGCAGCGAGGAGGCGCCGCCCTTCCTCCAGGTGTTGCAAATAGCTCGGGTCGCTCGTCGAATGCCGGATCGCCGCCCCCAGGATCAGTTGCATCCGCCCGATCAGATTCGGGTCTCCGACGCGGCGGGCCAGGTCGAGGCCTCGCCGGGCGTGATCCACCGACGACGGCCGGGTGATCTCCGCTCCGAGGAATGCAGTGGTCCACCAGGCCCGCAGCGTGACCTCCGGGTCGACGTCGGGTGGGGCGGTGCCCAACCCGGCCAGAGCAGTGTCGATGGCCTCCACCTGCTTTCCCGACTGCATCCAGTACAGGAACAAGTCGAAGACCATGCGGAGGAATCGTTCGTGCTCGCCGGTCTCGGACAGGGTCCGCAACGCCGACAGCAGGTTGGCGTGGTCGACGTCGAGCGAGCGGCGGGTCACGAATTGTTCGGGGCCGCGCAGCCGGGGCGCCGCCTGGGCGGCGCGCTCGGCGTAGTGGCGGGCGTGGGCGGCGTACGCCGCTTCCGCCTCGCCCGAGGCGGCGAGCTTCTCCTGGGCGTACTGACGGACCGGCTCGAGCAGCCGATAGCGGGTGCCGTCGCGTAGCGGCGTCGCCATCACGAGCGACTTGTCGACCAGTGAGTCGAGGAAGTCGAAGACATCCTGGGGAGCGATTTCCTCCCCCGAACAGACTGCTTCGGCCGCCTCCAGGTCGAACCCGCCGGCGAACACCGCCAGGCGGGAGAAGACCGCCTTCTCGGGGTCGGCCAGGAGATCGTGCGACCAGTCGATCGTCGCGGCCAGAGTCCGCTGACGGGGAAGAGAGGCCTTCGCCGATCCCGACAGGATGCGAAACGAGTCTTCCAGCCTGTCGGCGAGCTCCGTCGGGGACAGGCTCCGCAAGCGGGCGGCGGCGAGCTCCAATCCCAGGGGGATACCGTCGATGCGACGACAGATCCGTGCCACGGCTGCCATCTCCTCCGGCTCGGGGGCGAACTCGGGACGGACCGCCCGCGCCCGCTCGACGAAGAGCCGCGTGGACTCGGCGGAAGCAGGATCGTCGTCGGCGGGCAGTTCCAAGGAAGGGACGTGCACCACCATCTCGCCCATCCCCAGCGACTCGCGGGAGGTGGCTAGGACCCTCACCCCCGGTGAGGCCTGGAGGAGATGACGGATCGCCCGCACCGATCCCTCGAGGAGGTGCTCACAGTTGTCGACGACCACCAGCGACGTCTTGTCGGCGAGGTAGCGCCGGATCACTTCCTCGATGGGACTCCGTTCTCCGGGGCGCAACCCCCACACCGAGCCGACCGCCGTCAGGATCATCGCCGGGTCGTCGACGGGAGCCAGTTCGACCAGCCATGCTCCGTCAGGCTGGCTGCCGGCGAGGCGGCGGGCGGCTTCCACCGCCAGACGCGTCTTGCCGGTTCCCCCCACTCCGGTGAGGACGACCAGTCGGTGGTGGTCGAGGAGACTGTTCAGTTCGGCCAGTTCGGCTTCCCGTCCGATGAACGAGCTGGGGTAAGTGGGAAGGTTGTGGTTGGGTCCGACAGTCCGCAACGGCGCGGCCACCGTCGGCAGGTCCGGGTGGCGGACTTCGAAGATGTGTTCGGGGTCGGCGAGGTCTTTGAGACGATGAGTGCCGTGGTCTTCCAGGTACGCAGGGTCGATTCGCCCGGCGGCGTGGGCGGCGGCGGCCGACAGCAGCACCTGGCCGCCGTTGCCGGCTGCCATGATCCGGGCGGCTCGGTTGACGGCAGGCCCGAAGTAGTCGCCGCCGCGTTCTGTGGCGTGTCCAGTGTGGATTCCCATCCGCACTCTCAGCGCGGGGCCCGTCCAAGCCGACCGGGTCAGACCCAACTGCACGCTGATCGCCGCGGTCACGGCGGCGAGAGGAGAGGAGAAGGCCACTCCGAAACCGTCACCGGCGGTGGAGAAGATGTGGCCGCCGTTGGCTTCCACGGCGCGCTGGACCAGAGAGTCGTGGGCTTCGATGCTCTCCGCCATCCCCGCCGGGTCGGTTTCCCACAGGTGAGTGGACCTCTCGACGTCGGTGAACAGGAAAGTGACCGGCCCGGTGGGCGGTGTCATGGAGAGAGCGTACCGACAGAATCGTGACGCTGGCTGGCTGACGGCACCTCTTTACAGGGCAACCTTTCAGGGTGGCTACCGTCCAGGCGGAAAGGAGACCAGAGTGACGTACCGTATCGAGAAGGATTCGATGGGCGAGGTGCAGGTACCCGCCGACGCTCTCTACGGGGCCTCCACCCAGCGAGCCAAAGACAACTTCCCCATTTCCGGGATCCGCTTCTCCCGTCGCTTCATCTGGGCGTTGGGCCTGCTCAAGGGGTCGGCGGCGACGGCCGCCGCCCAGGGTGGGCACATCGACGAGAAGATCGCCGAGGCCGTGCGGGCAGCCGCCGACGAGGTCATGTCCGGTGATCTCGATGAGCATTTCGTTCTGGACATCTTCCAAACCGGGTCGGGCACGTCGACCAACACCAACGCCAATGAGGTGATCGCCAACCGGGCGACGATCGCGCTCGGAGGGGAACCGGGATCGAAGCTGGTCCATCCCAACGACCACGTCAACTTCGGCCAGTCCTCCAACGACGTGATCCCGAGCGTCATCCACGTCGCCGCCGTCGCCGCGCTCCGCGAGGACCTGATTCCTGCCCTCGAGGCGCTGGAGTCGGCGCTGGCGTCGAAGGCCGAGGAATTCGCCGACGTCGTCAAGTCGGGTCGGACCCATCTGATGGACGCCACCCCGGTGACCCTCGGCCAGGAGTTCGGCGGCTTCGCCACCCAGGTCAGGAAAGGTGTCGAACGGATCCAGTCGGTCTTGCCGGGCCTCGAGGAGCTGGCACTCGGCGGCACCGCGGTCGGAACCGGCCTCAACGCCCCGGAGGGCTTCGCCGCCTCCGCTATCGCCCTGATGGCGGAACGCACCGGCTACCCGTTCCGGGAGGCCGACGACCACTTCGAGGCCCAGGCCGCCAAGGATGCCGTCGTGATGGCCTCCGGGGCTCTGAAGACGGTGGCCGTGTCGCTGTTCAAGATCGCCAACGACATCCGCTTCCTCGGCTCGGGGCCTACCTCCGGGATCGCCGAGCTCCGGATCCCCGATCTCCAGCCGGGCTCGTCGATCATGCCCGGCAAGGTGAACCCGGTGATGTCGGAGATGCTGATGCAGGTGGCGGCACAGGTCGTCGGCAACGACACGACGATCACCTGGTCGGGCGCCAACGGGAACTTCGAGCTGAACGTGATGATGCCGGTGATGGCTCATGCACTGCTCCAGTCGATCGAGATCCTCGCCAACGGCGTCGACACCTTCCGCCGTCGCTGTGTGGAGGGGCTCGAGGCGAACGTGGAGCGGGCCCGCGAGCTCGTGGAGAAGAACGCCATCATCGTCACTGCCCTCAACCCCTACATCGGCTACGACGCCGGCGCCCGCATCGCCAAGGAGGCGGTGACCACGGGGCGGTCCGTTCGCGAGCTGGTGCTGGAGCAGGGCCTCATGACCGAAGAGGACCTCGACGCGGCCCTCGACATCAAGCGGATGACGCAGGGCGGCGTGATGTGAACCGGGCGGTGCCCCGGTCACCGGCCGAATCGACTCTGACGGTCGCCGAGCTCCAAGCTCGGGTGGCCACGGCTGTGACCGGGGCGTTTCCGGGCCCGCTTTGGGTGCGAGGCGAAGTGTCGGGGCTGCGCCGCACCTCCCGGGGCGCAGTGTTCTTCCGGCTCGTCGACCCGAAAGGGGGAGAGGTCGTCGAGGTGTCGGCGCGCGGAAGAGTCATGTTCGACATCGACCGGGCCCTCGACGCCGCGGGAGTGGGAGCGATGCGCGATGGCATCGAGGTGCGGGTGCGAGCAGTCGTGGGCGTCGACACGACGCGCTCCCTCGTCCGGCTGACTCTCCTCGGCGTGGACCCCGAGTTCATCGCCGGACGGCTCGAGCTCGACCGCCAGCAGGTCCTCGCCCGACTCGCCGCCGATGGCTTGCTGCACGCCAACCGGCACCACCTCCTCCCGCTGGTGCCGCTTCGGATCGGCCTGGTCACGAGCCGCGGATCGGCGGCTCATGCCGACTTCATCGATCACCTCCGTCGCTCCGGGTTCCGATTTCGTGTCCGGACCGTCCACGCCGCCACCCAGGGAGACACGGCGGCCAGGTCGGTGGCGCGGGCGCTGCGGCGCCTCGCCTCGGAGGAGCTCGATGTGGCTGTGGTGGTTCGGGGTGGAGGGTCTCGGCTGGATCTGCTTCCCTTCGACTCCGAGGAGGTGGCGCGGGCAGTGGCCGATATGCCGGTGCCCGTGGTGGTCGGCATCGGTCATGAGACCGACCGGTGCGTCGTCGACGAGGCGGCGGCCGTGTCTGTCAAGACCCCGACTGCCGCCGCCGAATGGCTCGTCTCCCGCGTGGGCGACTACGCCACGCGCATCGACACCGCCCGACGGCTGATCCGAGAGGAGGCACGGGCGGTGTGCACCCGAGCGCATCGGCAGCTCGACCACTCTGCGGCGGTTCTCGGCACCGCACGGGCGAGCCTCGCTCGTCAGGCGGAGATGCTCTCGGATCTGCGGATGTCGATCGCCTCCGATGCGAGACGTGTCGTCAGCCAGCACCACCGGATCCTGGACGGGATGGAGGAGATGCTCGCGGTTCTCGGGGTGGAGTCGACGCTCCGGCGTGGATTTGCCATCGTGACCGGGGCCGACGGCGGGGTGGTCCGCTCGGCGACCGAGGCGACGCCGGGCCGAGAGCTGCGAATCCGCTTCGCGGACGGAAGTGTGAGAGTGGAGGTCACCGGAGATGCCTGAGCCCAGCTACCGGGAAGCCCTCGAAGAGCTGAGAGAGATCCATCGGCGGTTGCGAAGCGACGAGGTCGACATCGACCGGGTCCTGGAAGACGTGCAACGCGCCGCCGAGTCGCTCGCCTTCTGCCGGGAGCGGCTCGAAGCGGTGAGCGAACGCCTGGAGGAGGTGCTGGAGGACTTCGAGGAGTGAGTCAGGAGGCGGGACCCAGCGCCTCTTCGAGAGTGGTCCACGCCAGCGCCGCGCACTTGATGCGAACCGGGTAACGGCGCACCCCCTGCAGTGCCTCGAGGTCGCCGAGCACGGCTCCGGGCCGAGCAGGGTCGAGCCCGGCGGCGCTCTCGTCCTCGGCGGTCATCATGGCGTGGAATCTCTCGGCGAGAGCGGCGATCTCGGCCCGTGTCTTTCCCTTGATGGCCTCCGACATCATCGACGCCGAGGACTGGCTGATCGAGCATCCCTGTCCGTGGACGGCGACATCGCTCACCGTGTCCCCGTCGAGCTTCAGCTCGACCGTCACCTCGTCACCACACAGCGGATTGACCCCCTCGGCGCGACGGTCGGGCGCATCCAGAGGCCGCCGATGCCGAGGGTTGCGGTAGTGGTCGAGGATCACGTCCCGGTAGAGCTCTTCCAATGCCATCAGATCACTCCGAACAACTCGCCTGCGTCTCTCAACGCCTCGACGAGCGCATCTATGTCCTCTTTCGTGTTGTAGAGGTAGAAGGAGGCCCGGGCGGTGGCCGGCACCGACATGATCTCCATCAGAGGCTTGGCGCAGTGGTGGCCCGCCCGCACCGCGACGCCGTGTTGGTCGAGGATCGTCGCCAGGTCGTGCGGATGGATGTCGGCCATCGTGAAGCTGATCACCCCGCCCCGGGACTCGGTGTCGGCGGGGCCGTGGATCCGCAGCTCCGGGACACCGGCGAGAGCGTCGAGTGCATAGCGGGTGAGCTCGGCGTCGTGGTCGGCGATCGCCTCCCGCCCGATCTTCTCCACGTAGTCGATGGCCGCCTCGAGGCCGATCGCTTCGATGATCGGGGGAGTGCCTGCTTCGAATCTGTGGGGGATCGGTGCCCACGTGGCGGTGCGGAGAGTGACGGTGCTGATCATGTCGCCGCCGTATTCGATCGGATCCAACTCCTCGAGGCGCTCCGGCCGCGCCCACAGGACGCCGATACCGGTCGGGCCGCACATCTTGTGCGCGGAGAACACGAGCGCATCGGCGCCGAGCCGGGAGACGTCGACCGGCTGATGCGGTACCAATTGGGCCCCGTCGACGATCGAGAACGCTCCGACAGAGCGAGCCGCGGCGAGGATCGTGTCGAGCTGGGGAACCGTTCCAAGGACGTTGGACATCCCGGTGACCGCCACGATCTTCGTGTCGGGGTCGATGAGGCGGTCGAGGTGGCTCAGGTCGAGTCGGTAGTCGTCGCCCAGGGGGATGAACTCGAGGCGGGCTCCGGTTCGGCGGGCCAGCATCTGCCAGGGCACCAGATTGGCGTGATGCTCCATCTCGGTGAGGACGATGCGGTCGTCGGGGCGGAGCCGCAGCGAGCCCCAGCCGTGGGCGAGCAGGTTGATCCCGGTGGTGGCGCCGCGCACGAAGACGATCTCATCCCTCGAATGCGCCCCCAAGAAGGCGGCCACCCGGTCGCGGGCGGCCTCGAAGCGTTCGGTGGCCGACACCGACAGGCGATAGGCCCCCCGGTTGACGTTGGCGTAGCCGTGGGCGGCGAACTCGGCCATCGTCTCGATCACCTGGCGGGGCTTCTGGGAGCTGGCGGCCGAGTCCAAAAAGTGCAGGCTCCGATCCTCGAACACCGGGAAATCGGCTCGGATGGCGGAGGTGTCGAGGAGGGGCATGCGGCCTACCTGGTTTCGGCTATCTCATTCAATCATGCCGTCGCGGCCCGGCGGAAGGCGTCGTAACCCTCCTCTTCGAGCTGCTGGGCGAGCTCCACGCCTCCAGTGGAGACGATCCGGCCCTCCATGAAGACGTGCACGGTGTCCGGCGTGATGTAGTCGAGAAGCCGCTGGTAATGGGTGATGACGAGGAAGCCTCGGTCGGGGGTCGTCAGCTTGTTGACCCCTTCGGCGACGATTCGGAGCGCATCGATGTCGAGACCCGAGTCGGTCTCGTCCATGATCACCATCTCCGGCTCGAGGACCGCCATTTGCAGGACCTCGTTGCGCTTCCGCTCTCCCCCGGAGAACCCCTCGTTGAGGTACCGGTCGGCGAAGGACGACTCCATGCCGAGCTCCCGCATCGCCTCCATGACCTTCAACCTCAGTTCCAGCACCGTGTAGTCGACGCCGGTGCGGTTGGAGAGGGCTTGGCGCAGGAACTGGACCACCGAGACGCCGGGGATCTCCTCGGGATACTGGAACGCCAGGAACATCCCCATCTGCGCCCGGGCCGTCGGCTCGGCCTCGGTGATGTCTTCACCGTTGTAGAGGATCCGTCCGTCGGTCACCTCGTAGGAGGGGTGACCCATCAACACGTTGGCGAGTGTCGACTTGCCCGAGCCGTTGGGGCCCATCAGCGCGACGATCTCGCCCTTCTCCACCGCCAAGTCGACGCCCTTGAGGATCGGGGTGCCGTCGGCTTCGGCGTGGAGATTCTCGATCTGAAGCAGCGGAGTACTCACGGAGTCCATGGTACGGGGGCCGGGCTCCGATCAGAAACCGTCACCGACCCGACAGGCACGAGAAAAGGCCCGCTCCGCGGGCCTTGAACAAGATAGAAGGCCCGCTCCGCGGGCCTTTCCGGGGACCGGCGCCTGGAGCGCCGGGTTCCGGCAGATCAAGCCGTGGCTACTTCTTTCTCCTGCGCAGCCTCGGCAGCCTCAGCCTCTTCAGGAGCCGCGAGGCTTTTGGGCTCGGCCGTGGTGATCGGGATCCGGTGAGCCTCGGTCTCCGCGGCGTCGGGGCGAGGCACCTCCACCGTCAGCACGCCAGCCTCGTAGGTGGCGGTGACGGTGGCGGGATCGAGCTCGTACCCGAGGTCCCAGCGCCGGCGGAACCGAGAGGACGTCACCCGACCGTCACGGCTCTCCTCACGGCCGCCTTCCACCGTCAGCACCGTACCGTCGACCTCGACCGTCAGATCCTCGTCTGCGTCGAGACCAGGAGCGACGACCTCGAACCGGTAGGTGCCGTTGTCGGTGTGCACCCTGGCTTCAGGCATGACCGTCGTGAACGACTCGGGCGTCATCGTCTCGAGTCGCCTCAGCAGGGGGGTGAAACCCCAATCGAACAGGTCATCGAAGATCGGCCACGGGCGCAGGTCGAACAACCGACGTGTCAGCATCTACATCCCTCCTTTCTCTCGCTCGTACTCGTCTCTGACTCGTACTTGAGTCGATGGCACTCATATCTGAATGCCGCATACCTCCATGCGCCCATTACAACGGTTGCGCAGGGTGGTCTATTCCCAGTGAGGAGTGGAGGGTCGCATCGCCTAGCCTCTGGCGGCATGGATCTGCCCAGAGCATCACAGAAGGTGGCGGCGGCGGCGGCCGAGGCGGGGCTGCGGATCGACGTCACCGAATTCCCGGAAGGTACCAAGACCGCGGCGGATGCCGCCGCCGCCATCGGCTGCGAAGTCGCCGCCATCGTCAAGTCCCTCGTGTTCGTCGTCGACGAAGAGCCGGTCGTGGCCCTGGTCCCCGGGGACCGTCGCCTGGACACCGATCGTCTCGCCCAGACGGCCGGAGGGAATCACGTGCGCCGCGCCAGCCTCGAGGAGGTGCGGGAAGCCACCGGATTCGCAGCCGGCGGTACCCCGCCATTCGGCCACGCCCGGACTCTGCGGGTGTTTGCTGACCATGCCCTGCGACGACACGACCCCGTGTGGGCGGCGGCGGGGACTCCCACGACCGTGTTCCCGATCTCCCTCGCCGATCTCGAACGGATCTCCCGGCCCAGGTGGGCGGACCTGAGCGAGGAATGAGGATGGAACCGCGCCGCCGCCTCGGGCGTCGGAGGGCTATGAGAGTCGTCTTGGTCACAGCCATCCTCGGACTGGTGGCGGCGTGCGCGGGAGGTGGCACGACCTCCGATCCGACGCCGGCGACCACACCACCCGTGGCGTGCACGGAGATCGGATGCAACAGCGGTCTGCAAGTCGATCTCGCGACCGTCGACCTGGTCGCGGACGCGGCCTATCTGGTGGAGTTGTGCATCGGCTCGGACTGCGTGGAAGTCGAGGCAGGACCTGGTCACACCGGCGAGATCACGCCGGGAGCCGACCCCGGCACGCTGGAAGGGGGGTCCATGATCGTCGACCGCGAAGCCGACATCATCCAGTTGATGGTCGGTTTCGCCGAGTTCGATTCGGTCGAGACCGTTTCGTTCTCGATCACCGACGTCGCCACCGGGGAGGTGCTGGCCGTCACCGACGGTGAGGAGGTCCCCTTCGAGCGCCATCAGCCCAACGGCCCGGGTTGTCCGCCGGTCTGCTTCTTCGGCCGCCTCAGCCTGTAGCCCGGAGTGCTTCGATCGTGCGGGCGAACCCCTCGAGGTCGGCGGCGTCGAACCACTGCACGTAGTAGCGTTCGACGCCCGCTTCGGCCAAGGAGGCGAGCGTCTCGGCTGCTCTCGACGGCCCCCCGACGGGAATTCCCCTCGCCACGAGGCGCGACTCGAGCTCCTCGGGTGAGATTCCGCGAGCGGCTGCCTCGGCCGCCAGCCTCTCGGAGTACTCGGCGTCGGTCCGTCCCACAACGGCGGTTCCCATCGCCGTTGCCACCACCCGACGGTCACCCGCGGCCTCCCTCATCACCTCCACCCGGGAGCGGATCTCGTCGGCGGAAGCGATCAGGGCGTTGTACTCGTCGGCCTTCTCGCCGGCGAGGCGTGGCGTGCGTCGCCCACCGCTTCCCCCGAGGATGATCCTGACATCGTTCGGCGTGGGCCTCACCTCGGCGTCCAACCGGTAGAACTCGCCCTCGTATCGGGCGTGGCCCGGCGCCAACGCCGCCCTCACATAGTCGACGGCTTCCTCGAGCCGCCGGAACCGTTCTCCCCAATCGGGAAACGGAAGCCCGAAAACGGAGTGCTCCAGCTCCATCCACCCGGTGCCCAGCCCGAGATCGAAGCGGCCGCCGGACATCTGGTCGATCGTGGCCGCGTTCTTGGCGATCACCGCCGGGTGCCGGAACGTCAGAGGGGTGACGAGCACCGCGAGCCGGATTCGCTCCGTCTCCCGGGCGATGCCGGCGAGGGTGGCGAAAGCGTCGGTGGCGTCGGGCGTGGGAGAGCGGTCCGAGTAGTAGTGGTCGGAGCGAGCGAACGAGTAGAGGCCGTTCTGTTCGGACCAGCGGGCGAGCGCCAGCAGCTGCTCGTACGTCCCGCCCAACTGCGGTTCGGTCATACAGGACAGTTCCATCCGCCGGAGGCTACCGGTCCCCGGTCATCTGACGAGTAGGCCCACGAGTCGGTGGATCTCCTCCGGAGTGTCGAACGCCACCTGGAAGTAGACGCGGGAGATGCCGAGCGCCTCGAGCTGGGCGAGCCGTTCCAGGTACTCGTCGCGGGTGGCGACGGGGATGCCGGCGGCCGGCCAGCGGGAGCGGATCCGGTCCGGGTCCGCGCCGCGCGACTCGGCGATCGCGTCGATCCGGCGGTCGAGATCGACGGGGTCCTCACCCACGACGAGGGGAAACGCGGTGGAGAAGAGGATCGTGTCGGGGTCGCGGATCGCATCCACTGCCGCCCGTCGGGCGGCAGTGATCCGGTCGCCCATCGGGTGTTGAGAGGGAAAGACATTGAACTCGTCGGCGAAGGTCCCGGCCAACTCGGGTGTCCGTCTGGGGCCGGAGCCTCCGATCGCCAACCTCATCCTCTCGCCACTCGGGCGGGGCACAGGCCCCGGGGCCAGGTGATAGTGCCGGCCGTGGAATCCCGACTCGTTTCCTTCCCTCACCGTGGTGATGTAGCCGAGTGCTTCCTCGAGCCGGTCGAGGCGTTCACGGATCGGCGGGAAGTCGAAGCCGAAAGCCTCGTGCTCCTTTTCCATCCAGCCGGCACCGAGACCCAACGTGAACCTGCCGCCGGAGATCTCGTCGATGGTCACGCCTGCCTTGAGCAGCACGGCCGGGTGTCGGAAGGTGATCGGGCTGACGAGAGTGGCGAGCTGGATGGATTCCGTCCGGGCGGCCACCGCCGCCAACACGGTGACCTGGTCGAGCGCGCGGAAGTCGGTCTCGCTGGTCAGGTAGTGATCGGCGACCGCGAATGCGGCGAGCCCGGCCGTCTCCGCCCACTGCGCCAACTCGAGGCTCGTCCCGACATCGGTCATCGTCTGGATGGCGAGCTCCATGCTCACCATCCCCTCGCCCGCCACTCGCCCAGGTGGGGCCGTTCGGTACCGATCGTGGTGGACGGCCCGTGGCCGGGATGGACGACCGTGTCGTCGGGGAGGCGGGGGAACAGCTTCTTCTCGAGGCTGTCCATGATCTGGCCGAAGTCCGAGTAGTCCCACCGGGTCGCGCCCGGCCCGCCGGGGAACAAGGTGTCGCCGGAGAACAACACGTACACGTCTCCCTCTTCGGCAGGCTCGAACACGAACGACACCGATCCCGGCGTGTGGCCCGGCGTGTGGACGACGTGGAGGGCGACATCGCCGAGCTCGATCGATTCGCCGTCCCGTAGCGGCTCGTCCGGGGTGCGGCCGGCGATGTCGATGTCGGCCGGATGGAGGAGCCAGGGGATCTGGAGTGCCTGCGTCACGTCGTCGAGAGCGCCGAGATGGTCGTGGTGGCCGTGGGTGGTGAGGACCGACTGCACCGCCAGGCCTTCGCAGGTTTCGAGGATTCGAGGCGCCTCGGCGGCGGCGTCGATCACAACTGCCTGCCTCGTCTTGGAGCAGGAGACGACGTAGCAGTCGTTGTCGTAGGGCCCGACACTGAGCTTCTGGATCTCGATCATGGCTTCTGGGCCTGGGTCATGGCGTCAAACGCTAACGGCTCGAAAGGAACTTGCTCAGTGATCGTCGTCTGGCACACTGCCCCGAATGCGTCGAGTCCTACTGACATTCGCGTTCTTCGTCCTGGCTGCCTCGCCGGCCGCCGCTCAGGAGGACCTGCCGCCAGGGGGAACCTTCTACGACGACCAGGGGAGCGTCCACGAACC
>Ga0079224_100003455_pt1 | contig 19983 bp, 17 predicted proteins | sample Stecom2015_FD_80414 | JGI IMG/M metagenome (GOLD analysis project Ga0079224, IMG submission 80414) | Agricultural soil microbial communities from Utah to study Nitrogen management - Steer compost 2015 | ecosystem: Environmental > Terrestrial > Soil > Agricultural land | place: USA: Utah...
GTCGATGGCGAGGTCGTCGAAGGCCGCAGCCATGTGGACGAATCGATGATCACCGGCGAACCGGTGCCGGTCGAGAAGACGAGCGGCAGCGCCGTGGTGGGCGGCACCGTCAACCAGGAAGGCGCCTTCCGGATGCGCGCCACCGCGGTCGGCGCCCGGACCGTCCTCGCACAGATCATCCACCTCGTCGAGCAGGCACAGGGCTCCAAGCTGCCGATCCAGGCGGTGGTGGACAAGGTCACTCTGTGGTTCGTGCCCGCGGTCATGGCCGCGGCGCTGGCCACCTTCCTCGTGTGGCTCGCCCTCGGCCCGTCACCCGCGCTCGGCTTCGCGCTCGTCAACGCGGTCGCCGTGCTGATCATTGCCTGCCCGTGCGCGATGGGGCTGGCGACGCCGACCTCGATCATGGTCGGCACCGGCCGTGGCGCCGAGATGGGCGTGCTCTTCCGCAAGGGCGAGGCCCTCCAGCTCCTGAAGGACGCAAGGGTCGTCGCCGTGGACAAGACGGGCACCCTGACCGAAGGCCGCCCGACGCTGACCGACCTCGAGGTAGCGAAGGACTTCGATCGTGCCGACGTGCTGGGGCTCGTGGGCGCGGTCGAGTCGCGATCCGGGCATCCGATCGCGCGCGCGATCGTCGAGGCAGCCGAACGCGAAGGCGGCCCCTTGCCCGCGCCGACCGCGTTCGAGTCCGTGACCGGAATGGGGGTACGGGCGACGGTCGAGGGAAAGCGCATCGAGGTCGGCGCCGACCGGTTCATGCGGTCGCTCGGGCTGGACGTGGGGGGCTTCGCCGCGACCGCCACGCGCCTCGCGAGCGAGGGCAAGTCGCCGATGTACGCCGCGATCGACGGGCGCCTCGCGGCGATCCTCGCGGTCGCCGACCCGATCAAGGCGGACACGCCCGCGGCCATCGAGGCGCTGCATCGCCTCGGGCTCGAGGTCGCCATGGTCACCGGCGACAACGAGCGGACGGCCAGGGCGATCGCGACGCGACTCGGCATCGACGAGGTGGTCGCCGAGGTGCTGCCCGAGGGGAAGGTCGAGGCGGTGCGCGAGCTCCAGGCCCGTCACGGTCGCCTGGCATTCGTCGGCGACGGCATCAACGATGCCCCCGCGCTGGCCGCCGCGGACGTCGGCCTGGCGATCGGCACCGGCACCGACGTGGCGATGGAGGCCGCCGACGTGGTGCTCATGTCGGGCAGCCTCCAGGGCGTGCCCATCGCCATCGCGCTGTCGCGGGCCACGATTCGCAACATCCGCCAGAACCTCTTCTGGGCCTTCGCCTACAACACGGCGCTGATCCCGGTGGCGGCGGGAATCCTCTATCCGGCGTGGGGCGTGCTGCTGTCGCCCGTCTTCGCGGCGGGCGCGATGGCGCTCTCCAGCGTCTTCGTCGTCGGCAATGCGCTGCGCCTGCGGCGCTTCGAGCCACCCGCCGTTACCGCCGCGATGCGCGCGGGCCGGGAGTCGCGATGAATATCGGCGAGGCATCCAGGGCGTCGGGCGTCTCGGCCCGGATGATCCGCCATTACGAGCGGATCGGACTGGTGCCGCCGGCGAGCCGCTCGGACTCGGGATACCGGCACTACGGCGAGGCCGATGTGCATCGCCTGCGCTTCGTTCGACGCGCCCGCGACCTCGGGTTCTCCGTGGCGGAGATCGCGGAGCTCCTGAGCCTGTGGAACGACCGCTCGCGCCACAGCGCGGACGTCAAGCGCCTGGCCGAGGCCCACATCGCCGATCTCGAGGCGCGCATCGCCCGGCTTCGCGAGATGGCCGACACCTTGCGGACCCTGAGCGACTGCTGCGCAGGCGACGACCGGCCGGACTGCCCGATCCTCGAGGAACTCGGGCAGCCCGAAGCCGGTCGCGCGGGCGACGATGCGAGCGGCGACGCGAAGACTGCCGTCAGGCAGCCGGGGAGGTCGGCGGGAAATCCGCGTCGAGCAGCGCCTGCTCGATCTGGTCGCGAGGCGCCGACGAAGTGACCACCACGCGCCGGCTGGGCGGATCGGCGACCACCTTCGCGTCGGGATCCACCGACTGGATGGCGCGTGTCACGCCACGGGCGCAACCGTCGCAGGTCATATTCTCGATGTGGAATTCAAGCTCCATGGCAGCCTCCCGGCAATCGACTAACTGGTTGCCAGCATAATGCTTGCCACCGTTGGAAGCTCAAGCGTCAGTCCCCCTGGCGCTTCGCCCGCCAGGGACGCGACCCGTCCACCTCGCCGCGCATCCTCGCGCCCCTGACCTCGCCCGTGTAGCGCTCGCCGGCGACGGAGAAGCTGATCCGGGTGCCGTCGAGTCGACCCTCGCTGATCGGCTGGGCGGAATCGCCCCGCCGCAGCACGCCCTCGAGCATCTGGAATCGCTGCTTCAGCTCGAGCTCGGCATCGCCCAGCGTCCATCGCCCTTCGACGCGCGCGGGCACGACCCACTTGTACGCCATGCAATAGCCCGGGCATCCCTCCTTGATGTGCACCATCTCGTCCGCCTCCCAGTCGCCCATCTCGAACGAGTTCGAGACGATGCGAGTGCCCGGCTTCATCGCGAGCAGGGTAGGACGCAGCTTGATGTTGAGGTCCGGCAGGAGGTACATCGTGACCACGGTGGCATCCGAGAAGTCCGTCTCGAAGATGTCCCCCTGTTCGAAGGTGGCCATCCGCGACACGCCCTCCTCCCTCGCCGCCCGCTTCGACAGCGCCACGAGGTCCGGGTTGAACTCGATCCCGTGCGCCCGGGTGCCGCGCTTGGCCGCGGTGATCACCGTCCGGCCATCGCCGGAGCCCAGGTCCACCAGGTAGTCGCGCGGCGTGATCTTCGCCATGTCGAGCATCGCATCGACGAGTCGCTGGTTGGTCGGGACCCAGACCACGTCCTTGCCGGCCTGGCCGACCCTCGGTTCGTAGTCGGTGCTGTCGGCCTCCGTGCTGGTCGCGCAGCCGACGGCCACGATACAGAGAAGCGCGAGAAGGACAGATCGGGCGGCTCGCTGCATAGGACTGACTCCTTGGGCAATGAACGATGAATGCGCAGGATGCGCCAGATTCTGGCACAGCATCCGGCGACGCGACGCGATCTCCGCCGGGCATCGCCCGTGCTGGCGTACCCCGAGGAGATCGCCATGCCAGGACCCGGACACCGCCCATCGCCATCCGCGACCATCCGCCACGCCGTCGTCGCGGGGAGCCTGGCGAGCCTGCTCTCCGCGGCGGCGCTCGCGGCCGCCGGGCGGCGCGAGAATCGCTCGGCCGCCGCGCCGGTCAATGCAGTGAGCCACTGGTACTGGGGCGACCCGGCGCTCCGGAAGCGTCGCGCGGACGCACGGCACACGCTCAGCGGCTACCTGATCCATCACGGTGCATCGGTGTTCTGGGCGGGGCTGTATGCCTGGGTCGCCCGGGACAGGCCCGTGCTGCGCGAGCCGACGGGCGCGGTCCTGGGAAGCCTGCCGACCGCCGCGCTGGCCTGCTTCGTGGACTTCCGGCTGACGCCGGCCCGGCTCACGCCGGGCTTCGAGCATCGCCTTTCACGGCCCGCGCTGGCGGGGGTCTATGCCGCATTCGCCCTCGGCCTCGCCGCCGGGACGATCCTGGTCGGCGCCGAACCGGACCGTGGGCGGGAACGGGGCCCGGGTGACCGCCGCGCGCGGCCGCGCCGGCCATGAGGGACGAAGGCGACCGCCCGAGCATGAAGGTCCTGCTCACGGGCGCGTCCGGACTGATCGGCGGCCGGCTGGCGATCGCGCTGGCCGAGGCCGGCCACGAGGTGATCGCGGCCGGGCGCAATCCGCGTCCCGGACAGGGAGGCGCGACGCTCGTGGTGGACTTCTCGGAGCCGCCTTCCGCGGACTGGTGGGCCGCCAGGCTGCACGGCGTGGACATCGTGATCAATGCCGTCGGCATCTTCCGGGAACGCGGCCGCCAGCGCTTCGACGTCCTGCACACCCGCGCTCCGGTCGCGCTCTTCGAGGGCGCGGCACGTGCCGGCACCCGACTGGTGGTGCAGCTGTCGGCCCTCGGCAGCGATGCGGGGGCCGCCACGCCCTACCATCGCAGCAAGCATCGGGCGGACGAGGCGCTCCGGGCCATGCCCGTCGCCTCGGTCATCGTGCAGCCGTCGCTGGTGTGCGCCCCCGAGGGCGCGAGCTCCCGCCTGTTTCGGCGGCTCGCGCTGTTGCCCGTGCTGGCACTCCCCGGAACCGATGCGCCGGTCCAGCCGATCCATGTCGAGGACCTCGCCGAGGCGATCGTGCGCATGGTCCAAGTGCCGCGGACCGGTTCCGTCACGGTGCCCGCCGTGGGGCCCGAGCCGATGCCGCTCGCCTGCTATCTCGCCCGACTGCGTCGCGCCTTGGGCGTCGAGCGCCCGGCATGGCGGCTGCGGGTGCCGCCGTCGGTCGCGCTCCCGGCGGCCCGCCTGCTGGCGCGCCTGCCCGGCAGCCTGGTGGATGCCGATGCGGTGCGCATGCTCCTCCGGGGACAGTCGGCCGATCCTTCGGCGATCGCGTGCTGGCTGGGGCGTTCGCCAAGGCCGGTGGACGCCTTCATTCCAGCCGGGGAGGGACAGGATCTCGCGCGCGAGGCCAAGCTGGACAACCTTGCCGTCGCGGCGCGCCTGGCCATCGCGGCGGTCTGGATATGGACGGGGATCGTGTCGCTGGGCCTCTTCCCCGTGGAGGACAGTCTCGCCCTGCTCGCGGACTTCGGCCTGCAAGGCGCGCCCGCGCTGTGGGCGCTCCATGCCGGCGCCGTCCTCGACATCGCGCTCGGCGTGCTGACGCTCGCGGCGCCCGCCCATTGGATGGGACGGGTCTGGCTGGCGCAGCTGGCCGTGATCGCCGGCTACACCGCGGTGATCACGCTGCGCATGCCGCACTGGTGGCTGCATCCCTACGGGCCGCTCACCAAGAACCTGCCGATGATGGCGCTGGTCGCCCTCCTCTGGGCCATGCAACGCGGGCGCTGAGACATGGACTACCTGTTCGTGAAGTGGCTGCATGTGCCGTCCTCCACGATCCTGTTCGGGACCGGCATCGGCACCGCCTTCTACCTGCTCGTCTCTTCATTGAGCCGGGATGTCGCACTGGCGACGGGGGTCACGCGCTGGGTGGTCCGGGCCGACTGGCTTTTCACCGCGACCACGGTCGTGCTGCAGCCTGCCACCGGCCTCTGGCTCGCAAGACAAGCCGGCTTCCCCCTGGGCGCGACCTGGCTCGCCTGGTCGATCGCGCTCTATGCGCTCGCGATCGCGTGCTGGTTGCCGGTGGTCTGGTTGCAGATGCGGCTGCGCGACCTCGCGGCCGAGGCGCATGCGACCGGCGCTCCCCTGTCGTCACGCTACTGGATCGCCTTCCGATGGTGGTTCGCCCTGGGCGTGCCCGCGCTCGGCTCCTTCCTCGCCATCTTCTGGCTGATGGTCGCCAGGCCGGCCTGAGTCGGGAGGCAGGCGGGACGGCCGTCAGGCACCGCCGAGGCCGGGCGCGGCGTCGCTCCTGCGCCGGGCATCGCCGTCCTCGGCGAAGATGGGCTGCGAGGCCTCGAGAAGCTCGTGATGCAGGCGGGCAAGCTCGCGTGCGCACTCCTGCGCCTGCTCGCGCGCCCCTGCGTCTCCCGAATGAAGTCGCGCCACGGCTTCCTCGAACCGGACGGTGGCCGCCTTCCAGTCCTCGTACGCGAGCGTGAACAGCTCGAGCGACGTTGCCTGCGCCCACTCCGGTGTCGCCGGCGAACGCGCACGGGCGCGGCCGGCTTCGGTCCTGGTTCTGCTGTATTGGTGTCCCATGGTTTCGAGCCAGCAATAGTCGTTCCTCGTCCATAGCGGCCGAAGGGTCCGGCGCTGCCCGGACGAGGGACCCGTCGCTCGGGCATGTCCATTGCCGACGAGGAACGACGGCGCCGCGTTCGCGGCGATTGCGAACCCGCGAGGAAAGCGAGCCATGCTGGCCATGAACTACCGGGGGCCCTACCGGGTCCGGGCGGACCACAGGCGCGAGCCCACGATCGAGCATCCGAACGATGCGATCGTGCGCGTGACGCGCTCCTGCATCTGCGGCTCCGACCTTCATCTCTACCATGGGCTCGTGCCGGACACCCGCATCGGCTCCACGTTCGGTCACGAGTTCACCGGCATCGTCGAGGAGGTCGGTTCGTCCGTCAGCCGGCTCAAGAAGGGCGACCATGTCCTCGTACCCTTCAACATCTTCTGCGGCAGCTGCTACTTCTGCGAGCGCGAGCTCTACAGCAACTGCCACAACGTCAATCCGGCGGCGACCGCCGTCGGCGGCATCTACGGCTATTCGCATACCACGGGGGGCTATGCGGGCGGGCAGGCGGAGCTCGTGCGGGTACCGCTCGCCGATGTGGGCCCCACCCTCATCCCGCCCGACATCGAGCTCGACGACGCGGTGATGCTGACCGATGCGTTCCCCACCGGCTACCAGGCCGCGGAAATGGGCGGGATCCGCGAGGACGACACGGTCGTGGTCTTCGGCGCGGAACCCGTCGGCATCTTCGCCGCCAGGTCGGCCTGGCTGCTGGGCGCCGGCAGGGTGATCGTCGTGGACGAGGTCGAGTACCGCCTCGACTTCGTGCGGCGCTTCGCGGAATGCGAGACGGTCAACTTCCGGGAAGTGCGCGACATGGCCGTGCACCTGAAGCGCATGACCGACGGGCTGGGACCGGACGTCTGCATCGACGCCGTCGGCGCGGAGGCCTCGGGCAACGCAATGCAGCGCCTGACCGGCGTTCACCTCATGCTGCAGGCGGGCGCCGCCACGGTGCTGCACTGGGCGATCAATTCCGTCCGCAAGGGCGGCACGGTGTCCATCGTCGGCGTCTACGGTCCCACGTTCAATGCCGTTCCGATCGGGAACGCCGTGAACAAGGGACTGACGCTGCGCATGAACCAGGCGAGCGTGAAGCGCCACCTGCCGCGGCTCATCGAACACGTCCGGGCCGGGCGCGTCAGGCCGTCGGCGGTGATCACCCACCGCATTCCGCTCGAACACGTGGCCGACGCGTACCACATCTTCTCGAGCAAGCTGGATGGCTGTATCAAGCCGGTGCTGACCATGCCGTCCGCCCACTGATTGCAAGGAGCCCGTCATGACGGACGATCGCGTGACCTCGGCCGGTCTGCCGACCCTCGGAAGCGAGACGACCGGGGGAACTGGCGCTTCCCGCCGCCTGGCCGCCCGACCCGCCGGCTGGGGCGCCGACCTCGCGCCGCGCGATCGCCCGGCCGAGCCGATGGAACGCCGGCCCGCCCGGCTCGACGTGCCATGGCACGTGCCCGAACCGCAGCGCCCGCGCGTCGAGATACTCACCTCGGTCGAACGCCCGGGCATCACGCCGGTGTTCGGCACGACGCAGCCGCCGCATGGCCTGAGCGGAACGGTGCGTCGTCATGCCTTTCGCTACAGCGAAAGCGACCTGAGGCACTGGCTGCTGCTGCTCGCCGCGGACCGCATCGACATGGGCGAGGGGCTGCTGGACGACCTTCGCTCCGGACGCATTCCGAACGTGCCGGCGGAAATGGGCCTGCGCGCCGAGCTGCGCCACAATCCGCGAGGGGCCGCGCGCAAGGCCGGTTTCCTGCTGGCCGGCGCCACCTTCGCGTACCTGGCCTACCGGGCCTCGCGCAGGCGTTGAGACGGCGGGGCGAGCTCGTCGCCCCGGCCTCCCTCAGCCCTGGATCGAGGCCTGCACGAGTGCCGCGACGATCCCCGCGACGCTCGCGCTCATCAGCCCGATGGCGACCGGCAGGCCGAACCGCCGGCCGCCGCTCACGAACGCGACGACGCTCTTGGCCGTCGAACTCGCCAGCAGCACACCGGCGACCGCCCACTGCGCCTGGCGCAGCTCGATGGTGCCGTCCCTGAACAGGGTGGCGATCGTCGCGCTCGCTGCCTGCAGCTCCGCGAATGCCGTGACGATGGTGGTGGCCAGCGCCGCTTCCGGGCCGAGCCAGTGCCCGGCCACATGCGACACGATCAGGACGGCCGAAATCAGGGCGGCGAGCCCGATCGCCTGGCCGATCCGGAACATGCGAGCCTCGGTCCTGGGCGGCCGATCGTCCCGCTCCCCGCGGTGCACGCCGAGCAGGGCGCCCAGGGCGAGCACGCAGCCGGCCGACAGGAGGATGGAGGCGACCCTCGGCAACAGGTCGGGCGCGATCGCGAGGAGGATGGGAACGAAGAGGCTGAGCGATGCGAGGTTCGCCATCATCACCGCGCCCACCGCCGTGTACCGGCGCGCCGGTTCCTCCGTGGCCCTCTGCCCGAAGCTCGCCGTGGCCGCCGTGGACGAGACGTAGCCGGCGAAGAACCCCGAAAGGACCAGGCCCCAGCGCCGGCCGGCGACACGCAGGGCCACATGGCCGAGGGCGCCGACCCCCATGACCAGCACGACGAGCTTCCAGACCGTCGCGAGATTGAGCGCCCCGTAGGGGCCGATCGGCTCGTCGGGCAACAGCGGGAGGACGATCAGCGCGAACGCGAGCAGGACCAGCCCGTCGGTGACCTCGCGATTGCTGATCAGTTCGCGACTGAAGCGGTGCAGGCGTGCCTTGGCCTGGATCAGGATGGCCACCAGCACCGCGAGGGCGCCCGCCGCCCCGGGCTCGCGCATCGCCAGGCCGCCCAGCAGGCAGCTGCACACGAGGGCCGCCTCCGCGGTGACGCCGGCATCATGGCCCGCGGTACGGAGGTAGCTGAGCGCGGCGAATGCCCCGACCAGGAGGAGGACGACGAGGAACACCGGTGCGCCCAGCCAGGTGGCGATCGCGCCAAGAAGCGACGCCAGGGTGTGCGTGCGCAGTCCCGCCGCGACGGCCGGATCGTCGCTCTTGCGCCTTTCGTACACCAGGCCGATGAGCAGTCCGGCCCCGAGCGCAGTGGTGAGTGAAAGCAGCGGCAAGGCTTCGGGATCCATTTGCCGAATATGCCATGCGCGCGCGGGCCGCGAGGCCCCGCGACGGCCTGCAGGCCCCCGGGTACCGAGACGGCGACGGCCGCGCCGGCGATCCGGGCGCTATCCCTCCGGCGCCGCCAGGCGCACCAGCCAGGCGTCGCGGCCATCCTCGAGCAGCCAGATCGCGCCGTCGGGCCCCTGCTCCACCTCCCGGATGCGCTGCTTCATGTCGATGCGCTGGGCCTCGCGGGCTGAGTCGCCCTCGAACTCGATGCGCACGAGCGCGCGCGCAGACAGGCCGCCGATGAAGCCGTTGCCCTTCCACTGCGGGAACATCGCGCCGTCGTAGATGATGAAGCCCGCGGGCGAGATCACCGGCGTCCAGCTGATCACCGGGGCACGAAACTCCGGCCGCGTGGCATGGCCGGGAATGGGCGTGCCATCGTAGTGATCGCCTTCCGAGACGACTGGATAGCCGTAGTTCGCGCCGCGCTCGACGAGGTTGAGCTCGTCGCCGCCACGTGGCCCCATTTCGTGGGCCCACAGGCGACCGTCGGCATCGAACGCCATGCCGAGGATGTTCCGATGGCCGAGGGACCAGACCTGCGCGGCCACGCCGCCCTGCGCGGCGAAGGGATTGTCGTCCGGCACCCGGCCGTCGTCGTGAAGGCGCACGATCTTGCCGAGGTTGGAGCCCATGTCCTGGGCCGGATCGAAGGCCTGGCGCTCGCTCGAGCTGATCCAGAGCATGCCTTCGCGGTCGAAGACGATGCGATGCCCGAAATGGCCGCTGCCGCCGAGCTTGGGCACCTGGCGCCAGATCACCTCGAGGCCCTCGAGCCTGCCGCCGCCGGCATCCAGCTCGAGCCGCGCCCGCGCCACAGCCGCCCCAGCGCCGCCGGCACCCGCCTCCGCATAGCTGATGTACACGAGCCGGTTGTCCGCGAACCCGGGATGGAGGACGACATCCCCGAGGCCGCCCTGGCCCCCGTACACGACATCGGGTACGCCGGCGACGACATGCCGGCTGCCTTGCACGGGATCGAAAAGGCGCAGCGTGCCCGCCTTCTCCGTGACCAGCAGGCGACCGTCGGGAAGGAACGTCATCGCCCATGGCTCGTCGAACTGCGCAATCCGCTGGAGCTCGAACCTCACCTCGCCGGCCGGGGAAGGCGCGGGCGGGGGTGCTGGCGAAGGCGAAGGAGAAGGCGAAGGAGAAGGCGCCGGTGCCGGTGCGGGCGCGACCGGGCCCGCGACACCCGGACCGGGTTCGTTCGCGCCGCCCCCGCTACATGCCGCCAGCAATGTCGCGACGCCCACGGCGCCCAGTGTCCGCAACATGGCATGCCCTCCTTCCGGACCGGATGTTGTTGCCAGTCGACCCGGTCGGCGTATCCTAGCCCCAACATCACCCTGCCGGTCCAGCCGGCATCTCACAGGAGGTCGCCTCATGTCCAGGCCCACCGACTCCTCCAGCCCCCCCAACGGACTTACCGGCTCGTCCACCACGGGCACGGGCACACCGGCCGCGAGCGATCGGCACTCGCTTACCCTGGGCCCCGACGGTCCGATCCTCCTGCACGATGTGCACTTCCTCGAGCAGATGGCGCACTTCAATCGCGAGAAGGTGCCCGAGCGCCAGCCCCATGCGAAGGGTGGCGGCGCCTTCGGCGTGTTCGAGACCACCGAGGACGTGTCCCAGTACACGCGCGCGGCCCTGTTCCGCAAGGGCGCGCGGACCGATGTCCTCGCACGCTTCTCGACCGTGGCGGGCGAAGCGGGCAGCCCGGACACGTGGCGCGACGTGCGTGGCTTCTCGCTGAAGCTCTACACCGAGGAGGGCAACTACGACCTGGTGGGCAACAACACGCCGATCTTCTTCGTCCGCGATCCCATGAAGTTCCCGCACTTCATCCGCAGCCAGAAGCGCCTGCCCGACTCCGGCCTGCGGGACAACCACATGCAGTGGGACTTCTGGACCAGCAACCCCGAGACGGCGCACCAGGTGACCTACCTGATGGGCCCTCGCGGCCTGCCGCGCACCTGGCGCCACATGAACGGCTACGGCTCGCACACCTTCATGTGGATCAATGCCGCGGGCGAGAAGTTCTGGGTGAAGTACCACTTCCACACCCTGCAGGGGATGGCGTTCTTCACCAACGAAGAAGCCGCGGCCATGGCCGGCCGCGATGCGGACTTCCATCGGCGCGACCTGTTCGACGCGATCGCGCGCGGCGACCATCCACGGTGGAAGCTGTCGGTCCAGGTCATGCCCTACGAGGAGGCGAAGAGCTACCGGCTCAATCCCTTCGACCTCACCAAGACGTGGCCGCACACGGACTATCCGCTCATCCCGGTGGGCGTGATGACGCTCGATCGCAATCCCGAGAACTTCTTCGCCCAGATCGAGCAGGCGGCGTTCTCGCCGGGCAACACGGTGCCGGGCATCGGCCTGTCGCCCGACAAGATGCTGCTCGGCCGCGCATTCGCCTACGCCGACGCGCAACGCAACCGGATCGGCACCAACTTCCACCAGCTTCCGGTCAACCAGCCCAGGGTGCCGGTCAACACGTACATGTTCGACGGACAGATGGCGTACCACCACAGCGGCAAGCTTCCGGTGTACGCGCCCAACAGCGGCGGTCGCCCGTGGTCGGACGAGAGCGGCGCCGTGGCCGATGGCTGGGAAGCCGACGGAACCATGGTGCGCAGCGCCTACACCCTTCGCGAGGACGACGACGACTTCGGCCAGCCGGGCATCCTCGTGCGCGACGTGTTCAGCGCCGCCGACCGGGACGCCCTCGTCGAGACGGTCTCCGGTTCCCTTCTGGGCGGCGTACGCAGCCCGGTGCTCGAACGCGCCTTCGCCTACTGGAAATCGATCGACCCCGAGGTCGGGCGGCGAATCGAGGAGAAGGTTCGCCACGGCGGCGCCCGGGAGCCGGCCGCAGGCATGGGCGAGGCCTGAGCGGGCCACCGCAGGCGGCGAAACGGCTCCGCCCGGCTACGTATTCGTCTGGTCGGGAGGAACCCCTTGCGGGAGGCCCGTTGCCCCCGGCTTCTTCCGTGATACGCGGGCATTGGCCCACGCCGTAACAGCTCATGGAGATCGAGCCCAGCGCATAGCCGCGCAGCAGCCGGTCGACGCCGACGCCCTCCTCGGTCGCGAGCCCCGCGATGTAGAGCAGCGGGATGAAGTGATCGGGCGTCGGCACGGCGAGCGGGAAATCCGGATGCTCGAGCAGCTTCAGGATGTCGCCGGGCGTGCTCGCCAGCAGCTCGGCGGCCGCATCGTCGAACCGCTCCGCCCAGTCGAACGCCGCATCGGGCTTGCCCCACTGCACCCGCCCGAGGTTGTGGACGACATTGCCGCTGCCGAGCAGGAGCACGCCACGATCCCGCAGGGGCGCGAGCCGGGCCGCGAGCTCCAGGTGGTACTCCAGGGGTCGCAGCGCATTGATCGACAGCTGGACGACGGGGACGTCGGCCTGCGGGTAGAGGTGCGCCAGCACGCTCCAGGTTCCATGGTCCAGCCCCCACTGGTCGATGTCGAGGCCGACCCACATCGGCTTGACCAGCTCCACCACCTCCTTCGCGAGTTCCGGCGAGCCGGCCGCCGGATACCGGAAGTCGAAAAGTTCCTTGGGGAAGCCGTAGAAATCGTGGATCGTCCGGGGCTGCGCCATGGCCGTGACCGCGGTGGCACCGAAGTACCAGTGGGCCGAGACGACGAGTACGGCACGCGGCCGCGGCAAGGCCTGGCCGAATGCACGCCATGCCTGCGTGAACCCGTTGCGCTCGAGCGTGTTCATCGGGCTGCCATGCCCGATGAAAAGCGCCGGCATGCGCCCGTCCATGGTCGTCTCCCCGTCCGATACACGATGATTCGTCCAGCATGTCAGCCCCGTGGGCCGAGGGCAAGCCCGTCGGCCACCGATCGCGATGCCCTTGACAGCGACCGGAGAACTGGCATTTCATCGAGCCCATCGCTTTTCGGCGGCCTCCCGCCACTCCCCTCGTCCCCATGACCGACTTCACCATCTGGCTGGAGGCAGCTTTCCTCGGCCTCATCCAGGGCCTGACCGAGTTCCTGCCGATCTCCTCCAGCGCCCACCTGCGTATCGTCGGCCCCCTGCTGCCTTCCGGCGGCGATCCGGGCGCGGCGTTCACGGCGATCACGCAGATCGGGACCGAAGCGGCCGTGCTCCTCTACTTCAGGCACGACATCCTGCGCATTGCGCGGGCATGGCTGGCTGCCCTCCTCTATCCGGACGCCCGCGGGACGCCCGATGCGCGCATGGGCTGGCTCATCATCATCGGCACGCTGCCCATCGCGATCCTCGGCCTGCTCTTCAAGGAGACCATCGAGGGCAGGCTCCGCAATCTCTATCTCACGGCGGCGATGCTGATCCTCTTCGCGGTGTTCCTTGCCGCCGCGGACCGCTACGGGCGCAAGGAGCGCACCCTCGACCGCCTGGGCTGGCGTCACGGCCTGCTGTTCGGCTTCGCGCAGGCGCTGGCGCTGATTCCCGGCGTTTCCCGCTCGGGCGGGACCATCACCGCCGGGCTGATGATGGGCTACACGCGCGAAGCCGCGGCCCGCTACTCCTTCCTGCTCGCGATCCCGGCCGTCCTCGCCTCCGGCTTCTACCAGCTCTACCGCAGCTGGGAGATCGGCAGCCCGATTCCGCCCGGCCCCACGGCCCTGGCCACGGCGGTGGCCTTCGGCGTGGGCTATGGCGTCATCGTGCTGTTCCTGAGGCTGGTGTCGACCCGCGACTACATGCCCTTCGTGTACTACCGTATCGCCCTGGGCGTGCTCGTGCTGGCGCTGCTGGCCACCGGCATCCTCAGCCCCTACTGATGGAACCGGCGAGCAAGCGGACGACAGCCTGCGCCCGCCGGCACATGCGGGTACACCCGGGCCCCGCGCGATGACGCTCGAGATCGCCCTCGTGCTGGCGATCGCCCTGGTCGCCGTCACGCTCTTCGCCACCGAGAAGCTGCGCATCGACGCCATCGCCCTGCTGGTGCTCACCAGCCTCGTGCTCACGGGGCTCGTCGAGCCGGCGCAGGCCCTGTCCGGGTTCAGCAACTCCGCCACGATCACCGTGGCGGCCATGTTCGTGCTCGCGGCCGGGCTCCAGAACAGCGGCGCGCTGTCGCGCATCGGCGACCTGCTCGGTCGTGCACGGTCGCCGACGCAGTTCCTCCTCATGCTGTTCGCCGTGCTAGCGGTCATCGCGCCGTTCGTGAACAACACGGCGGTCGTCGCCGTCTTCATGCCGATCGTCATCGGGGCTACCGCGAGCATCGGCATGTCGGCCTCGAAGGCCCTGATCCCGCTGTCGTACGTGTCCCAGACGGCCGGCGTCTGCACCCTGGTCGGCACCTCGACCAACCTGCTCGTCAACGGCATGGCGAGGGACCTGGGCCATCCGGGCTTCGGCATGTTCGAGTTCACGCCCCTGGGCGTCGCGTGCCTGGTCGCGGCCTGCGCCTATCTCCTGACGGTGGGCCGCTGGCTGCTGCCGGACACCCGTAGCACCGAGCTGGTCGAGCACTACGAGCTCGGCAAGTACATTACCGAGCTTCGCGTCATGCCCGACTCCTCCCTGATCGGCACCACGGTGGCCGAGGCGGGCCTGCTGGGTGAGTACGGCGTCCATATCCTCGGGTTGCTGCGGGGCGAGCGGAAGATCGCGTCACCGCGTACCCAGCAGTTGCGCGAGGGGGATGTGCTGCTCGCCCGGGGCGACTGGTCGCAGCTCGACGAGCTGCGCAAGGGCGCCGGGCTCGAGGTGAATGCCGAGTTCAAGCTCCGGCAACAGGCATTCGAGGAGGTCGACCAGGTCCTCACCGAGGTCATGATCGCACCCCGATCGCGGGTGATCGGCAGCACGCTGGGCATGCTGGACCCGGGATGGGACCACGACACGACGGTACTCGGCATCCATCGGCGAGGCCAGGTCCTGCGCGACGAGTTGCGCAATGTCCGCCTGCAGGTCGGCGATATCCTGCTCATGCTGATCCCGAAGGCGGGCATGCCCGCCTTGCGCAGGGACCGGAACGTCATCGTCCTGTCCGAGCGCGACCCCGGGAAGCCGGGCGGCTGGCGCGCGCCCTTCGCGCTCGCGACCATGGCGCTGGTGATCGTCACATCGGCGATCGGCCTGGCGCCGATCGCGGTGACCGCGCTCGCCGGTGCCGTGGCCATGACGCTGGCGGGCTGCCTCGATGCGGAGGATGTCTACGACGGCATCGACTGGCGCATCATCGTCCTCCTGGCGGGCCTGCTGCCCCTGGGCGTCGCGATGACCGAGACGGGCGCCGCGCAGTTCCTCGTCGAGAACACCGTCGGCCTCGTGAGCGGGCTCGGGCCATGGGTCGTGCTGGCCGTGCTCTACCTGATGGCGCTGCTGCTCACCGAGTTCATGAGCAACGCAGCGGCCGCCGTGCTGCTCACGCCGATCGGGATGTCCACGGCGGCGCTGCTCGACGTGAGTGCCACGCCCTTCCTGATCGCGGTCACCTTCGCGGCATCGACGAGCTTCGCCACGCCGGTGGGCTACCAGACCAACACGATGGTGTATGGCGCCGGCGGCTACCGGTTCAGCGACTTCGTCAAGGTGGGGCTGCCGCTGAACCTGATCTTCTGGGCGCTCGGCGTGACGCTCATCCCGCGGTTCTGGCCTTTCTGAGCCGGCCGCGCTAGAGCCTGCACCGCTGGCCGAGGCGCGGCGCCGTGGCCTCCCAGCCGAGTTCGCGACCGATGCGCTCGCGCAGCGCCTCGGAGGCGTCCGGTTCGCCGTGGACGATGAACACCCGGCGCGGCGGCCTGCGAAAGCCCGACAGCCATCGCACCAGCTCGTCGCTGTCGGCATGGGCCGAGAGCATGGGCAGCTCGGTGACCTCGGCCTTCACTTCCACCCACCGGCCATGGATGCGGACCTCGCGCGCCCCGTCGAGGAGCTTGCGCCCCCGCGTGCCCGCCGCCTGGAAGCCGGAAAAGAGCAGCGTGCTGCGATGGTCGGTGCCGAACGCGACGATGTGATGAAGGACCCTGCCGCCGGTGGCCATGCCGCTCGCCGAGATGATCACCTTGGGGTAGGGGTTGGCCGACAGTGCCTTCGACTCCTCGGCATCGCGCACGCAGGTCACGTCCGCGGCGGCGGCCTCGTAGTCCCGCACCGAGAGGCGATGGTCATCCCCATGGGCGCTCATGAGCTCGCCGGCGCTGGTCGCCATCGGGCTGTCGAGGTACACGGGGACATGGCCGAGGCGACCCGCCCGGCGCAGCCGCCAGATGTCGTGGATCAGCGCCTGGGCGCGGCCGACGGCAAACGCCGGCACCACCACCGTGCCGCCGCGCGAGACGGTGCGCTCGATCACCGTGCCGAGCGCCTCGAGGGGGTCGCCCCGATCGTGGCGGCGGTTGCCGTAGGTGGACTCGACCACGATGTAGTCGGCCTCGGGCACCGGTTCCGGATCGTGCATGACGGGATCGTCGTACCGGCCCACGTCGCCGGAGAACACGATCCGCCGCCCGCCGATCTCGAGCTCCACGCTGGCCGCGCCCAGGATGTGGCCGGCGCGGCGCAGCAGCATCCTGGCGCCGCCGGGCAGCGCGACCGACTCGTGCCATGGCACGTCCGAGAACAATGCCAGGGCGCGCTCCGCATCGACGACCCGGTAGAGCGGCAGCGCCGGCGAATGCTTGGTGAAGCCCTTGCGGTTCGCGTACTCGGCGTCCCGTTCCTGGATGAACCCGGCATCGCGCAGGATGAGGCCGGCGACGTCGCGGGTGGCCGGCGTCGCATGGATCCGGCCGGAGAAGCCTTCGCGCACCAGGCGAGGAAGGTACCCGCAATGATCCAGGTGCCCGTGCGTCAGCACCACCGCGTCGATGTCGCCCGCCGGCACCTGGAACGGCTCCCAGTTCAGCTCGCGCAGGTTCTTCAGTCCCTGGAAGAGCCCGCAGTCGACCAGGATGCGCGTATCGCCGAACGTCACGAGGTGTCTCGAGCCGGTGACGGTGCCGGCGGCGCCCAGGAACTCCAGTGCGAGCGGTTCCTCCCGTTGCCGGCTCATGGCTCATCCGCCTCGGGTTCGACCAGGTCGCGGCAGTCGCCCCGACCGTCGATCGCGGCCAGCTCCTTCGGGGACAGGAGTCCGGTGCGTTCCCAGCCGGCCACGGCCGCCGCCGCATCGACCGCATGGGCCCAGGTGCAACGATTCGCGAACAGCATGCCCGGCACGTCGAGCGTGCCGCCGCGACTGATATAGCCCAGGGCGCGGGTTCTCGACGGCCCGTCGTCGAGTCGCCGAAGCACGCCGAGCATCGGCTCCGGGCGCGTGTGGCACAGCAGCACCCGCGGAAGACCGGCCGGGAAAAGCCCGCGCAAGGCGGCATCGTCCAGGACGAAGGCCGCCTCGAACTCGTCGCGCGGGACGCGCAGGCGGCCCGGTTCGAGGATCACCGCCACGCAGGAGCGGCGACCCAGCGCGAGCAGGCGCCGGTGGGCCTTCAGTGCCTCCTCGAGCTGGTAGGCGCCGATCGCGACGAATTGCACCTCGGCGTTGGCCACATCGCCATCGATCACGGCGGCCCCCGACCGCGCCAGGGCCTGCGCGCGATCGCCGTCGAGTTCCGTGGCGACGTCTCGCTTGGAAACGACGAGGCAGGCGACCTGGCCCCGCGCCGAATACACCTCTCGCAGCGCGGCCACCGCGGTGTTGCCGTCGACCGGGAACAGGACGCGGGAAGTGTCGGACATCTCCCCGAGCAGCGCCTCGCCGATCGTGGGATCCTGGTGGGACTGCTCGTTCTTCGCGTTCTCCCAGGTATGCGAGGTCACGACGAGCGGCACCGCGTGCCAGCCCGGCGCGCGGCCGATATCCTTCTGGCGACGCGCGAAGATGATCTCCTGGCGCAGCAGGCCGAGCATCTTCATCGCGAAGGCCTCGTAGCTGACGATCAGGTTGAGGCCGCCGGTGTTGCCGAGCGCGGCGGCGGCGACGGCCTCCTCGTTGAGCGCCGTGACGACCGCGCCGTGCAGCGACTCGGGCACGCCCGGCTCGGGCGCATTCACCCTGTGACGCAGCCGCTCGAGCGTGCCGCCCATCTTGTTGCTCGCGAGCTCGTCCGGGTTGCCGATGCGCACCCGAAGGTCGGGATTGGCATCCACCAGTTCGACGAACCAGCGATCCAGCGCCACCATGGCACTGCCCACGACGCCCGGCGCCTCCCATCGGGGCGCCGGCAGGCGCAGCACCTGCGGATGCCGCCAGGCGATGGGATGCCGGCTCTCCAGCGGTCGCCCCTGGCGCTCGTGCACCGCGAGAGCCGCGATGGCCCGGTCCAGCTCGTCGGCGGGCACGTGAAGCGCCCGGGCGCCCGCGTTGAAGAGGTCGCGCGCCCGCGCGTCGGTGTGCGGGTTGCCGCCCAGGGGCAGGTTGTGCGCCGCATTGGTCCCGGCGCCCGGGAACCCGAAGCCCTTTTCCGTCTCGGCAATGACATACGGCAGGCTCGCCGGATAGCGGCGCCCGGGGTCGGCGGCGAAGGCACGCAAGGCATCCTCGGCCTCGACGATGGCGCATGCGATCGCCACGGGATCCCGGCCGTCCACGATGACGGGCGCGAAGCCGTTGTGGCGAAGGTCCTCGGCGAGCCAGGCGGCGCCGCCCTCCTGCACGATCTGGGTCCGCTGCTCGATGCGGCGGCCGTTGAGGATCATGACCGGGATGGCGAAGCCGCAATCCTCCGCGCGCCACCAGCGCGGCGCCCAGTCGCTGCCGCGCTGCTCCTCGAACGCGCCGTCGCTCAGGAAGGCCACGAGGCTCTCGCCGGGCAACGGCATGTGCACGTACTGCAGCTCGGCGAAGCCCAGGTAGCCGCCCTCGGACACGGCGCCCGCCGTGTGCGGACCCGCATGGCTGCCGAGCGGTACGGCCGGCCGGCCCTGGGCATCGATGGCATACGAGTAGAAGTCGCGCAGCAGCCGCGCGAGCCCCGCCTCGCTGCGGTCGTAGCGTCCGCGCTGGCCCTCGGAAACGTCGCCGGTCAGGGCGTTGACCGCCTCGATCGCGGCCACGCAGTGGCCCTGGCCCATCAGCCATCCGCGCGTGGTGCCCGTCAGCGCATTGGCGAGGAGATAGCCGACGAAGGCCATCACCATGTTGAGCGAGCCGCCGGTGTGTCCCTCCGGCGCCGGCTTGAAGTCCTCCGGGCCGAGCGGCGCGCCGGCGGGGTCGAGTCGCAGCGCGTACGTCATGTGCGCCACGACGTTCAGCCCGGCGCAGGCGAGCCGGTCGGCCGCGGCCAGCATCGCCTCGCCTTGCCCGGCGTCGGCGAGGCGGCCATCGGCCACCAGCTTCGCCAGGAGCGCATCCATGCGCTCCACCGTGTCGGCGCGATGGGCGATCGGGCCGTAGCCGCGACGCCAGTCCTGCGAGAAGTTCGATGTGTCGCTCATCTGCTGCCTCCGATTCGGTTCCGGCGGGCTGCCGCCCCGCCGGGAGGTTGCGGTCGCTCAGGCCATCCGGGCGATCGTCCTGCGGAAGCGCCCGAGCGAGAGCGCGAACAGCACGCCCCCGATCAGGCCCAGCGCCAGGAACTGCGGCCAGACGACGTCGAGGCCGGCGCCACGGAACAGGATCGCCTGGCCAAGTTGCACGAAATGCGTGGTGGGCGCCAGCAGCATGACCTGCTGCACCATCTCCGGCATGCTCTCGCGCGGGGTACTGCCGCCCGACAGCATCTGCAGCGGCATGATGGTGAGCATCATCAGCATGCCGAACTGCGGCATGTTGCGCGCCAGGGTGGCGAGGAAGATGCCCATGGCCGCGGTCGCGAACAGGCACATCGCCGCGCCCCCGAGGAAGAGGGCCAGCGAGCCCGCCACCGGCACGCCGAGCAGGCCCCGCACGACGAGGCCGATCGACGCCCAGGCCGCCAGCAGCACCACCAGACCCATCGACCAGGTCTTGGCGAGCATGATCTCGGCGGGCGTCACGGGCATGACGAGCAGGTGCTCGATCGTGCCGCGCTCGCGTTCCCGGATCA
>Ga0079224_100003456_pt1 | contig 19982 bp, 22 predicted proteins | sample Stecom2015_FD_80414 | JGI IMG/M metagenome (GOLD analysis project Ga0079224, IMG submission 80414) | Agricultural soil microbial communities from Utah to study Nitrogen management - Steer compost 2015 | ecosystem: Environmental > Terrestrial > Soil > Agricultural land | place: USA: Utah...
GTTCTCGACGAACGCACGTAGCTCGCCGCCGACGTCCGAGAGCGCGCTTGCCGCCGCGCGCAGCACGACGCCGTGCACCGAGAGCGCGGGACGGCAGCCTTTGCGCCGCACGAAAAGCTTCTTGCCGAGTTGCGCTTCGAGCGCGGAGATATGGGCGGAAACGGCGGGTTGCGAGATGCCGAGGCGCGACGCCGTCCGCGCGAAATGACAGTCTTGCGCGGCGGCGAGGAAGACCTCGAGCTGACGGAGCGTGCAGGGAATCATTCGCGGTGTTACGCCTGCCGTCGAAAGGAATGAGGTTATCGAGCGGGATCGGGAAGTCAACGGCTGCCATGCCATGGCTGCCATGCCGATCGGCGGCAGCCTGACTTACCTTGATTCCGCGTTCTTGGGGTAGTCGTAGTAGAGCAGGCGGCAGACGGTCGGGCCGAGCTGCGACCAGCGATAGGTGTCGACGGCGATCGCGACGACCGCCGACGTCGGCAGGTTGTCGACAGCGAGCGTCGGCAGGAGCCGGTTCGCGACGTCCGTAAGCCCGGGGTTGTGGCCGACGACCAGCACGTGGAGGTCGGCATCGTCCTGCTCGCGGAGCACGTCGAGCAACACCCTTGGCGCCGCGAGGTAGAGCCTGCGATCGACGCGAATCGCCTCGCCGGGGCTGCCGAGTCCCGTGGCGAGGGCGCGCGCGGTGGTCATTGCGCGCACCGCATGACTCGTCAGGATGAGGCCGGGACGCTCGCCTCGGGAAGCGAGGCGCGCGGCCATCGCCGGCGCGTCGCGCGCCCCGCGGCTCGATAGCGGACGCTCATTGTCCGGGAGCCCGGGATCGTTCCAGCTCGATTTCGCATGCCGGAACAGCGTCAACCGCTTCACGCGCTTGCTCGAATCAGAGGAGGCCGGCCTCGAGCCGCGCGGCCTCCGACATCATCGATTGATTCCACGGCGGGTCGAACACGAGCTCGACCTCGGCGCGCTCGACGGTCGGGATCAGCTCGATCTTCTCGCGGACGTCGGCGGCGAGGATATCTCCCATGCCGCAGCCCGGCGCGGTCAGCGTCATCTTGACGTACACGACCCGGTTGCCGTCGTCCGTGCGCTCGATCGAGCATTCGTAGATCAGCCCGAGGTCGACGATGTTGATCGGAATCTCGGGGTCGAAGCACGTGCGCAGCTGCTCCCAGACGACCGCCTCGACGTCGCTTTCGCTCGCGTTCTCGGGAATCTCGGGCAGCTTCAGCGGCTCCTTGCCGATCGCGTCGGCGTCGATGCCGGCGACGCGGAAGAGATTGCCTTCGATGTAGACCGTGAAGCTGCCGCCAAGCGCCTGTGTCACGAAGCCGTACGTGCCGGCCGGAAGGGTGACCTTGTCGCCGGACGGAATCAGCACCGCGTCGCAGTCGCGGGAGAAGGTCACGGGTTCGTTGTGCGCGAAATACATCGGTTACTCAACCCAGAAATTGGTGCGAGGCCTCCTCTTTCGAGAAAACCGTGCCTGGCACCAATTTCTACTCCGTGGATACATGGTCGTTCTCGCCCGACAGCGCCGTCTTCAGCGCATGCCAGCCGAGGCTTGCGCATTTGACCCGTGCGGGGTACTCGCGCACTCCGGAGAGCGCGGCGAGCTTGTCGAGCGTCTCGGGGGCAGCGCCGCTGCCGGTCAGCATCTCGTGAATCTGCTCGAACAGGCGTATCGACTCCTCGACGCTCGCGCCCTTGACCCGCTCGGTCATCAGCGAGGACGACGCCACCGAGATCGCGCAGCCGCTGCCCTTGAACTTGATGTCCGCGATGCGTCCGTCGCCGAGCTTCACGTAGAGGGTCATCCGGTCGCCGCAGAGCGGGTTGACGCCCTCGACGACCCGGTCCGCATCCTCGATCTCGCCGAAATTCCGCGGCGAGCGGTTGTGGTCGAGAATTACCTCGCGGTACAGCTCCTTCAGCTCGTTCACGCGAAGATCTCCAGCGCCCGCTCGAGGCCGACCAGCAGCCGGTCGACGTCGTCACGGTTGTTGTAGAGCGCAAAGGACGCTCGTGCCGTCGCCGGCACGCCGAAACGCTCCATCACCGGCATCGCGCAATGATGGCCCGTCCTGATCGCGACGCCTTCGCTGTCGACGATCGTGCCGACGTCGTGCGCGTGCACGCGGTCGAGGACGAACGAGAGGACACTCGCCTTGTGCTCGGCCGTGCCGATGATCCGCGCGCCGGGGAGCGCCGCGACGCGATCGGTCGCGTACTCGAGAAGCGCATGCTCGTGCTCGGCGAGCGCGTCGAAATCGATCGAATCGAGAAAATCGACGGCTGCGCCGAGCGCTACCGCGCCGGTCACGTTCGGGGTGCCCGCCTCGAACTTGTAGGGCAGGGCGTTGTAGACGGTCTTGTCGAAGCTCACCGACAGGATCATCTCGCCGCCGCCCTGGTAGGGGGGCATCCCGTCGAGCACGGCGCGCTTCCCATAGAGCACCCCAATGCCGGTCGGCGCGAACATTTTGTGCCCCGAGAAGGCGTAGAAGTCGCAGTCGAGGGCGGTGACGTCCGGCCGCAGATGCGCCATCGCCTGCGCGCCGTCCACGAGGACGTACGCTCCGGCCGCGCGCGCGAGCCCGATGATGCGCTCGAGCGGATTCACGGTGCCGAGCGCATTCGAGACGTGGGCGACGGCGACGATGCGGGTGCGGGGAGTCAACAGCCGCTCGAACGCGTCGAGGTCGATCTCGCCGCGGTCCGTGATCGGCGCCGGCACGAGGCGGGCGCCGGTGCGCTCGCAGACGAGCTGCCACGGGATGATGTTCGAGTGGTGCTCCATGTGCGAGATCAACACCTCGTCGCCCTCGCGCAGCACACTGCCGCCGAGGCTCGCCGCGACGAGATTGATCGACTCGGTCGTGCCTCGCGTGAATACGATCTCGTCCGTGCCCGACGCGTTCAGATACGCGCGGATCTTCTCCCGCGCGCCTTCGTACGCATCAGTTGCCCTCTGGCTGAGCGCATGCACGCCGCGATGGACGTTCGCGTGATTCGAGCGCTGCTGCGCGAGCATCGCGTCGAGCACGACGTCCGGGCACTGCGAGGAGGCCGCGTTGTCGAGGTACGCGAGCGGCTTGCCGTGCACGTGCTGCGCGAGCGCGGGGAAGCGGCCGCGCAGTGAAGCGATGTCGGTGATCCTGCCGCGGCTGCGCGGCGTCGCGACGGAGGCGCTCATTCGACCTCCTCCCACGCCGGGGGCGCCGGAAGCTGGCCTGCGACGAGCCGCGTTGCCCGCTCCCGGAGCCGCTCGGGCGCGAGCTGCTGCAGCAGCCGGTTAGCGAACGCGAACGTCAGAAGCGCGCGGGCGCTCTGCTCGTCGAGGCCTCTCGATCGGAGGTAGAACATCTGCTCGGGATCGATCTCGCCGACCGTCGCGCCATGGCTGCACTTCACGTCGTCGGCATAGATCTCGAGCTCGGGCCGCGTGTCGATCTCGGCCTGGTCGGCGAGGAGGAGGTTGTCGCTCTTCTGCCGCGCGTCGATTTTCTGTGCGTCCGGCTGCACGAGGATCTTGCCGCGAAAGACGCCGCGTCCCGTTCGATCCGCGATGCCGCGGAATGCGGTGTCGCTGCTCGTCTCGCGAGCAGCGTGCTCGACGTGGATCTCGTCGTCGACGTGGCGGCCGGGCGCCGCGACGAACACCCCGAAGATTTCCGCTCGCGCGCCCGGCTCGGCGAGGCGAACGTCCACGTCGTTGCGGGCGACGCGGGCGCCGAGATCGACATAGGCCGCCGTGAGCGTCGCGTTGCAGCCGACGTCCGCCGTGAGCAGCGACGTGTGATGAAGCCCGGCGCCGTGCTCCTGCAGCCGATGTATCGCGAGCTTCGAGCCCTCGGCCTGCGTCACGTCGACGGCGACGTTGAGCCAGCCCTCGGCGGGCGCGGCGTCGACGCAGTGCACGACGATGTCGAGCCGCGAGTTGGGGCCGAGCTCGATCGCGACGCGCGGATGCTGCGCGATGCGGGCCCCGCCGCTCGCGATCAGGAAGAGCTCGACGGGCTGCGCGACCTCGACTCCGCTTCCCGTCCGGATCGCGACTCCGTCGCTCGCGAACGCCCGGTTCAGCATCGCGAGGGGATGGACGGGACCGCCGCCCCGGCGGGTGCCGACGGGCTGCTCCGGCGGAATTCGCACGATCTCGAGACCGGAGCCTCCGCCGAGCCGCGACAGCTCTTCGTCGAGCAGGCCGTCGACGAGCACGATCCGGCCGGACGCATCCTCCGCGCCGATCGAAGCGGCGTCGTCGAGGAGCGCCCGCACGCGCTCGCGCACGCCGGCGCTCGGCTCGCGCGGCGGCACGTCGAAGTCGCCTTCGACGATCGGCTTCAGATCCATGTAGCGCCACGCCTCGTCGCGGCGGCTCGGAAGGCCGGCTGCGAGCAGGTCGTCGAGCGCGCGGCGTCTTGCATCGAACGGGCCGGGCAGACGCTCGCGAGCGCGCTCGAAGCGCCGGATAAGGACGTCCGCGCTCACGATGCCTCCGCCTGCACCCAGTCGTAACCGCGCTCGTCGAGCTCGCGCGCGAGGGCATGCCCGCCGGACTTCACGATGCGGCCGTTCGCCAGCACGTGCACGTAGTCCGGGACGACGAGCTCGAGGAGCCGCTCGTAGTGGGTCACGAGCACCATCGAGCGGTCGGGGCTGCGCAGGCTGTTGATGCCGTTTGCGACGACCTTGAGCGCGTCGACGTCGAGGCCGGAGTCCGTCTCGTCGAGCAGCGCGAGACGCGGTTCGAGCATCAGCATTTGCAGGATCTCGTTGCGCTTCTTCTCGCCGCCGGAGAACCCCTCGTTGACGCTGCGGTGCAGGAAGTCCCGCGACATCTGCATCGTCTCGAGCTTCGCGCCGATCAGCTTCATGAACTCGAACGCGTCGACCTCGGGCTCGCCCCGCGCGCGGCGCTGCGCGTTCATCGCGGCCTTCAAGAGGTACGCGTTGTTCACGCCGGGAATCTCGATCGGATACTGGAACGCGAGGAAGATGCCCGCCGCGGCGCGCTCCTCCGGGGACATCGCGAACAGGTCCTTGCCGTCGAGCACGGCGCTGCCCGCGGTGACGACGTAGTCCTCGCGGCCGGCAAGCACCTGTGTGAGCGTGCTCTTGCCGGAGCCGTTCGGGCCCATGATCGCGTGCACCTCGCCCGCGCGGACCTCGAGATCGAGGCCCTTCAGGATGGGCTTGGACTCGACCTCGACGTGTAAATTCTCGATTCGTAGCATGTCGTTCCCTCGTGTGCGGGCGCCGCGGTGCCCGCATGCTCCGATGCGCGCCGATCGTCGGTTCGTCGGTTCGGCCGTCAGCGTGCTCGTGCTATCCGACCGCACCTTCGAGGCTGACGTTCAGCAGGTTTTGGGCCTCGACGGCGAACTCCATCGGCAGCTCCTTGAAGACGTCGCGGCAGAAGCCGTTGACGATCATGTTGACCGCGTCCTCCTCCGACAGCCCGCGCTGCCGGCAGTAGAAGAGCTGGTCCTCGCTGATCTTCGACGTCGTCGCCTCGTGCTCGACCCGCGCGCTGCGCTCGCGCGACTCGACGTACGGGAAGGTGTGCGCGCCGCAGCGGTCGCCGATCAGCAGCGAGTCGCACTGCGTGTAGTTCCGCGCGTTCTTCGCCGTCGGCATCATGCGGACCAGGCCCCGATACGCGTTCTGCCCGCGGCCGGCCGAGATGCCCTTCGACACGATCGTGCTGCGCGTGTTGCGGCCGATATGGATCATTTTCGTGCCCGTATCGGCCTGCTGGAAGTTGTTCGTGACCGCGACCGAGTAGAACTCGCCGACCGAATTCTCGCCCCGCAGAATGCAGCTCGGATACTTCCACGTGATCGCCGAGCCCGTCTCGACCTGCGTCCACGAGATCTTCGAGTTCGCGCCTCGGCACTCGCCGCGCTTCGTCACGAAGTTGTAGATGCCGCCTTTGCCTTCCTCGTCGCCCGGGTACCAATTCTGCACCGTCGAGTACTTGATCTCGGCGCCCTCGAGCGCGACGAGCTCGACGACCGCCGCGTGGAGCTGATTCTCGTCGCGCATCGGCGCGGTACAGCCCTCGAGATAGCTCACGTGGCTGCCTTCGTCCGCGATGATCAGCGTGCGCTCGAACTGACCGGTGTTCGCCGCGTTGATCCGGAAGTACGTGGACAGCTCCATCGGGCAGCGCACGCCTTTTGGCACGTACACGAACGAGCCGTCGGTGAAAACCGCCGAGTTCAGCGCCGCGAAGAAGTTGTCGCGGTAGGGCACGACGGTGCCCAAGTACTTGCGAACGAGCTCCGGATGGTTGCGCGCGGCCTCCGAGAACGAGCAGAAGATCACGCCGGCCTCGGCGAGCTTCTCCTTGAAGGTCGTCGCGACGGAGACGCTGTCGAAGACGGCGTCAACGGCGACCCCGGCGAGCTTCGCACGCTCGTGGAGCGGGATGCCGAGCTTCTCGTAGGTCTCGAGCAGCTTCGGGTCGACCTCGTCGAGGCTCTTCGGTGCGTCCTCGCGGCGCTTCGGCGCCGAATAGTACGAGATCGACTGGTAGTCCGTCGGCGTGTATTTCACGTGCGCCCAGGTCGGCTCCTGCATCGTGAGCCAGTGGCGATACGCCTTGAGGCGCCACTCGGTCAGAAAGTCCGGCTCGCCCTTGATCGCGGACAGGCGCGCGATCACGTCCTCGTCGAGGCCGGGCGGCAGCGTCTCCTGCTCGATATCGGTGACGAAGCCGTGCCGATACTTCCGCTGGACGAGCTCTTGCAGTTCGTTCGATTCCGTTGCCATCAATCCCTTCCCTAGGCCGACTTCTTCAGCGAGCTTACGAGCACCGTCGCCGGCAGCGGCTCATCGGCGGATCGCAAATCCGCAAGCGTCACCGACTCGAGAGCCGCGCGGATACTCCGGTTGATGCGCTGCCAGGCCGCGCCGACGCGGCAATGCGACTCGAGATCGCAGATGCCCGCGGCGGAGCTGCACGCCGTGATCGCGACAGGCCCTTCGAGCGCGTCTAGAATCTCGGCGGCAGTGATAAGCTCCGCGGACCGGGCCAGCGCGTAGCCGCCCTGCACGCCGCGGACCGATACGACGAGCCCCGCACGCGTGAGGAGCTTCAGCAGCTTGCTGACCGTCGGCTGGCCGAGCCGGGTCGCGTCGGCCACGGCGCTCGCGGTCATGAGGCCCGTGCCGTTCGCAGCGAGCTGCGCAAGCACGAGCGTGCCGTAATCCGTCAGCTTGCTCATTCGTAACATGGCAGGGGGCTCGTCCGGTGATACGGGACCATTTTAGTACTCTTTACCCGCGTCGAAAAGCGTCGTCGACGCGGCTTCTCAGGAGGGGCGAACCGGACCCTGCGTCCTACTGACGCGGCCGGCCTCCGGTTCGGCGCTGCAGCGCCTCGCCGCGCTGCTCCTCCGGCAGGTACTCGACCAGCTCCTCGAGCCGGGCGTTGATCCGCGCGCGATCGACGGCATGCGCGTCGGGCAGCTCGAGCGCCAGGTGAAGCTGATTGATCGCGAGCGGCAGGTTGCCGATCGAGACATAGTACTCGCCCATGTAGTAGTACGCGTTCAACGTATCGCCCTCGGCGTTCGCCGCACGCGCGATCAGCCGGATCTGCGGCGGGGTCGGGGGCACGTTGTTCAGCAAGTCGAGCAGCAGGCGGTGAGCCTCGGCCGGACGGCCGGCTTCGAGGAGCGCCTCCGCGTAGCTGATCGTCAGCGGGACGTTACGCGGGAAGAGCCGCACCGCGTCGGCGTACACGTCGAGCGCCTGCTCCTCCGCGCCGCTCGCGGCCAGCGCCTCGCCGAGCCCGATGCGGTACGCGATCACGCCCGGATTCTCGCTGACGAGCTCCGCAAAGATCCGCTCGGCCTCGTCGTGACGCCCCAGGACGGCGAGCGCGAGGCCCTTGCCGTAGCGGACCGCCGGCGAGTCCTGGTCGGGCCTCGACTCGAACGACCGCAGCGCAGCCCGCGGATCTTCGCCGGCGAGCACCGCGATGCGCGCCTTCGCGAGCTCGTAGCTGATGCTGTTCTCGTGGCGATTCTGCGGCAGGCGGCGTGCACGGTCCCGAGCCTCGGCGATACGCGCCGACGTGACCGGGTGCGTCTGCAGGATCGCCGGGACGTCTCGTCCGGCGAAGCCGTACCTACGCGAGATCTTCTCGAAGAAGGTCGCCATAGCGTGGGGGTCGTATCCGGCCGCGGCAAGTACCTCGATGCCGACGCGATCCGCCTCGTGCTCGTGCGCCCGCGTGAAGTTGATCTGCCGCTGTAAAGCCGCGGCCTGGGATGCGGAGACGACGCCCGCCAGCGCGTCGCCCGGCATGTCGGTCGCCGCGCCGAGCAGCACGGCCGCGAGCATGGCGGCCATCGACATGATGCTCGTGCGCTGCGCGTCATACAGCGAGCGGGCGATGTGCCGCTGCGTGACGTGAGAGACCTCGTGGGCGAGGACCCCTGCGAGCTCGCTTTCGTTCTCGCTCGCGAGGATCAGCCCGGTGTGCAGGCCGATATAGCCGCCCGGCATCGCGAACGCGTTGATTTGCGGGTCGTCGATCACGAAGAACCGGAAGCGGTGCGAGCCGTTGTTCGCGTGGCTCGCGATATCCGCGCCGATCGACTGGACGTACTCGTTCAGCAGCGGATCGTCGACGATCACGCCGGCGTTTCGCAGCTCCAGCATGACGCTGCGGCCGAGCTGTCCCTCCCGGCTCTTGTTCAGGATCGCGTCAGCCGGGTTGCCGAAATCGGGCAGATCGTTTGCCCAGACCGGCATGAGCATCTGCCCGACCAGCCCGAGCAGGCACAACCACTTTTTCATCGCGCCCCCGATCCGCGAACGCGGACTGACCTGCCTATAAAGACCGCGCGGCCTCCAAAACGTTCTCGACGTGGCCGTTCACCTTGACTTTACGCCATTCCCGGACGAGCACCCCGTCCGAATCGATCAGGAAGGTGCTGCGCTCGACCCCCATGAACTTGCGCCCGTACAGGCTCTTCTCGCGGATCACGTCGAAGAGACGACAGAGCTTCTCGTCCGGATCGGCGATCAGATCGAACGGCAGCGAAAGCTTCGCCTTGAACTTCTCGTGAGACGCGAGGCTGTCCCGGGACACGCCGAGCACCTCGACGCCGAGCGCGCGGAACTCGGGGCACATCGCGGCGAAATCCCGGCCCTCGGTCGTGCAGCCCGGGGTGTCGTCCTTCGGATAAAAGTAGAGGACGTACGGCCGTCCCGCGAGCGACTTCGTCGAGACGATCCGGCCTCCGGTCGCCTCGGCGCTGAAGGCCGGAACCTTCTTGCCCACGGCCACCGTGCCGGACTTCGCCCGCGTCCCCGCGGCCTCCGCAGACGGCTTCTTCGCGGCGGGCTTTCGGGCCGTCTTCGCGGCGGTCTCGGCTTTCGAGCTCGCGGCAGTCTTCGCCGTACCTGCCCGCTTCGAGGCGGTCTTGGTCGTCCGCCTCGATACCGCCTTCGCCCTGGTCTTCGCGGTCATGGCGTCAATGTTCCTTCTTATTGCGGCACCGGCGGCGTGACGGATTGCTCAGGAGTGCTTGACCGGCTCCATGATCGCGTCGACGTTCAGCTGATCGCAAAAGTCCATGAACTCCTCGCGGAGCGCGGAGATGTGAATCGATGCCGGAATGTTGATGTACATCTGCACGGAGAACATCGGCGTCTCGGTCTGCGATGCGACGTAGCTGCGCGCGGACAGCTCGCCGATCTCGACCTGCCGGCTCGCGAAGAAGCCGCTCAGGCTGTGCACGATGCCGGGCTGGTCCAGGCCGACGACGTCGACGGCATAGGGCAGAAGCTCTTTGCCAAAGTGCCGGGGCTCGGTGCGGCGAAACTTCATGGTCAGGCCGTTGCTGTTGGCGAAGCGCTCGAGATCCCGCTCGAGCCGGCTGATCGTATGCCAGTTCCCGGCCACGAGCAGCAGCATGCCGAACTCCGAGCCGAGCGCGGCCATGCGGCTCTCCTTGATGTTGCCACCACAGTCGAGGATGGTCCGAGTGAGATCTTGAACGACGGCCGTCGGGTCGCCGCCAACGGCGGATATGACCAACAGTTGTTGCATTAAAGGGTGAATCCCGCTGGACGATTTGGGCCGGACCAGTGTACCCCGAAGTCGTGCGGAGGCAATGGCAAGTTGCGGGCGCCTCCGGCCGTCAGTACTATCCTCGCCTTTCTTTTCCGGTTGGGCGGGCGATGTTTGCAGGCAGCATGACGGCGTTGGTGACGCCGATGGACCGCGACGGCGCGCTCGACTTCGCCGCGCTCGCCGAGCTCGTCGAGTTCCACGTCGAAGCCGGCACGGACGCGCTCGTCGTCGCCGGTACCACCGGCGAATCGCCGACGCTCGATCGCGACGAGCACGTCGAGCTGCTCGAGCGAAGCTGCGAGCTCGCGAACGGACGTATCCCGATCGTCGCCGGCACGGGCTCGAACTCCACCGCGCAGACGCTGAAGCTCTCCACGGCAGTGGATCGTCTGCCGCTGGCCGGCCAGATGGTCGTGACGCCTTACTACAACAAGCCGACGCAGGAGGGCATGTTCCGGCACTTCTCGGCGGTCGCCGACGCGGTCAGCCATCCGTTGATCCTGTACAACGTGCCGGGCCGCACGGGCGTTGACCTGCGCCCCGAGACCGTTGCGAGGCTGTCGGCCCATCCGAACATCGCCGCAGTCAAGGAAGCAACGGGGGAACTCGATCGCGTTCAGACGCTCAGAGATGCGTGCGGCCGCGACTTTTCCCTGTTGAGCGGCGACGATGCGACGGCGGCGGAATTCATGTTGAGAGGCGGAGACGGCGTTATTTCGGTCACGGGCAATGTCGCGCCGCGGCAGATGAAGGCGCTCTGCGACGCGGCGCGGGCCGGCGACCGTGGGCGCACCGAGGAGCTCGACGCGCCGCTTCGCGCGCTGCACCGCGATCTTTTCGTCGAGAGCAATCCGATCCCCGTCAAGTGGGCGCTCGAGCAGATGGGACTCATCGGCCCTGGGATACGCCTGCCGCTGACCCGACTTTCAGAGCCGTCTCACGGCGTGGTTCGCGCGGCGCTGGCGGCGGCCGGCATCGACGTTCGGGGGGGCGCGGAGTGACGCGCGTGCTCCTCGTTCTGCTCGCGGCCCTGACGCTCGCCGCGTGTTCCGGCGAACGCGAGCTGCGCTGCGAAAGCAGCGAGCGGTATCAGGGCGCAAGGTCCGTGCAGCCGATTCGCGTGCCGGACGACTTGAGCGTGCCCGACGAGTCGAGCGCTTTCCGTCTGCCGCCGCCTCCGGCGCCCGATCGCGGCGCCGCTCGCGAGACCTGCCTCGAGGAGCCGCCGGAGTACTAGCGCGGCGCCGGCCGGGAGACGTTGCACGGCCGCGCTTCAGTCGCTCACAGCCATTCCTCGAGATGCTTGCTGGACGGCCGGGTCTCGGCCTTCAGCACGCGCGCCATGTAGGCGATGCACTCGGCATGGTGCTTCGGCTCGATAGCCGCGGAGCAATCGGCGGGCACCGAGAGCGCGTAGCCGCGCATATACGCGTCCATCGCGGTGAACAGCACGCAGCGGTCTGTCGTGAGGCCGGCGAGGATCAGCCGCTTCACGTCGAGGTGCTCGAGCAGCCGCTCCAGAGGCGTCGCGAAGAAGCCCGACTGGTGCGGTTTCAATACATGGTAATCGCGGGCGTCGGGACGAAGCTTGCGGATCACCGGTGCGCCGCGGACGTCCTGCTCGAGATAGGTTTCGATCAGGAGGTCGATGTTCGCCTGCCAGCGCGAGAAGTTGTCGTTGACGTAAATCGTCGGCAAGCCGCGCGAATAGGCGACGTCCTTGAGCGCGACGATGGCGTCCGCCATCTCGAGCGCGGCGGGAAGGAGGCGCTCCCCGCCGTCGAACTCGAGGTCGTTGACGACGTCGATCAGCAGCAGTGCCGTGCGGTCTTTCCGGCCGCCCCGCGTCTCGACTCGTCGCTGCATGAACGCCTCTCTGCGCTTGTCTCGGCCGTATGCCGTCCGGCGGCGGCTGCCGCTTCAGACGCGGCCCGTGGTCGTCGTCTCGACATGCCTGCCGGGCGCGACGAACCCGAAGTAGGCGGCGACTGCCGCGAGCGCGAGGTGCAGCCAGACGTCGTGCCCGTAGAGCGGCACGAGACCGAAAAGCGTCGAGACCCCCGGGATCAGGCCGAGCACGAACAGCAACGCGTAGATGACGGCTACCGCGCGAGCGTACGTCACGGACGCGGAGTACCCGCGATACGCGACGAGTCCCCAGATACCGAACGCGATGTGCACGATGTTGTGCAGCGAGTTGACAGGAACAGTCCGAACAGCCGCCCGGTGCTGCCGTTGATCGTAACCTCCGGATCGCCCGGATCGAGGGGGGAGAGCAGGCCGGGCACGAAGCCGGCGATACCTACGACGAGGAACACGATTCCGTAGATCAGCGCGAAGTATCGAACTGCCATCGTAGTCCTCCTGTGCGCACGAAGACGTCGCAGTGTCGTCCACCGGCCGGGCCTCCTGCAGGCTTCGTGCCAGGAAGCACGGGTTCGGAAGGCGGTCCGGTCATGCGGCCGCGGTCCGCTCCTGCTAGATTGACCCGATGGAATCACGCCAGGCCCGGGACGACGGGATGGGGGCTTCTGCGGCCGGGAGCCTGTGTTTCAAGACGGAAGGGCTGACGAAGGTCTACGGCTCGGGGCATAACGCCGTGCATGCGCTGCGCGGCGTCGACCTCGAGCTTCCGGAGCGCGAGCTGGTCGTGCTGCTCGGAGCGTCGGGAAGCGGCAAGTCGACGCTGCTCAACATCCTCGGCGGGCTCGACCGCCCGACCGACGGCCGGCTGTACTTCCGGGGCCGGGAGCTTACCGGCGCCTCGCAGCGCGAGCTGACGGCGTACCGGCGCCGCCACGTCGGCTTCGTATTCCAGTTCTACAATCTGATCGCGAGTCTCACCGCCCGCGAGAACGTTGCGCTCGTGACCGAGATTGCGGAGGACCCGATCCCCCCGGAGGAGGCGCTCGCACTCGTCGGTCTCGAGCGGCGGCTCGACCACTTCCCGTCGCAATTGTCGGGCGGCGAGCAGCAGCGAGTCGCGATCGCGAGGGCGATCGCGAAGCGTCCTTCCGTGCTGCTCTGCGACGAGCCGACCGGCGCGCTCGACAGTGCGACCGGCATCCGCGTGCTCGAGGCGCTGAAAGACGTCAACGAGACGATGAACGCGACGACGCTGCTGATCACGCACAACGCGTCCGTCGCCGACATGGCGGACCGGGTCATCACGTTCTCGGACGGTCAGGTGCGGGAGCAGCGCCTGAACGCTCACCGCAAGGCGCCGTCGGAGCTGTCCTGGTGATCGGCTCGCTCGGCCGCGTGATCTCGGCGCTCGACTTGAAGCTCCTGCGCGATCTGTTCGGCATGCGCGGGCAGGCGCTCGCGATCGCGTTCGTGATCGCGGGCGGCGTCTCCGTGCATCTCGTCGCCGCCGGGCTTCTGTCTTCGCTCGAGGAGACGCGCCGCGCGTACTACGAGCGCTATCGGTTCGCCGACATCTGGGCGCCGGTCGTCCGCGCGCCGAACGCGCTGCTCGACGACATCAGGAGCATCGAGGGCGTGCAGGCCGCCGAGACCCGCGTCCGTGCGCCGGCGCTGTTCGACATGCCGGGGATGGAGGAGCCGGCGACGGGGGAGATTTTCTCGCTTCCGGACGTGGGCGAGCCGTCGGTGAACCAGATCTACCTCGTGCGCGGACGTCTGCCGGCCGCCGGCCGGCGTGACGAGGCCGTCGTGCTGCAGAGCTTTGCCGACGCGCACGCCCTCGTCATCGGCGACACGATCTCGGCGACGATATACGGCGGGCGCGAGACGATGAGCGTGGTCGGCATCGCGCTCTCGCCGGAGCACGTCTACGCGATCGCGCCCGGTCAGCTCGTGCCGGACGATCGTCTCTTCGGCGTGCTCTTCATGGGCCGCGAAGCGCTCGCCGAAGCCGTGAATCAGGAGGGCGCGTTCAACGAGGCAGTCGTGCGGCTCGCGTACGGCGCGAACGAGGCCGCGGTCGTCGCGGCGCTCGACGAGCTGCTCGAGCCGTACGGCGCGGCCGGCGCCTACGGCCGCGACGAGCATATCTCCGACGCATTCATCTCGAGCGAGATCGAGCAGCTTCAGACGATGGGACGGGTTTTGCCGCCGATCTTCCTGCTCGTCGCGGCGTTTCTCGTCAACGTCGTGATCTCGCGGCTCATTGCGACGGAGCGCAACGAGATCGGCCTGCTGAAGGCGTTCGGCTACTCGGATACCGCGGTCGTCGTGCACTACCTGAAGCTCGTCGGCACGATCGGCCTCGTCGGGATAGCGCTCGGCGCGGCCTTGGGGACCTGGCTCGGCCGTCTGCTCGCGTCGGTCTATACCGACTACTACCGCTTCCCGCTGCTCGTGTTCCAAGCCGATCCGCGCGTCTATCTGTTCGTGCTCGCCGTCACCGCGATCGCGGTCGGCGGCGGCGCCGCGTTCGCGGTGCGCCGCGCGGCGATGATCGCGCCTGCCGAGGCGATGCAGCCGCCGCCGCCGCCGGACTACTCGAAAGCGCTCGGCGCGCGCATCACCGCGCTGCACGTGCTGGATCAGCAGACGCGGATGATCCTTCGGCAGATCGTGCGCTTCCCGCTGCGCGCGGCGTTCACGAGCGTCGGCGTCGCAGTATCGGGCGCGCTGCTGATCGGCACGCTGTTCTTTCTCGATGCTATCGAGGAAATGATCGACGTCTACTTCAACGTCGCGAACCGTCACGACGTCGAGGTGACGTTCGTCGAGCCGCGGTCGCGCGCTGCGTATTTCGAGCTGCTGCGGGCGCCGGGCGTGCTCCGCGGGGAGCCCTATCGAGCCGTGTCCGTGCGCCTTCGCAACGGCTATCTCGAGGAGCGGATCGGGCTGCTCGGCGTACCGCTCGACGCGGATCTTTCGCGGATGATCGACACGGCGAGCCGTCCGGTCGTCCCGCCGCCGGGCGGGCTCGTGTTGTCGAGCGACGTCGCCGACGAGCTGCGCATCGCCGCGGGGGATGTCCTGACGATCGAGGTCACGGAAGGGCGGCGGCCGGAGCTCGAGGTGCCGGTCGCGGCCGTGTCGACGACCTTCATCGGCTCGGGCGCCCGGATGCGGCTCGAGGACCTGAACGCGCTGCTGAAGGAAGGAGCCGTCATCTCCGGCGCTTTCCTCACGGTCGACGCCGACGAGACCGAGGCTCTGTATGCGGAGCTCAAGGGGCTGCCTGCCGTCGCGAGCGTCGCCTTGCAGACCCTCGCGCAGCGCAACTTTACCGAGCTCATGGATCAGAACATGGGCATGTCGATCTACGTCTACACGCTGTTCGCGGGGCTGATCGCGATCGGGGTCGTCTACAACAGCGTGCGGATCTCGTTCGCAGAGCGCGAGCGCGAGCTCGCTTCGCTGCGCGTGCTCGGATTCTCGCGCGGCGAGGTGTCGTACATCCTGCTCGGCGAGATCGCGTTCCTGACGCTGATCGCGCTGCCGATCGGCGCTGCCCTCGGCACCGGGCTCGCGTGGTCGCTTGCGCAGGCCGTGAGCTCGGATCTCTTCCGGCTGCCGTTCGTCATCGGGCCGTCGACGTACGGTTATGCCGGGCTTGTCGTGATAATCGTGACGGCGGTCTCGGGGCTCCTCGTCCGCCGCCGGCTCGATCGCATGGATCTCGTCGGCGTGCTGAAGAGCCGCGACTGACGAGAATAGGCATGAAAGGAAGCCGATGAAGCTCAGGTTCCGAACCGTGTTCTGGACAGTCGCGGCGCTCGTCGTCGGCGTGCTGCTCGTCAATGCCTTTCGTCCGCAGCCCGTGCCGGTCGACATCGCGGAGACCTCGCGCGGATCGATGGTCGTGACGGTGCGCGACGAAGGCCGCACGCGCGTTCGCGACGAGTACGTCGTGTCGGCGCCGGTCGCGGGACGCTTGCGGCGCATCGAGCTCGATCCCGGCGCCCATGTGCACGCGGGCGACGTCGTCGCATTGATCGAGCCGGGCGCTCCGGCCTTTCTCGATGCGCGGGCGGAGGCGGAAGCCCGTGCCGCCGTCGACGCGGCCGAAGCGGCGCTCGCCGCGGCGCGGACCGAGCGCGAGCGGGCGGAGGCGCAGCTCGAGTTTGCGCGCACCGACCTCGAGCGGATCGAGAATCTCCGCGGCCGCGATCTCGCGTCCGCCGAGGCGCTCGACCGGGCGCGCCTCGAGCTCCGGCTCGCGGAAGGGGCGCTCGCGGCGGCGGACGAGAATCTGCGCGCCCGGTCCGCGGAGCTCGACGCGGCGCGCAGCCGCCTGCTTCAGCCCGGCGGCGACGGCGACGGCGAGGCGGCGGCTGCAGTCGCCGTGCGCGCACCGGTGGACGGCCGCGTGCTGCGCGTCACGCAGGAGAGCGAGGCGGTGGTCGCCGTCGGCGCCGAGCTCTTGAGCCTCGGCGACCCAGACGACCTCGAGGTGCTCGTCGAGATGCTCTCGACCGATGCGGTGCAGGTCGAGCGCGGCGCCGAGGTCATCATCACCGGCTACGGCAGAGACGCGCCGCCTCTCGAGGGGCGAGTGCGCCTCGTCGAGCCGTACGGCTTCACGAAGATCTCGGCGCTCGGCGTCGAGGAGCAGCGCGTGAACGTGATCGTCGACTTCGTCGCGCCTGCCGACGAGCGCCCCGCGCTCGCGCACGGCTTTCGCGTCGATGCGGCCGTCGTTACGTGGTCGGCCGACGACGTGCTGCGCGTCCCCGTCGCCGCGCTCTTTCGCAGCGGCGGCCGATGGGCCGTGTTTCGGGTCGTGGACGGAGCGGCGCGGATTGCGTTCGTGGAAGCCGGCCGCAACAACGGCGAGTTCGCGGAGGTGCTGTCGGGCCTCGAAGCGGGGGAAATGGTCGTGCTTTATCCGGGGGAGCGGATCACCGACGGCACGCCGATCACGCGGCGCAACTGACTTCGCTCGACGCTCAGTGCTCGGTCCACCATGCGATGAACTCGTCTAGGTCGATCAGGCCGTCGCCGTCGCCGTCGACGGAGTCGAAGCCGACCCGCGCCTCCTCGTGCCCGCCGAATGCGTCGAGGCTCTTCAGCATGCTGACGAACTCGTCGAACTCGATCCTGCCGTCGGCGTTCGCGTCGTTATAGTCGAAGCTTTCCTTCAGCTCCGCGAGCTTCTCGGGGTCCAGGCGCATCCGCGTCTCCTAGCTGCCGTCGCGGGCGGATTGTAGCCGAACGGCGGCCGGAAGGGATTGCGTCGTGCGTCGCCGATCGCTCGCCGAGCATTGGCCCGAGAAATGCAGGCAAGCTCGATCGCGCACGAGTGCTGTTGCAAGCGGGAGTTGCCGATGGAGCGAATGTACCGGATGCTGCCACTTTACTATTTCGTTCTCGCGACGGCGCTGCTCATGATCATCGCGCTGCTGCTGATGCTGAACGCGGCGTGGGATCTCGTGACGAGCTTTACCGCCGCGGACCGGGTCGACACCGCGTTGAACAGCATCGGGCTCCTGATCATCGGCTTCGCCGTGATAGAGACAGCGAAGTTCATTGCCGAGGAGGAGATCCTGCGCCAGCGTGAACTCCGATCGCCGCGGGAGTCGCGCCGCTCGATCACTAAGTTCATCTCGATCATCGTTATCGCCGCGAGCCTCGAGGCGCTGGTGATGATCTTCAAGACCGGGCTCGACGAGATACCGCTCGCCGTGTATCCCGCGATTCTGTTCGGGTCGGCGATGTTCGCGCTCGTCGCGCTCGGCGTCTATCAGTACTTGTCGAGCCGCATCGAGTCGGGTCCCGAGCAGGGCGTGCAAAGCGGAGACTGAGCCGGGTAACACGCCCGAGCCAATGGGCGTAAGGCGGCGGCCGTCAGGGCGTGTAGGGGCGGGCGGCCGACTCGAGGATCTGCCTGAATACCGGCACGTCGTCGATCTCCGGCGCGTCGAGCGCGAACGTCGCGACGTAAGCGTAGAGATGGCGAGCGTCCTCGTCGCTCAACGCCTCGGCCGGATAGTTCGGCATGCGCGTAGACGGCAGCACGGGCGCCTGGTCCGCGCGCAGCCGCAGGTACGTGATAAAGGTGTCCTCGTCCGCGACGATCGGGCTGTTCGTGCCGACGAGATCGCGCACGCCCGTCTCGCCGTTGAAGCCGTGGCAGCCGTAGCAGCCGTGCTCGTAGTAGAGCTGCTTGCCGATCGAGGGATCGGCCCGGCTCTCGTCCTGACCGAGGGCGAGCGGGGCGGCGGCGCACGCGAGGAGGAGCGCGCCGTACGCAAGGACGGAACGCGGAGTTGCAAGAGGCATTCGGTGACGATTCATGGCGCGCTCCGGCTCAGCGAGGCTGGGTGACGACGTCGATCAGATACGGCTCGCCGCGCTTCACGGACGCGATGCCGCGCTCGAGCGCGGCCGCGAGCAGCGTCGGCTCCTCGATCGGACCTTCGCCCGCCATGCCGTAGGCCTCGGCCATCTTTTTGTAGTCGATGAACGGATCGCGCAGCGTCGTGCCGATATGCCCGCGGTCCGTGCCGCGGCCGCGTACCCCCGCCATGTAGACGAGGAACATCAGCTCCTGATGCCAGGCCCGGTTGTTGTGCATGACCGTCAGCAGCGGAAGCTTGTGATGCACTGCCGACCAGAGCGCGCCCGGCGCGTAGTTGAGGTCGCCGTCGGTTTGCACGTTGATGACGATTCGGCCGCGCTCCCGCGCCGCGAGCGCGGCGCCGGCGCACGCGCCGATGCCGTAGCCCATCCCGCCGGCGCCCTGCCCGCCGAGATAGCTGTACGGCCGATTGTGCTCCCAGAGATCGCGATGATGCCCGCCCGAGAAGTTGCTCGGCGACGCGAGGCACCAGTCCTCGTTCATGATCAGCGGCCACAGCTCCGCGTAGATGCGCGCGGTCGACACGGGGCTCGCATCCCAGCCGTGCCGCTTGTCCGCGAGCGCCTCGCGCACGGCGCGCACGTGCGCTTCGCGGTTCGCATCGGCGTGGCGCGCGCTGCGCTCGTCGATGACGCGGCGCTGCGCCGCGGTCGCTTCGCGCATCACCGCGTCGATCAGCGGATCGAGGCTGGCCTCGGCATCGATCGCGATGCGGCGCGCGATCTGCGGCTCGCGGCCGCCGAACGCGTTCGGCGGCGCATTGCCGCGCAGGCCGCCGAAGCCGATGCCGGCCGTATCGCGCGACTGCGTGAGGTCGGCGATGCGCGGCCCGATCAGCGCGACGTCGCCGGGCCCGGTCTCGAGGCCGAGCGTGTAATCGTAGCGCGTGTCGGCGCCCGGGCCTGCCAGCGGGTGGCGCTGCGGGAAGCTCATCGGTCCCGATGTCGCGCTCGTGCCGACGGATGCCCCGACGAGCTCGGCGAGCTGCACGGCCTTCGCGACGCCGTCCGGCGTGCGCAGCCGGCCGACCTCGATGCGCGGGTTGTCGGCCGCGAGGAGCGAGCGCGCGATCTCGCGCGCCGTCGTCGCATCGAGGCCGGGAATCGACGGCGGCGTGTACGCGGGCACCTCGAGGTCGCCCGCTTCCTCCTTTTGCAGCTCGATGTCGAGGACGACGAGCGCCGGTCCCGTCGGCGGCGTGATCGCCTGCCGATACGCCTCCTGCAGCGCCTCGAGGGCGCCCGAGAGCGTCGCCGGCTGCGCGTCCCACTTCGTGAAGCTGCGCACCAGCGCCGCCATGTCGTTCGCGGTATGCGCCTGGATGAAGCCGTCGTCGCGGCCCGCGATCAGCAGCATCGGCGTCCCGGAGTAGTAGGCCTGGTAGATCGACATCGCCGCGTGCTGGAGGCCGATCGTGCCGTGCAGCAGCGCGCACATCGGGCGGCCTTCCGCCTTCGCGTAGCCGTTCGCCATGTCGACGGCGGATTCCTCGTGCAGCGCGGTGATGAACTCGGGCATCCGGTTCGGCGGATCGCCGTAGTTCACGATCGACTCCTGCAGGCCCTCGAAGCTCGAGCCGGGATTCGATGCGACGAA
>Ga0079224_100003457_pt1 | contig 19982 bp, 19 predicted proteins | sample Stecom2015_FD_80414 | JGI IMG/M metagenome (GOLD analysis project Ga0079224, IMG submission 80414) | Agricultural soil microbial communities from Utah to study Nitrogen management - Steer compost 2015 | ecosystem: Environmental > Terrestrial > Soil > Agricultural land | place: USA: Utah...
AGTAAATTACAAATAATTGTTTATTTTTGCCTCCCGTTTGCTCGAGTGGCGGAATTGGTAGACGCGCTGGATTCAAAATCCTGTGTTTTAGGACGTGCGGGTTCGATTCCCGCCTCGAGTACAGAAAGCCTTAACAGAAATGTTGAGGCTTTATTTTTTTATAAATTTCTGAACGCTTTTTCCTTCTTCCGAATTAATTTCCAAAAAGTAAATTCCTTTTGAAAGCGAGGAAACATCAATGGAATTTGAAGAACCTTCAATTTCCAAAACCTTTTGGCCTGTTGTTGAAAAAACTGCCATCGTTTTAATGGTGCTTTTTTCTGAAGTAATAAATAATTGGTCTGAAACGGGATTTGGATAAATTCTTAAATCATTTAATATATTTTCAGAAACAGATAAAGGATGCTCTTGATAGACCAAGTCATAGCCGGGATCTATTGACAGTATTAAACCTTTATTTCCCGAATTATCAATATAAAGCAAGAATTCATATCCCGCGCCTACGTTAAAATAGCTGAAATAAGCCACTTCAAAAAAATTGTGTTCTTCAAAATCGCAGAGGCCGAGGGTTGTATCAAAGCTATTGAGTATTAATTCATTTGAATTGGAATCATAACCAAAGTTACCTATATATGGATTACAGGCAGCCTCTCCTGAAAAATCCAACGTTTCTTCAATGATTAAAAATGGTGATATGGGTGGTTGAATATTTGAAATATAAGAAGGTTCCTCCAAGTCAACGCCATAAGAAGTTAAATACCAAGTTCCAAATAGCTCAGGATTCTGTCCAAAACTTTTAAAGGCAATAAAACCTAGAACAAAAAATAATAATTTTTTCATAGCCGAAAAATTTAGAATTATCAATAAACATATGAAATCTAAACCACAATGCCTATATTTGGGCAAACCTTGAAAAACCACTTTCCCCAATGTCTGATTTCTGGTTGTACTTTAACCTTGGGCTCCATCATGTACTGGATTGGAAGGCCTATGATCACATCCTTTTTTTGATAGTACTCTGTGCGGCATACAATTTTGATTCGTGGAAAAAATTGCTGCTTTTGGTAACAATGTTTACTATTGGCCACACAATTTCCCTGCTTTTGGCAAGCTATAATGTGGTAACCGTTTCTGGAAAAGTTATTGAGTTTTTAATTCCGGTTACCATTTTGGTTACGGCCCTTTTCAATCTTTTCACCGCAGGCAAAGAAAAGAAAGTAGAGAAAATGGGTATTTTTTATATCGTTACTATCTTTTTCGGTTTAATCCATGGACTTGGATTTGCTTCCTTTTTTAATGCGCTTGAAAGCGGCAATTCCATCCTTTCATTACTAGAATTCGCTCTTGGTATTGAAGCTGCGCAAATTATTGTTGTTATTATAATTCTTATAATCGCCTTTATCTTTCAAACCATCTTCCGTTTCAACAAGCGCGACTGGGTTTTGGTGGTTTCTTCATTAGTAATAGGAATGGTAATACCTATGCTTATCAATAACTGGATTTTTTAAGGAACTGAGAGTCAAAACAATAGTTTGAAATGTATTAACGCTCTTAACCCATAAATCCATCTTCACCCCAAATCTACTTTGGCAATAACTTAACAGCATTTTTTTTGGCAGTCGCGTAACTTCCAATTAATTTCGCTGTCCTATTTAATGGTATGAAAGACAGTAAACAACAGAAGTATGATATTGCCTATCTGAGAATGGCAAAGGAATGGAGCAAACTGTCCCATTGCAAGCGAAGACAGGTTGGCGCGCTTATTGTAAAAGATAAAATGATAATTAGCGATGGCTACAATGGCACGCCCACGGGTTTTGAAAATATGTGTGAAGACGACGAAGGCTACACAAAATGGTATGTGCTCCACGCCGAAGCAAATGCAATATTAAAAGTTGCATCCTCAACACAGGCCTGCCAAGGAGCAACTCTCTACATTACCATGTCTCCATGCAAGGAATGCAGCAAATTAATCCACCAGGCGGGGATACAAAGAATAGTTTATTTTAACGAATATAAAGATAACTCTGGCATAGCCTTTTTGGAAAAAGCGGGAGTAAGCATACAGCACATTTCAAATTTGGATTCAGAATAATGGGAAATCAAAAAAAATACTTGCCACTGTGGGTTGGAATGGCGCTTGCCGCAGGTGTTTATATTGGGTCCAAACTCAATTTTAACGATGACTCCGAAAAAATCTTCGCGACAAGTTCCAAAAAAGACAAACTTAACAGGCTCATAGATTATATAGACTATGAATATGTTGATAATGTGAATACAGACAGTATTGTGGACGTTACGGTAAACGGAATTCTTGAAAATCTTGACCCACATTCTGTTTACATTCCAAAAAGTGAATATGCGCATAATGCCGATGACATGCGCGGCGCCTTCACGGGCATTGGCGTGAGTTTCTACATTTATAAAGATACCATTGCCGTAATCAGATCCATTGAAGGCGGACCAGCTGAACAAGCTGGAATTAAAGGTGGCGACAGAATTTTATACGCCGATGGGAAAAAACTTTTTGGCCAATTGATCCTCCGAGACAGCATTTCAAACTATCTAAAAGGTGAAATAAACAGTAAAGTAGCGCTCGATGTATATCGCCCCAGTGAAAAGAAAACGTTAGAAATAAAAGTTAGAAGAAAACAAGTTCCATTGGTCAGTGTTGACGCTTCCTATAAATTGTCAGACAATTTGGGCTACATTAAACTTAACCGCTTTTCCGAAACCACTTACAAAGAGTTTGAAACCGCGCTCGACAAATTGAAAGATAAAGGCATAACAAAACTGGTTTTGGATCTTCGGAACAACCCCGGCGGCTACATTTCAACTGCAGAAAGAGTGGTTGATGAATTTTTGGAAAACAACAAACTTGTTCTCATCACGAAAAACAAAAGTGGCGACATCAACAAAACATACGCTACCAGTCGAGGCGATTTTGAACACGGAAAATTATATGTGCTTATTAACGAAAACTCCGCCTCGGCCAGTGAAATTGTAGCCGGAGCACTTCAAGATAATGATAAGGGAACCATTATTGGTCGGCGTTCTTTTGGAAAAGGGCTCGTGCAGCGCGAAATGTCACTTGGTGATGGCAGCGCCGTTAGGTTGACCATTGCACGGTATTATACACCAACGGGCAGATCCATTCAAAGACCGTACGGAAATGGGAATGACACTTATTACAGCGATTACGAAAAACGCTACCACGATGGCGAATTGATCCATGCAGACAGCATCAAAGTTGCAGATTCCTTAAAATATGTTACACCCAAAGGCAAAGTGGTTTACGGCGGCGGCGGGATTATACCTGATGTTTTTGTGCCGAAAAACACAAGCGTTGAAAATGAAACACTACAATACGTTTCCCGAAGCGGGTTTATGAGTTATTTCATCTTTGAATATCTAGAAAAAAACAGAAGTTTATTTAAGGGAATGAATTTTGAAGATTTCAGAATGAATTTTAAGGTGGACGATAAGATTTCGAAGGAATTTATTGAATATGCCAAGTTCAACGAAGCCCAAATAGACCTTTCAAAATATATCGAAGAGTTGAAAAGAACGTTGAAAGCGAACATTGCCCAACAACTTTTTGGCCCCAATGAGTATGAAATAATCCTAAACGAAACCGATCCAATGCTCCTTAAGGTTTTGGAGTTGGAGGCCGAGAATTATTTAGAAAAAAAGTAGGACTATTTTTTTACTTTGGAAGCGATATTTTTGGAAATAAGCAAAATGCCAAGCGCCAAGATAGCACACAACCCCGCTAAAATACTCACCGCAGCGATAGAACTTTCACCCGCTAACAAATGGTTAAAATCAAGTTGTGTTGCGTTATAAATTACCAGTCCCGAAGCACAGACGATTAAAATGTATATAAAAATTTTCATTATTCTTTAATTAAAAAGTTCCTGAATATTTGAAGTGAAAAGTTTCACTGCAATGGCCAGCAAAATTACACCAAATATTTTTTGAATCACCGCAATTCCGTTCTTTCCCAAAAATCGCTGCAACTTGCCCGAACTCTTCAAAACAGCATAGATAACAACAATATTCACAAGTATTGCTATAATAATATTCTGGATTTCATATTCCGCGCGGAGGGAAAGTAGGGTAGTCAAACTTCCCGGGCCAGCCAATAACGGGAACGCCAAAGGAAATATGGATGCCACATCGGGGCTTGTATCGCCTTCTTTAAAGAGGGTAACGCCAAGAATCATTTCCAAAGCGATAAAAAACAGGATGAGTGATCCCGCAACCGCGAATTCATTAACGTTCACGCCAATAAGCTTTAAAATGCTTTCCCCCAAAAAAAGAAAAACTATCATAACAATCGCGGCAATAATTGAAGCTTTGCCAGAATTGATGTGGCCCGCCTTTTCGCGAAGGCCGATAATAATTGGAAGACTTCCAATAATATCGATCACCGCAAATAGTACCATTGTGGCCGTTGCTATTTCCTTAAAGTTTAATGTCATATTCGTTTAATTTCCAAGCGCAAAATTAGGCAATTATTATCTGGCGGAATAAAAGAAGTATGGGTTAATAAATTTTTAATTTCTTCGAATGGCAACTTTAAACATTTTATCTTTGGCGCATGTTTCAACTTGGCAAAACAATAGTTTCCGAAGATATTATAGAAAAGGATTTTGTGTGCAACCTTAACGCCTGCAAAGGCGCGTGCTGCATTGAAGGGGAAGCGGGTGCTCCTATTACTGAAGAAGAAGTAAAAATTCTTATGGAAATCTACCCAAAAGTAAAACCTTTTCTTCGCCCCGAAGGGATTGAAGCTATTGAAAAACAAGGCACCTACATTAAAACTGATTTTGACGAACTTGAAACCCCATTGGTAGATGGCAAGGAATGTGCCTATGTAACTTTTACCGATAGGGGCATTGCAAGTTGTGGTATTGAAGACGCTTTTAATGCTGGTGAAATTGATTTTAGGAAACCTATTTCTTGCCATTTATATCCGGTCCGTATTCAGGAATACAGTGAATTTTCCGCAGTAAACTACCACCGTTGGCCCATTTGTGACGATGCCTGTACCTTGGGAAAGGAATTGAAAGTTCCAGTTTATAAATTTGTAAAGACTGCGCTTATTCGCAAATTTGGTGAAAACTGGTATGCTGAGCTTGAAAAAGTGGCTTCTGAGATGTAGCATAAGTGTTTACTCTTATTTTAATTGAAATATTTTTACCTTATTTAAATACCGAAATGGCCAATTAAGCAGTTGATTTTGGCAATTATTTCCAAAGCTATCGGGTCATTTCCTTATATTTACAACATGCGCAAATTTTGTTTCATTTTATTTGTTTTTGTTGTTACTGCGGGCTTTTCACAAAGCGATGCGCTGGCCAAAAATTATTTTGCACAGGGACAGTTTGAAAAAGCATTGCGCATTTATGAAAAACTCAGTAAAGAAAGTCCATACCGGCTGGATTATTTCTTAGGAATGGTTCAAAGCAATCAGCAACTTGAAAATTTTTCAGAAGCAGAAAAACTTATCAAAGCAAAATTGGGGGACGGACGTAATTTTCCACAGCTTTATGTTGAGTTGGGCTATAATTATTCGCTTCAAAGCCAAACAGAACTTGCCACAGCAAACTTCAATAAAGCCATAGAAATAATTGAAGTTAACCCAAACTATTCCTATAACATAGGCAACACTTTTGAAAAATACAGCCTGCTGGACGAAGCCGTAATAGCTTATGAAAAAGCAATGGCAATGAGCAACAAGATAGATTTCAATATGCAGCTCGCCCAGATTTATGGTGAACAGGGCAAACTTGAAAAAATGTTCGATAGCTACTTGGGGCTGATAGAAAAAAACGCGTCTTTCCTAAGTACGGCGCAGCGGTATTTCAGTCTTTATACTACAGAAGATCCAAACAATGAAGCCAATCTACTTCTTAAAAAAGCATTGCTACAGCGGTCACAGCTAAGCCCAGATGTGCTTTATAACGAATTGTTGAGCTGGCTTTTTATTCAGCAAAAGGAATACAATAAAGCATTTACCCAGGAAAAAGCAATCTATAAGCGCCTTGGCGAAGACCTTGGCGGCATTACCGAGCTAGCCTATATTGCAATTTCCGATGAAGATTATGACACCGGAAGGGAAATTGTAAACTATATTATAAATAATTCCTTCACGCCCCAAAACAAACTTCAGGGCAATCAAATTTTGATGAAGATGGAAGTGAAAACTACCAAACCTAAAGATTATGGCGAAGTAGAAAAAAAGTTTGAAAGCCTTTTGGATGAGTTTGGCAGAAATCGGGAAACCTATTTGCTGCAGATAGATTACAACCACTTTTTAGCTTTTCAGAACAACAAAAAGGAACTGGCAATTGAAAATCTGAAAACTTTGGCAAAGCAGGATTTAACTGCCTATCAAGAGGCACGTGTAAAAATGGAGCTGGCAGATATTTTGGTTTTTGACGAAAAATTCAACGAAGCATTAATTTACTATTCACAAATCCAGAAAAAAGTGCAGAGCGATATTTTGGCGCAGGAAGCGCGGTTTAAAGTGGCGCGAACCAGCTATTTTAAAGGCGATTTTGAATGGGCACAAGTACAATTGGACGTGCTTAAAAAATCCACTTCACAATTAATGGCGAATGATGCCATGCAGCTCAGTTTGCTCATTCGCGATAACACTTTGGAAGATTCTACCCAAACAGCATTGAAAAAATATGCCCGTGCCGATTTGTTGGAATTTCAAGATAAGGATGCCGAAGCCATTGCCGTTTTGGAAGATATTTTAACAAATAACAAAGGCGAAAAAATAGAGGACGAAGCACTTTTGAAGCAGGGCGAGATTTTTGAAAAAAAGACAGAATACACAAAAGCCGAAGCCAATTACCTCAAAATAACCGAATTTTATAAAGACGATATTTTAGCCGACGATGCACATTTCCGTTTGGCAATGCTTTACGAAGAAAAACTAAACCAACCCGACAAAGCGAAAGCGCAGTACGAAGCGATAATTTTCAACTTTGCGGATAGCATTTATTTTGTGGAAGCACGCAAAAAATATAGAACTTTGCGCGGCGATGCTATCAATTAAAAAAATGCCAAAATGCAAATCCCAAAATGGGTAGCGCAGGTTGAAACCTTATTTTTCAGTATTGAAAACTATTTGTTATTTGGATTTTGAAATCTTGAATTTTAAAAAAAATGTACATCTATAACGTAACAATAAATATAGAAGAATCCATTCAGGAAAAATGGACCCATTGGATGAAAACAGAACACATTCCCGCAGTGCTCGCCACAGGAAAATTCAGCAAAGCATTGATGGCACGTGTAAATGTTGACGAAGAAATGGGCGGAATAACCTATTCGGTCCAATATACAACCGACAGCAAAGAAACCCTTCAAAAATATTACGCCGAAAACGCGGTCGAACTTCGCGCGCAAAGCAAACCTTTTGAAGGAAAATATGTGGCCTTCCGCACCGAACTTGAAGTTATTGCCGAAATCCATAATTAACTTTTCAAAAAATAATAAAACCCCCTGCGCTCGCTGCGACTTTGCGGTTTTTTCACCAAAATAATATCACGCACACAGAGCCATAAAGAAAAATGGGACAAAAAATCCAAAAGACAAACAAAACTTTTTCTAACACAAATCAAGGAGAGGTGCGGGCCAAAAAACACCTTGGCCAACATTTTCTGAAAGACGAAGCAATTGCTGAAAAAATTGGCGATACACTAACGTTGGAAGGTTATAAAAATATCCTCGAAATCGGCCCGGGAATGGGCGTGCTTACCAAATATTTAATCGAAAAAAATGTTGAAGTAATCGCGATGGATCTTGACAAGGAATCTATTGTCTATTTGGAAGAAAATTACCCAAACAAAAACCTTAAAATAATTGAAGCAGATTTTTTGAAATATGATCTTTCACAACTTTTCGGAACGGAACAATTCGGTATTACTGGTAATTTCCCATATAACATTTCCACCCAAATAGTTTTTAAAATGTTGGAATGGAAAGAGCGAATACCTGAATTTACGGGAATGTTCCAAAAAGAAGTAGCGCAGCGCATTTGCGAAAAGGAAGGCAGCAAAGCCTACGGAATACTATCTGTTTTGGCCCAGGCTTTTTATGACGCGGAATATCTTTTTACCGTACCACCTTCGGTTTTTGATCCTCCCCCAAAAGTGGAAAGTGGCGTGCTTCGTTTAAAGAGAAAAGAAAATATTGCAATTGCCTGTGATGAAAAGATGCTTTACAAAGTAGTAAAAACCGCCTTTCAGCAGCGCAGAAAGACCCTTCGCAACAGCTTAAAATCTTTTGATCTTTCCGATAAAATAAAAGAAGATGCTATCTTTGGCCAACGTCCGGAACAACTTTCTGTTTCACAATTTATAGCGCTCACCCAAATACTGGAACAAGATGCAATTTCAACTGACTGATGAATTTATCGAGCAGGTTGAACAGCTTATCGCCCGCAATGATGGCGACGGGCTGAAAACCCTTTTGCAAGATCTCCACTTTGCCGATGTTGCCGAAATCCTCCACGAGCTAGATACAAACGAGGCTACCTATATTGTAAAGTTGCTGGACAGCGAGATCACCAGCGAAATATTGATAGAGCTGGACGAGGATTTTCGCGAGCGCATTTTAGACAATCTGACCCCTTCCGAAATAGCCGATGAGCTGGACGAAATGGACACCGATGACGCTGCAGACATTATTGCGGAACTCGACCAGAACATACAGCAAGAAGTAATTGACCAGATTGAAGATGAAGAACACGCCGCAGATATTGTTGACCTTCTAAGGTATGATGAGGACACCGCCGGAGGATTAATGGCGAAAGAACTTGTTCGTGTAAAAGAAACCTGGACAGTTGCCGGCTGCGTTCGCGAAATGCGTCGTCAGGCTGAAAATGTAACACGGGTACATTCCATTTACGTTACAGACAAGGAAGGAAGACTAAAAGGAAGACTATCCTTAAAAGATTTGCTCACTGCGCCCGGAGGTGCGCACATAAGCGATATTTACATTCCAAAAGTAGATTATGTAAACGTCCATACCGAGGCCGAAGACGTGGCCAGGATTATGCAAAAATACGATCTTGAAGCCATTCCCGTGGTGGATGACAACGGCATTTTAGTGGGAAGAATTACCATTGACGATATTGTGGATTTTATTAAAGAGGAAGCGGAAAAGGATTACCAAATGGCTGCAGGTATCAGCCAGGACGTAGAAGCCGATGATAGTATATGGGATCTTACCCGCGCCCGCTTACCTTGGTTGATCCTTGCGCTAATTGGCGGATTCGTAAGCGTTTCCGTTTTGGGAACCTTTTCTGGCGCAATGGCCCATCACCCTGCGCTTTTCTTTTTTGTCCCACTTATTGCGGCAATGGCCGGAAATGTTGGCGTTCAATCCTCAGCCATTGTGTTGCAGGGCCTTGCAAACGATAGCCTAAAAGGTTCTCTTTGGAAACGGCTTATTAAAGAAGTATTGCTGAGCCTTTTTAACGGTCTCATCTTGGCCATTCTTTTGGTTGGAGGAGGAATGCTGTTGTTGGGCCTCGATTTTTTATTCGGACTTACCGTTGCAATTTCGCTCATAACAGTAATAGTTACCGCTGCCCTTATTGGAACCTTTATTCCTATTATGCTTGAGAAAAGAGGGATTGATCCAGCAATGGCAACCGGGCCATTCATCACCACAAGTAATGATATTTGTGGAATTTTAATCTATTTCACCATCGCAAAATTAATTCTCGGCTTTTGAAACCCTTTGTTTTTAAACAGAAATTTACTGTTCCCGGTTCTGCAATCGATGGCCTAAACCACGTGAATAATGTTACCTATTTGCAGTGGTGCCTTGAGGCCGCGGAAGCACACTGGATTTCAAAAACTTCGGTAGCGCAGCGCGAACAATATGTTTGGGTTGTTTTAAACCATTTCATTTCCTATAAAAACCCTTCGTTTTTGGGCGAAGAACTTGAAACCCAAACGTGGATTGACAATTATGAAGGCGTAAAGAGCGAAAGGCACTACAAAATAATCCGTCCTTCCGATGGAAAAACAATTGTTGAAGCAACCACGCTTTGGTGCTTTTTGGATGCAAAAACATTTCGTCCCAAAAAAATTACCGAAGAAATATCGAATCTTTTCGTTTAAATTTGAAAGCCGGCAAAGGGCTTTCAAAACCATTATTTTCAATACTTTTGCCCAATAAAATTGCACCGCATTGAGCGTTTTCAAAAAACTTTTTAAACAGACTTTTATTTATGGAATGGCTACCGTTTTACCACGGATTCTGTCGGTTATTCTTGTTCCGCTGTACGTAAAAGTTTTGTTGCCGGGGGAATACGGAATCTATTCCACAGTTATGGCTTTTCTTATTTTGGGGAATGTTTTGCTGAGCTACGGAATGGAAACCGCGTTTTTTAGGTTTGTAACGAAAGACGCTTCACAGCAAAAAATTGTGCAATCAACTACACTTACTTCCATTGCGATTTCCACATTGATCTTCTTGGGAATTACTTTACTTTTCAGAAATTATATCGCGGAGGTTTTAGATTTTAAACCCGAATACGTAACCTACGGACTTTTAATTTTAGCCTTGGACGCCCTAGTGGTTCTGCCTTTTGTATGGTTTCGCGCCAATGAAAAGCCGATGAAATACGCAGCCATCAAAATCTTCAACGTAGTTGTCAATCTCTTGTTTAATCTATTTTTTCTTTTAATTCTTCCCAAACTTGCCGAAAGCAGCAACTATTGGAATTCGTTTTGGTTTCCCGAAAATAAAATTTCGTATGTTTTTATCGCGAACTTGATTGCCAGCTCAGTTACACTTTTAATGCTACTTCCGCTTTATGTGAAAATAGGCTTCGGTTTCAACAAAACCATTTGGAAACAGATGATGAAATATGCAATTCCTGTACTTATTGCAGGAATTGCTTTTAGTATAAATGAAGCGTTTGACAGAATTCTGCTGAAATATCTTTTGCCAGAAAACATAGCCGAAATCCAAGTGGGCCTTTATTCCGCCTGCTATAAACTGGGGATGTTTATGACACTTTTCGTGATGGCATTCCGGTTGGGGATTGAGCCATTTTTCTTCAATCATTCCAATCAGGCAAATGCGAAAAATACTTATGCTACAATTACAAAATATTTCACGCTTTGTGGATGTTTGATCCTTTTGGTAGTGGTTGTTTATATTGATGTTTTTAAAAGAATATTAATCCCAAACAGTCAATATTGGGAGGCTTTAAAAATAGTTCCGCTGATACTTTTGGCGAATCTTTTCTTAGGTATATACCACAATCTTTCCGTTTGGTATAAAGTGACTGACCGTACAAAATACGGGGCATATATTTCGGTTTTTGCGGCAGTTGTAACATTAGTTTTAAATTATGTTTTGATTCCGCACATTGGTTATATAGGTTCCGCCATAGCAACTTTAGCGGCTTATGGCAGTATGATGGTGCTTTCGTACCTTTACGGGCGCAAATATTATGACGTTCCTTACGAAGTGAAAAAAATAAGTGGTTATTTAGTGATGGCAATCGTTTTTTCCGCGATTTCCTTTTATAGATTTCCCGGAAATATTTGGCTGGGAACTGCGTTGTTATTAGTGTTTACAGCAATTATGCTCTATTCTGAAAAAAATGAATTTTTAAAAACCATCCGAAAATAATTTCAATGAAAATTAAAATAATCAACAAATCAAGCCACCCCTTGCCAAATTACGAAACAATCGCTTCCGCAGGAATGGATCTGCGCGCCAACGTTGATGGGCCTTCAACTTTAAAACCACTTCAGCGGGCCGTGGTAAAAACTGGGCTTTTTATTGAATTGCCCATCGGGTATGAAGCACAAGTGCGCCCACGAAGCGGTTTGGCAGCAAAAAAAGGAATTACGGTTTTGAACTCTCCGGGCACAATTGATGCGGATTACCGTGGCGAAATTGGGGTGATTTTGGTAAACCTTTCCAACGAAGATTTCACCATTGAGCACGGCGAACGCATTGCGCAATTGGTAATCGCAAAACACGAACGCGCCGTTTGGGAAGAAGTGGAAGAACTTGAAGAAACATCCCGCGGCACTGGTGGTTTTGGCTCAACAGGCACAAAATAAATAGCAATTCAAAAATCTAATATCGTAAATCTACACTCTAAAATATGAAGATAATAGTCCCAATGGCTGGCCGCGGAAGCCGTCTTCGCCCACATACATTAACAGTTCCAAAACCATTGATTCCCGTTGCCGGTAAACCAATAGTTCACCGTTTGGTGGAAGATATTGTTGAAGTTCTAAATGAAGATATTGACGAAATAGCTTTTATTCTTGGCGATCCAGCTTTTTTTGGAGATGCTGTGGTTGAAAGTCTAAAAGCGCTCGCAACAAATTTAGGTGCAAAACCCACTATTTACCGCCAACTTGATCCAAAAGGAACAGGCCACGCCATTATGTGCGCCAAGGATTCGCTTTCCGGGCCGGCCGTAATTGCTTATGCAGATACTTTGATACGGGCAGATTTTGATTTGGACAAAGATGCAGATGCAGTAATCTGGACCAAAAAAGTAAAAAATCCCGAAGCATACGGAGTTGTAAATTTGAATGAAAGAAATGAAATCATCGAGTTGGTTGAAAAACCAAAAGAATATGTGAGCGACCAAGCCGTTATAGGTATTTATTATTTTAAAGATGTTTCGCAATTGAAAAATGAACTGCAATATGTGTTGGATAACAACATTATTAACGGTGGCGAATATCAAATTAACGACGGCATAAAACGAATGATGGCGGCCGGAAAAATTTTCAAAACCGGAACGGTTGATGAATGGATGGACTGTGGAAATAAGGAAGTTACAGTTGAGACCAACCAAAAAATGTTGGGCTTTCTTTTTGAAGCAAACAGACCTTTGATTTCAGAAAATATAAGCAACGAAAATTCAAAAATAATTGATCCGTGTTTCATTGGTAAAAATGTAACTTTAAAAAACAGCACAGTTGGGCCGTATGCCTCTATTGGCGAAGGCACGGTAATTGAGGAAAGCACCGTGAAAAACAGTATTATTCAAACCAATTCAATAATAAAGAACGCAAATTTAGACAGTGCAATGATTGGCAATTATGCTATTTTTGATGGCAAGTTCACCAATGTAAGTATTGGCGATTATTCGGAATTGAAATAACCAATTTCTGCATGGCAGGAATCCCATAATTTGAACATAAAATTTAGATACATATTTTTTATTTTCTTCGGAATACTACTTCCGAAGCAACTCGGTGCCCAAGAAATTAAAGGCGATTCCCTCCAAAACCCAATGGACCAATTGGGAGATGTAACCGATGCTTTTCAGGAAAACTTTTTTGAAGCGTTAAAACAAAAGGCAATTGAAAATTATGAATTGGCACTTTCGGCATTGAACCAAGCCGAAAAAGCTTCAAAAAGTGAAGAAAATAAAGCTGTTGTGTATTTTGAAATGGGTAAAAACCATGCCTATTTGAAACAGTATGCACAAGCTGAAGAAAATTTCAACAAGGTTTTAAAAACGGAAGGCGACAGATTGGATGTTCTTGAGCAACTGTATGAATTGTATTATCAGCAAAAGGAGTACGAGAAATCAATTCCGTTGGTTGAAAAACTAATTCCATTTGATGAAGATTACAGAGAAGATCTCGCAAATCTTTACACGCTGACACAGCAGTATAACAAGGCTTTGGAGCAGTTGGATCAATTGGATGACGTTTGGGGAGAAAGCGATATTCGCAATGCCTTGCGTGTTCAAATTTATAAAATTACTGGAAATACGGAAGGCGCCATTGAAAATCTGGAACAAAAAATTGACGACAATCCCAAAAACGAAAAGGAATATTTAAACCTTATTTTTCTATACAGCGAACAGGGAAACACGGCAAAAGCCTTTGAATCTGCAAAAGATTTATTGAAAAATAATCCGAAATCACAGTTGGTGCATTTGGCACTGTATAAATTTTATTTGGATGAGGGCAACGCTTCGGAAGCAATAAAATCTATGAAAATTGTTTTTGCTTCGGAAGAAGTTGACAAAGAAACCAAATATAAAGTATTGGGTGATTTTATTCAATTTGTGAACGGCAATCCGCAGTATGAAACCGAATTTACGGAAATTGTCAATCAATTCTCGGTAGAAAATAGTAGGGTGTATGAAAAACTTGGCGATTATTACGCAACAAAAAACCGCAAAGAAGACGCGCTAAATGCCTACGAAAAGGGCATTGCAAAAGATCCCGACAATTACAATCTTTTAAAAAACACACTTTTATTTCAAATTGATTTCAAAAAATATGAAGCTGCAACTAAACTGAGTTCCGAAGGATTGGAAATTTTTCCGGCACAGGCACTTTTATATTTACTGAATGGCGTGGCCAACAACGGACTTCAAAATAGCGATGCCGCTATTGAAAGTCTGGAAAATGGATTGGATTTCATTTTGGAAGACCCAAAAATGGAGCACGATTTTTACCAACAACTAGGTTTTGCGTACACAGCAAAAGGTGATTCCAAAAAAGCAAAAATGTATATTGACAAAGCCGCAACCATCAAAATGCCCAACTAAAATTTTATGAAACTGAAACCATTATATTTACTTTTATTATTTGTTTTGGCTTCCTGCGGTGGTGCTAAAAATATTTCAAACATTGAAAGTGCTTCTGCCAAAGAGGTGATTTCTGCCCACACAGCTGCTACTCCAGATTTTAAAACCTTGGCCAGCCGCGTACAGCTGGTTTACGAAACCGATGAAAAAGTGCAGAGTATCACGGCAAGTCTTCGGATGGAAAAGGATAAAAACATTTGGGTAAAAGCTTCCGTTTTAGGAATTACCATTGCAAAAGTTTTGATTACCCCAACGCGTGTTAGCTATTATGAAACTATCGGCGGAACCTATTTTGAGGGCGATTTCGCGCTTTTGGGAGAATGGATCGGGACGCCTATAAATTTTCAGCAGGCGCAGAATATGCTTTTGGGGCAGTCCATTTTCACGCTGAATCCTTCGGAATATTCGTCAGCTATTTTTCAGAATAAATTCAAAATCCAGCCTAAGGAACAACCTCAAAATTTTATACATTCGCTTTTTTTGAATCCCGATAATTTTAAGGTAGCATCTGAAACAGTATCACAGCCAAATGAGGACCGTTTGTTGAGCATTCGTTATGGCGATTATCAAAAAATTGGCGAACAGTTTTATCCATCGAATATTTTGATAAATACTTCGGAAAAAGGTTCGGCTACAAAAATTGAGATAAATTATAAAAAAATTGATTTGAATGTTGACGTGAGTTTTCCGTTTGATATTCCTTCAGGTTATGAAGAAATCCAACTAAATTAAATGAAGCATTTCCGCACCTATCTTTTTTTATTTATCTGTTTAACTACAGTCGCTACGGTATCTGCGCAAGTGGACAAACAGAAGGAACTGGAGGAAAAACGGCAAGCAATTTTGGAAGAAATAAAGCAGATAAACTCGCTTCTTTTCAAAACTATAAAAGAGGAAAAATCTGTGCTTTCACAGGTTGAGGATCTTAACCAGCGTATTGGCGCCACAGAGAATTTAATCCGCGTTACCAACCAACAAGCAAACTTGCTCAGTAGAAATATAAATGACAATATTGGTAAAATAAGCAGCCTTCGGGAGGAGCTAAAAGTGATGAAGAAGGATTATGCAGAAATGATCCGCAAATCATACAAAAGTAAAAGCCAGCAGAGCCGGGTTATGTTTTTGTTATCTTCACAGAATTTTTTACAGGCGTACAAACGCGTTCAATATATGAAGCAATATGCTAAATTCCGAAAAAAACAAGGGGAAGGCATTAGAGCGAAAACGGAGGAATTGCAGAAGCTCAATGCAGATTTGATTGAACAGAAAAAAACCAAACAAAAGCTAATTTCTGAAAATGAAATAGCCAAGAATAATTTGACCGCTGAACGGAAAGATCAGCAATTATTGGTGGCAACGCTGAAGAAAGATGAAGGCAAATTTACAACCCAAATAAGGAACAAACAAAAGGAAGCCGACGAGATAGACCGGCAAATAGATGCCTTGATAAAAGCGGCAATTGAGGAAGCAAACAGAATAGCAAGAGAAAAAGCAATTGCAGAAGCAAAGGCAAAGGCGCTCGCAGAGGCAAAAGCTAATGCGAATAACACCACAACGAAAAACAATACAATTACAGCCCCTGTTAAAACTGAGGTAGTTAAACCAGCCTCAAAGGAAGAATTTGCAATGACAGCGGAAGATAAAGCGCTTGCGGCAAGTTTCACAAGCAACAAGGGGAAACTACCGTGGCCCGTTGAAAAAGGAATGGTTGTAAAAAGTTTTGGAACCTACCAGCATCCACAATTCCCGAATGTTACTACAAATAGTAGCGGAGTGGAAATAGCTACTTCAGACAATGCTACAGTTCGTTCTATTTTTGAAGGGCAGGTGTTGTCAATTCAAGTGATAAAAGGGGCTAATAAGGTTGTTCTTATTCAGCACGGGGATTATATTTCTGTATATAGTAATTTGGTTAACGTTTCCGTGAAAACCGGAGACAAGGTTGCTACAAAACAAAGTATAGGAACTGTGGCAAAAAGCCCAACGGAAGGAAAAACCGTTTTGAAATTCTACATCTATCAAAACAAAACAAAGATAAATCCTGCAGATTGGATTTATAGAATGTAAAAAAAGGGAGCCAAGACGGCTCCCTTTTTAATTAAACAATTTTTGCAGTCTATTGTATCACCAATTTTTTGGTTGTGATATTATCTCCTGCTTTTACAGTTATAAAATATAATCCCGAGGCATAGTTAGATACGTTTATGGATGTTGTGTTGGCATTGTTTACATCTGTTTGGCGCTCTAAAATTTGTCCTAAACTGTTGGCGATTGTAACATCAAAACTATTGAAAGTTTTATCTGAAATACTAATAAAAACTTCATTAGTGGTTGGGTTTGGATATAATGCTACTGCATCTGCAATGGTTTTTTCTGAAACTCCCAATTCGCAATCCAAAATACCTCCTGAATAGAATTTAGCTCTATTTCTTTCACCTTCCCAACCTTCGGAACCATTTTTGGCACTTATTGCAAACCACATAGCATCATTAGGATTTGTAATTGGAATCGTTATGGAATTAGTACTTGTTGTTCCCACAACTTCCATATATTTTTCACCTAAAAGATAAAAATCGTAGGAATCCGCACCATCTACTGCGCTCCATTCAAAAGAAGCAGTTTCATCACAAACCTGAACAATATTGTAATTATTAGTGATTTTGGCAATATTGAAAGTAGCATCACTTACATCCTGAAAAGCGCCGCTAGTAACTCTAATAAGTGCATTTCCGCTAACTTCCTCCGGAACATTCCAAGTATAAAGGTGCGTATTGTTTGGAACCGTGGCAATGGTAGTCCAGTTGCTTCCATTATCGTTGGAGTATTCCAAAACAAAATCATCTGTGGTATTTACTTCGTCCCAATGAATGGTTTCTTCTAAAAATGGCTGAAAATGCTCGCCCCCGTTTGGATACGTCATTACTAAATTTTCAGAAATAAGTTCATAAACAATAAAATATTCCTGTGGTCCCATTGGCACATTGAAACCGGAAATGTCAATATCATAATCACCAGCAATAGGCTCGTTAATTAGAACCTGCTCCATATTATTCAAATGGTCTGGGCCGTTTGTTGCGGGATTGTTAAGGGTTATAGGATCTGGGGTTGGATCAAGAATCCAAGGTTGAAAAGTATCGTTTGAAGGATTGGTTACAACCAAATCTAAATCGTTTACCAAAGCGGGATCTGCGCCGGCTGCAGCAGCTGAATCACTCCAATAAACCATAAAACGAACTTGTGTAGTTCCCGCGGGAACGTTTATGGTATGGGAGTTTGTAAGGCCTTGCGAAACTTCGTCAGAAAGATAACGGCCATCCTCAATAAGTTTTACTGCTTGAAGCGCATTTACAATTCCCCAACCATATTTATAGTCAGGCCCAATATTTCCCGCTTCGTTAGCAGTATTTATTAATGTGGCCTTAATCAATGCGGAAGGAGGAAAATTACCACCGTTCAATTCTCCATAAGCTTGGTAAAGTTGCGCAGAAATTCCTGCAATACCTGGCGCGGCTGCAGAAGTTCCGCTAAATTGCTGGTAAGCATTGTTTTCATTCGTAGATATCTGGAAGTTTCCGTATGCTGCAATATCTGGTTTTATTCTTCCATCGTGTGCTGGACCACGACTGCTGGAATTTACTATTTGTCCGTTGAACAATACATTTGCGGTAGTCATAACATTTTTGCCCTGTTTATGGCCTCCAGTTATATTTCCCCATTGGCTGCCTGCACCATAACCACAATTACTTGGGTTTGAATTTCCTGCTGAAAAAACATGTAGTAACGAAGGAGTATCAAGCGTTTGCTGGTCTACAGTTCGGGTGATTGAAGTATAACCATCATTGCATCCATTGCTATAGGAAGAGTTTGTAATTTGAACACTTCCATCATTAATTAAATTAACCGTTTGGGGATCTAAAAAATTTGGTTGGTAATTCACAACAAATATGTCGGATCCCGCGGCCATACCTCTGTTTATAGGAAGTATATTTCCAGCTCCACCAATAATTCCGGCTACGCCATCACCATGACTTTGACCTGAATTATTTACTTGATTGAAAAGCCTTCCTTCAAAATCAATATGAGGCCCTACTTTTCCATCGTCTCTAACCATTACCCCAATACCTTCACCTCTATAATTTCTGCCAGTTCCTGACTGGGTATCTAAATTGCTTGATCTATGAAGACTTCTGCCATGAGTGTCATCTGGAACCGAGGGCGCTACCACCAAATCTACCCATTTAACGAAAGCAAGGTTAGAAAGCATTTCCAAACAATTGTTTGGGATGGAAAGATCCAGCATATTCTGTTCCTTATAGTTATGCTTCACTATTATCTGTTGGCGCCCTAACTCATTGATGGCATAAGTGTCGGTAACATTTTTATGGTATTGTAGGGTTACCAAAATATTGTTGCCATCCATTGCCCAATAATCATAATTGCCGCTTTTTAATTTTGCCGAAAGTTTCGCTCTGCCATCAACGGGAACAATTGAGCGAACACCATTGTTTTTTAGTAAATTGATTGACGTGTTCTGCGGAAAATAAAAAAGATAGGTGCGGTGAGGAATATAATCCAATAATTGCAAATTGTTTTGTTTGAACAAATCCTGGACTTGCTGTGTAGGGGTCTCATAAAATTGAACCCAGCCCACATATCCATTGTTTAATATTGATGATTCAGGCATTTGGTTCCACTGAAAGGTAGTAATGTTTTCAGGCATTTCATAAGTTTCATTTTGAAAACGAATGTCATATGAATTTTGCGCATAGGTAAGTGAAAAAACAAACAACAGCGCCACAAAAGAAAGGTTTTTAATTTTTTGGGAAGTAATTTTTGCCATGATTTTAACTTGTTTTATTTAGGTTACGGAATAGAGACGGCTCAAAGCACCGTGAAATTCTCTCAAATATATTTATTTGATTCCATAAAAAAAGTTATTCCAAAACAAAATACAGGAAATTTAACATAATTGCTTTGCCCGGAAAAAACAGTAAATCAATAATTTAGAATAAAAAATGATGAACTATTGAAACAGAGCCTTTAATTCAGTAGCATCTTGGGGTTTCATTTTTCCAGCCAAGACTAAACTAAGCTGTTTGCGGCGGAGTGCCGCAACAAATCTAGATATTTCAATTTCAGTTTCTGGAACAAGTTCTGGAACACGAACCGGATGTCCCATTTGGTCAACGGCTACAAAAGTATAAATAGCTTCGTTGGAAAGGCTACGTTCGCCACTTTCGCGATCTTCAATATACACATCCATATACACTTCCATAGAACTATTGAACGCGCGTGAAACCTTGGCCTCAACCGTCACTACACTTCCCAAAGGAATCATTTTATTGAAAGCAACGTG
>Ga0079224_100003458_pt1 | contig 19981 bp, 20 predicted proteins | sample Stecom2015_FD_80414 | JGI IMG/M metagenome (GOLD analysis project Ga0079224, IMG submission 80414) | Agricultural soil microbial communities from Utah to study Nitrogen management - Steer compost 2015 | ecosystem: Environmental > Terrestrial > Soil > Agricultural land | place: USA: Utah...
GATGTTCCTAATCGTGTCAATTATACCGATGCAGAATATGCCCGTTATCTTCAATCGGAAGTATTTTATTCGCGTGGAACTTTTAACGATTTTTTTAAAAACAATTGGATTAACTTTCAGGTCGGATACGAATTGGACAATACAAAAGGATACAGAGCAAAAATTTCAGGTGTCTTTGACAACGAAATCGAAAAAAGCATTGGCACATACGCCGGATTTCTATCAGCAGAAATTAACACCGGAACCGGTTTGTTTATCCGCCCCGGATTCAGAGCAAGTTTCAGCAATATTTTTGAGAACATTTATAACTATTCTGTAAGCTCAAAATTTGATTTTTCTTCCCGTTCCAATTTACGTTTCGTAATTGGAACAGCCAATCGCTATCCTATTTTCGACGAACTCTACACTTATTTTGTGGATGCCAATCACGACGTACGCGGAAACGAAAATTTAGTGCCGGAAGAAGGATATTCCACTTCCATCCAATGGAATTATAAAACATTTGGATCAGGCATAAAAACGATTCATAACATCAGCTCGCTTTATTTGGATAATGATGACAGGATAGAATTGGTAGCCATCAATCTTAACCCTTTGCAATACCAATATATCAATATAGACAAATACAAATCATGGGGACTAAGCACCGCAAACCGATTTATCATAGGAGATTTTGATTTAAACATCGGTGCTTCCTTTTTTGGAATTTCCCGCAGGTTGGACAGTAATGAAATCGACCCAAATGATGAATTCAGATATACTTTTGAAGCCAATGCTGCTGCGAACTATACCTTTACTAAATGGGCAACGACAGTTTCCCTGTACTACAAATACAACGGAAAGTCCACAAAATATGTAATGGAAGGCGGGCTTAATGAAGAAGCCTATTATCGATTGGGCGAACAAGAAGATTTTAACCTGATGAACTTTTCAATTCGTAAAGGCTTTTTTGACAATAAATTTGAACTGACACTGGGTGCCAGAAACATTTTTGATGTGACTTCCATCCAAAACACAACACAACCCGGGTCTGCCCATTCTGAAGCTGCAAGCCAGCAAATGCTGTTTTATGGCAGATCTTATTTCTTAAAATTAAACTTTAATTTAGATTTCTAATCCCTTTTTAAAATGAAAATTTATTTAAAAGCAGTCATCCTATCCCTACTCTTTTTCAACCAAAGTTGTTTAAAAGAAGATGACGGAATTGTTCCGGTTTCACCCTATGCAGGAGGATTGGTTGAATCAGGGGCAGAAGGTGATGCAACCTATGCCGACCAGATCTGGATTGATTTGAGCAGTGGCCAAATGGATCATACATCAAGAACAGACTGGGAATTAGGATTTTACAGCGGAGAGGAATTCAGAGTTATATTAAATAATTCCATTCTGATGGCTGCTGCACCCATAGAATGCGTAACAGAGTTGAATCAGGTTAATTCAGCAATGGTCGAAGACTTACAAGATGTGGTTCAGGTTGCCAATTTTGATCCAAACAATGTTCAATATGTGGACAATGTTACGGGTGATTATCTCAACGATGGAACCGTCATAGCAGAAATTAGCGCAGATCCGGCTGAAAACAAAGTTTACCTAATCAATATGGGCCGTGACATTTATGACGGACCGATTGAACCCGAAACTTCTTATGCTGCGGGGAATCTGAGAGGTTGGAAAAAAATCAAAGTAACCAGAGAAGCAGATGCCTATAAAATCCAATATGCCGATTTGGATGATACATCTCATCAGGAATTCATCATTCCTAAAAATCCGGCGTACAATTTCACCTTTTTCAGCATGACCAATCAGCAGTTAGTAGATATACAACCGCCTAAAACAGATTGGGACATTTGCTATACGGTATTTACAAATGTGATAGAAGGTGCCGGAACCTATGTTTATTCCGACTTTCTTGTAACCAATATTTGGGGAGGCGTATCGGCCTATCAGGTTACACTCTCAGGAGGAGAAGACGCTGATGCTGTCTATAATAATTTCTCTGCTGTAGACATTGACGAATCTTTGTTTGTCACAAATGATCAAAGGGTAATCGGAAGTAATTGGCGAGACGTATTTACGGGTGTCTTATCGGACAGATTTTATGTTTTGAAAGATCCAAACGGTATTTACTTCAAGATTCGTTTTATTCGGATGCTGGATAACAATAATTATCGTGGTTATTTCCAATTCGAATACCAGCCACTTTAATTTAAATTTTATAATTACATTAAAATCCTGATTCTTTCAGGATTTTTTTATACTATATTCTTGCTCAGCGCCATTACATATCCCAAATGCAAGGATTCGTGGAGGTTATTGAAACGTATGGCGTCTTCTATGGTTTCCAATTTGATTCCGAAACTGGTTTCATAAGGCCGGAAATAAGAGAGATCTTCTGCGAAATAATCTTTACGCAAACGAACTTGTGTGGTTTGAAGCAATTTGATCAAACTCCTTACATCTTCTTCCGTTACGTTTTGATCCCCAAAAGTTCCTTTTTTAAAACGATGCACCCAATCGCTTTCAACCAGCATTTCGTTGTCGGAAAGATAATAGGTCATCAATTGCTGGGTGACCAAAGCATGCGCACAATTCCAAAAAACGTGATTTTTAAATCCCATGGGAATAAAAGTCAGGCGTTTCAAATCATAAGTTTGTAAATAATGGATGAAATGTTTGCGTATTGTCGCTAAATCTTCAAAATGTTTTTCCATAGGTTTCAAGCAATATTTACAAAATTATAAAACTATCAACAGAATCAAGAACTTCATAAGGAAAATCATTTGTTTGTATTTTCTAAAGCCGTGTTTAATGCCTAAATTTGTAGCTTATTCAAATGAAATGAGCACGTTAAAAAATCAGGCAATCGCTTTGCTGGAAGAATTGGGAATTGAGAAATGGATGAAAAACATTCAGGTCATGGGAAATCAGGTGATTTTGGATATCGTATCGCATTCGCCGGCCATGCATGAACGAAAAAGATTGGAACAGGCTTTAAAAGCTGCTTTTACCGAACAACTTCCGGAAGCTGATTTGAAATTAAATATATTGATAGAAACGCCGAAACCACAGGATCCCAATCAAATCAGGGGAAATGAGATTCCGGGAATTAAAAACATCATTGCGATATCTTCCGGAAAAGGTGGTGTAGGAAAATCAACTGTTTCTGCCAATCTGGCCATCAGTTTACAGAAAATGGGATTCAAAGTCGGACTTTTGGATGCGGATATTTACGGACCTTCCATGCCCACGATGTTTGATGTGGAAGGCGCCCAACCTCATTCGGTTCAGGTAGATGGAAAATCCAAAATGAAGCCCATAGAAAGTTATGGTGTAAAAATATTATCCATCGGATTTTTTGCCGGAACGGATCAGGCGGTAGTTTGGCGCGGGCCGATGGCTTCTAAGGCTTTGCAACAAATGATTCGGGATGCGCATTGGGGAGAATTGGACTTTTTATTGGTCGATTTACCTCCCGGGACAGGAGACATCCATTTGTCCATCGTACAACAAATCCCGATTACGGGGGCCGTCATCGTGAGTACACCTCAACACATCGCGCTTGCCGATGCGCGCAAAGGAGTCGCCATGTTTAAAATGGATGCTATCAATGTTCCGGTTTTGGGAATTATTGAAAATATGTCGTATTTCACGCCGGCAGAATTACCGGAAAACAAATATTATATCTTTGGTCAAAACGGTGCAAAAGATTTGTCTGAAAAACTAAATGTTCCTTTTTTAGGCGAAATCCCGTTGGTACAAAGCATAAGAGAAGCGGCCGATATAGGAAGACCTGCAGCCTTACAGGAAAAATCTGCTGTTTCAGCGATTTATGAAAAAATTACTCAAAATATGATCGTCAGTTTAGTGGAGCGAAATGACACTTTGCCTCCGACTGAAGCAGTACGCATTACAAATATGGCAGGTTGTGCTGCCGTCAAAAAATAATTAACTTTGTTGTTATGGAAAATCAGACTTTAATCCAAAGAATCGAAAAGGCATTAGCCGAAATCCGGCCATTTTTAAACAATGATGGAGGAGATATAGAATTGGTATCAGTTGAAAACGATGTGGTCAATGTTCGTTTGCAGGGAACTTGTACGGATTGTACGATTAACCAGATGACGTTAAAAGCAGGTGTGGAAATGACCATCAAAAAATATGCTCCGGAAATCAGTAAAGTGGTCAATCTGGATGCCATCAAACCACTGATGGGTTAAGCCAATAACCCGTTTTTCAATTCAAATTTTTGGCAAAATATTTGTTTTGAAACTGCAAAACTAACTCAATGAAAAAGTCCTTTTTGTTTTTATTTCCCGTTCTATTTTTACTTTCTTTTGTAGGGAGCGAATCCCAGAATTACAAAGACGGCGAATTTTTAAAATACCGGATTCATTATGGTCTTTTAAATGCCGGATTTGCCACCTTGGAAGTAAAAAATACAACCTATGAAGGAAAACCTCATTTCCATGTGATCGGTGAGGGTTCTTCTTCCGGGGCTGTCAGAGCGTTTTACAAAGTGGATGACCGATATGAAAGTTACATCAACCAAGCCACTGATAAACCCTCTAAATTTGTTCGGAAAATAAGCGAAGGCGGATACGATCGTGACCAGGTATTTACATTTGACCATCATAAAAAAATTGTCAAAATCAATGACAAATTAAGACAGAAAGTAACTTATAAAGAATTTGAAGGAAGCGTTCAGGATTTGCTTTCTGCATTTTATTATTTAAGAAATTATGATACGGACGGATTGGAAGCGGGAGATTTTATCAATGTCGATATTTTCATGTCTGACGAAACTTATAAATTCAAATTGAAAATTTTGGGGCGTGAAACCATGAACACAAAATTTGGCAATATCAAAGTGATTAAAATTCGTCCTTATGTACAATCCGGAAGGATATTCAAGGAATCTGAAAGCGTGACCATGTGGGTAACGGATGACAAAAACCACGTTCCGATTCAGATAAAGGCCGAATTGACCGTGGGTTCTTTAAAAGCAGATTTGTACAGTTATAAAAATACCAAATACACGCTTCATTTTACGAAGTAATTTGATTTAGTATAAAAAAATAAAAGCCATCTCGGTTAAACCGAAATGGCTTTTTTGATTTTTATAAAATAGGTTTTAACCCAACCAAGCGTCCCAAGGAATTCTGGATACTACGCAGGCCAAAGCCAATAAACCCAAAATGGCAGGCGTCATTTTCACGACTTCCGATTTCTTTAATTTGGAATTGGCAACGGTAATCAGAACCACTGCAGCAAACATCATCAGCGGATGTTCCATTGCATACAGCCGGTTGGTATCATCTTTCATTGTATTTTCCGTCCATTGCGCATAAGGTGAAACAAAATAAAGGATCACGCCTACAATCAATTGAACATGAAAAGTCAAAGTTGTAAAGAAACTAAGTTTGGTGATGAAATTGTTTCTTTCTTTTTTGTTGATGGCATAAAATCCAACCATCACGAAAAACAGTACGCCCATCAACAAAGTCAAATAGGCCCATCCACTGTGAAAATTTTGTAAAAAATTGTACATAATATTGCTTTTTAAATGCCTTACAAAAATAACAAAAAAAAGCCATCTCGGTTGAACCGAGACGGCTTTCTGTATTTTATATTGATACTAAATTAGAAGTTGAACTGAACTCCAGCATTATAGGTTCTTCCCAGACCCCATCCATATCCAAATGCATCTTTTACGCTGATGTATTGGGTATTTGCCAAGTTTTTCACGTTACCTCTGAAACGTACAGATTGTTTTCCGAATTTGAATTCGTAAGTAACACCGGCATCAAATAATGCAAATGGTGCAACTTCGTCTTGTTCGTAAACCTCACCTGCATTTACTGCATCGATGATTCCGATTGGATCCACTGTTTGGTAAGTATTTGCATAATAGTTGAAATCCATATCGAAACTTAAACCTTTACAAGGATTATAGATTCCACCTAAACCAAATGTAAACTGAGCAGCATCACCTACTTTTACGCCTGACAAATCTACGTTTGGAAGATCAGTCAAGTTGAAATCGGCATCTCTGGCCATTACTCTTGTTTCTCCGTCATATTCCCAGTCTCCGTAAGAAGCATAACCTCTGAATGACCATTGTCTTGAGATTTTTGTAAAGAAATCAATTTCTACACCTTGGTGAACCTGAGTGATGTTTGGATACAAGAAAGAGAAATCCTCTCCGTCGATTTGTCCTGATGCAGACTCGAAACGATTGGCCCATTCAGTATGGTACAAGTTTACATTAAGTTTTAAGTTACGGGTATCATAACGGTATCCAACTTCAAAACCTGTAATTTCCTCGTTGTCAACTTCCGGCTCATATAAATCAACAGTATTTGGAACAAAAATGTTATCCAAAAATGGTTGGCGAGAATAGAATCCGGCGTTAGCAAAGAAAGTATGGTCTTCAGCAAAATTATAAGCTGCACCTCCTTTGATGTTGTATCCTAATTTGTTTACTTTTTCTGATTCTGCTTCTGTAGCATAGTTCCAACGATCCAATTTCACATAAGACTGGTTAGAAACCGCTCCTTGTACAAATGCGGAGAATCCTCCTTTTGCAAATTCAAATTGACCAAAACCACCTTGGTAATTAATTCTCTCTGAATTGTCATAAGCAACTCTCTGGTCCTCACTTGCGCTGTTAAACAAGGCATTCCATGGATCTGCTTCGAAAGCTTCCGTTACGATATGCGAACTTGCGCCGTCGTATGATCTTGTATCCTGCCATCCGTTTAATCCTAAGAAGTCAACCACTTGTCTGTAGTGATCTCCTTTATAGAAACGCAAGTCAGCTCCTACGTTAAATGAGAAATATTCGTTGATATCATAATTCAAATTCGTTACGGCTCCGTACCAGAAATGGTTGTTTACGGAAGCGCGGATAGCACCGTTTTTGAAACCACCACCGTTGTTACCGATTCCATCATCATCTGCCTGGTTATTGGCAACGATTTGATTCCAGTCGATCAAACCATCATCTGTCAACAAATTGGTCGTATTACTTGAACTTCCCAAGTTACCGGTTCCACCTCCTTTACCCAAGGATGCATAAACTACGGTTGAAAGTGACAAATCACTGTTGATGTTCCAGTCCCAGTTTAAGTTAGCAACCGGTTTGTGATAATAGTTTCTTCTGAAGTTAAGTGCTTCTCCGTCACGGAACCCATAGGTATTATTATATTTTCTTCCGAATCCACCTTCAGCTCCTCGATCCCATTGAGATTGAGATTTTGTGGTATAATTCTGGTCATGCCATTGTGGCGCACCAAAAACCATAAAGTTGAAATCATGGTGATCATTTGGTTTGTATCCAACTGAGAAGAAATAGCTCTGTCCCTGACCGGCTGTTCCTCTTGCAAATTTTCTATGTCCTTGCCAATAATCCAATAACATAGAGAATCCCCATTTTCCTTTCATACCGGTATCATAAGCAACTGTTCCTTTGAAATAACTGTCGTTACCCATTACGAAACGAGCCATACCTCCTTGTGATTTTTCAGTAGTTTTGGTTACGATGTTTACCGTTCCCCCTACTGATGAAATCGCCAATTTAGATGAGCCAAGACCACGTTGTACCTGAATGGCATTGGCAACATCTGTCATGGAGCTCCAGTTGGACCAATACATGTTCCCGTCTTCCATACCATTGATAGGTTGTCCGTTCAATAAGTAAGCAGTATTGGATTGATCAAATCCACGTAAAAACATTTTGGAATCCCCAAAACCTCCAACTTGTCCTGATACATAAACAGAAGGTGTGTTTTTCATGATTTCAGGAAATTCAACATTCCCAACTGCTTTGTCTTGAATTTCTTGTCTTCTGATCGTAGATACGGCAACCGGTGTTTTACGGTTCTCCTCCAAGTCGATAATCCCTTTACCGATGATTACCGTTTCTGAAAGCAGGATATCCTGTTCCCAGTCGGCTGAATCTATCGCAACCGAATCCTGTATTTCCGGATCCACCTGCGCATAGGTTAAAGTAGCTCCTCCTATTGCGAGAAAGAAAGTAGCTTTTAAAAGTGTAGAGTTTAGCCTCATAACAATTATGGTTTTATAATTACGGGGCAAAGTTGCGAACAGTTGTTTAGTTTTTTGTTAAGTACGCGTTAATTTTTTTAACAGATTTATCAACTTTCGTATGAATTTTATCAGTTTTATTGGATAGCTTTTAAACTCAAATCTTTATTGGGAGCCGAATGAATAATCGCTCCCGAAGAAATATAGTCCACTCCGGTTTCGGCAACCGAACGAATGGTTTCGATGGTAATTCCTCCCGAAGCCTCGGTTTCGCATTGGTTTCCGATGATTTTTACAGCTTCGCGCATTTGTTCCAAATCCATATTGTCCAACATGATGACATCCACCCGATTTGTGGCCAATGCTTCTCTGACCTCTTCTAAATTTCGCGTTTCGACCTCGATTTTTAAGTTCTTCCCTATTTGATCCAAATAACTTTTGACCGATTCTACCGATTTGGCAATACCACCTGCATAATCGTTGTGATTGTCTTTTAGCATGACCATGTCATAAAGTCCGTAACGATGGTTATGCGCTCCGCCGATGGCTACGGCCCATTTTTCGCACATCCGGAAATTGGGAGTTGTTTTTCGGGTATCGAGAATTTTCACACCCGTTCCTTCTACTTTTTTCACCATTTCTCTGGCCAAAGTAGCAATCCCGCTCATTCGTTGCATACAATTTAACACCAAACGCTCCGAAGTCAGAATGGATCGGGCAGAACCTTTCACCCGAAAAGCTATGTCACCTACTTTTGCCCCCTCACCATCCTGCATCAAAATCTCCATTTCTAATTTGGAATCATAAAAATGAAAAATCTCTTTGGCCAATTCAATTCCTGCCAATACACAATCTTCCTTGACAATCAATTGCGCATCATCTTGTAATTCAGCCGGAACACTTCCCAAAGTCGAATGATCACCATCGCCCAGATCTTCCTTAAAGGCTTCTGATATGAAATGTTTCAATCTTTGATCGGTTACATAGTTGGGTCTTTTCATAATTCAAAAAATAAAAACAGTGGCTTCGAGAACCTCAGCCACCGTCAAATTTATTATTTTTAATTCAATTAAAATTTCAAATCGCCGTTCACTTCACGAACTGCTTTTGCTGCGGTTGCGAACTTTTCTTTTTCGGCATCGGTAAGTGTGATGTCCACGATTTTTTCTACACCGTTTTTCCCGATGATGGCCGGAACACCTAAACAAATATCGCTTTCACCGTATTCACCATTCAACATCAAAGAACAAGGAATCATTTTTTTCTGGTCGCAAATAATGGATTGAACCAAAACCGAAACCGCCGCTCCCGGTGCGTACCAGGCAGAAGTTCCCAAAAGTTTGGTCAGAGTTGCTCCGCCTACTTTGGTTTCCTCTATTACATAATTTTGTTTTTCATCATTCAAAAATTCCGAAACCGGAACACCATTTCTCGTTGCTTTTGAAATCAAAGGAACCATTCCCGTGTCAGAGTGTGCCGCAATCACCATTCCGTCTACATCTGAAATCGGACAATCCAAAGCTTCCGCTAAACGATATTTGAAACGGGCTGAATCCAGTGCTCCACCCATCCCTATGATTCTTTCCTTTGGCAAACCGGAAGTTTTATGAACCAAATAAGCCATCGTATCCATAGGATTGGAAACCACGATGATGATTACGTCCGGCGAATGTTTCACCAAATTGGCCGTCACATCGTTTACGATTCCGGCATTGATTCCGATCAGTTCTTCTCGCGTCATTCCCGGTTTTCTTGGAATTCCGGAAGTAATCACAGCTACTTTGGAACCCGCTGTTTTGCTGTAATCTCCTGTAGTTCCCGTAATTTTTGTATCAAATGCATTTAAAGATGCTGTTTGCATCAAATCCATGGCTTTTCCTTCTGCAAATCCTTCTTTGATGTCGACCAAAACTACTTCCGAAGCAAAATTTTTCATGGCGATGTATTCGGCACAACTCGCACCTACCGCTCCTGCTCCAACTACCGTTACTTTCATATTCTTAAATTTTTAATTATTTGTTTAGGGTTGTAAATATAATTATTTCAACCTAAAATAATTAAAATCCAAAGATGATTGTTTTCACCTATCCCATTTCCCTTTTTATTTGGAGCTGTTTCCCGCTTTCCATTGCTATCTTTTTGTTGTTTCTACAAAACAACAAAAAGGATATCCATTACAATCGGGGCTAAAAAAATCCTTCTGAAAATTCAGAAGGATTCCGTTGTGATAAAAAATAATAAAAAATGAAAATAGTATCAGAAACCTATGCCACCGCTTGGTGCGGCCTGATTGGATTCCTGTTGGATATTTCTTTTGCGTACGTCTCCCCCGAAATTATAGGAAAATCCGACGTATAAAGTTTGAGATTCCCAGTGAAACTTCCCGATTCCCGGTGTAGGATTATCGATGTGTGCTTCTGCATGAAAGGTTTTGAAAATATCACTTACCCTTGCACTAAATGTCGCTTTTCCATCCATAAAACTGTATCTCGCCCCCAGATCAAATCGCCACATCGGTTGCATTTCGCCCTGAACAAATTTGAATTTTCCTCTATACATAAAGAAGTTTTGCAAACTCAGATTTTTAGTCAGGGTAAATGTATTATTGATACGGAAATTCCAAGGTGTTCCGGTTACTTCTTTCACTTCCAAATCCTCATTGTTCAAATAAAATTTATTGGAGAAAACATCAAAACTCGCGTTGAAACTCCACCATTTTATCGGTTTGTAATTGGCACTCAATTCCAGTCCGTAGCTATCAGATTCATCATAATTGATGTAACGCTGATTGATCAGATTGGGATCATTTTCATCCCGCTCCAGGTAACGGAAAATCATGTCATTTACCCGTCGGTAAAACACCGTTGCATTCAGACTTCCTCCTTTGAACCTCTGTAAATAGCCCATTTCGTAGGAATTGGTAAATTGTGGTTTTAATTCGGGATTTCCTATGCTCAACATCGTGGCGGTTCTCCATTCCGGAACCGGCGTAATCTGACCAATGCTCGGACGATCCACTCTCCTGCTGTAATTCAAGGACAATTGACCACGTTCGGTAATATCGTAAGTAAAAAAGGCGGATGGATAAAATTCCACATAGTCTGTTTCGTAAATCCCTACTCCTGTCGGTTCTATAAAATAATCTGCCTTTTCATCTACCTGCTCCACACGCACACCTAATTGCATGGCAAGCTTCCCGAATTTCTGTCCGTAATTTCCATAAGCCGAATAAATATTTCGGGTGAAATCAAAATCGGCATTGGGTGAAAATTCTACCGGTGGATTATCAAATGTTTGTAAAGACTGAGATGATTTGATCTCATTTATGGTCTTTTCCTGACGGAACTGAATTCCACCTTCTATTTTACCACCATCGATGATTTGGTTGGTATAGTCCAAATTGATTCGGGTGTTTTTGTTGTCTCCATATCGAAATTCATCATAGGTGTCTTCGGGAAAAGAATTCCAATAATTCCGCGTATCTTCCGCATCTGATTTCGAATAAATAGCCTCCAAAACGATGTTGTGATCTTCTTTCCCGAAATCCTGTTTGAAATTCAAACTATAATCTCCGTTTTTATAATCTCCTTCCGAATCGCTCAGGTTTTCATATAAAGTATTGGTCGCATTGTCAAAAACATTGGCCGATGAATATCCGTCTCCTTTATAAAAATACTGGTTGGTATAAAGCGTCAAAGCTGTTTTTTCGCTGATAAACCAGTCAAATCCTACTTTAAAAACCTGTGAAGTGTTGTCATTTGACACGTCAAAGGATTGGTCGAGAAGGGTTTCGAAATTTTCTACATTTCCGTGGAATCTGTTTTCACCCAGATTGGCGTTATAATTCCCGAAAAAGTTAAATTTCCCGGTATTCACATTGGCATTGACAGAACCGTTGTGGCGGGAATTATCTCCTTGGGTAAATCCCAAATCCAATCCTACATTATATCCTTGTCTTTTGTTTTTATGCGTGATGATGTTGATGATTCCCGAATTTCCTTCCGGATCATATTTAGCCGACGGATTGGTAATGATTTCCACTTTTGCGATCGAGTTAGAAGGCAATTGCTTCAATAATTGGGCAGCTGGAACATTGGATGGTTTTCCATCCACCATCACTTTCACGTTCTCGTTTCCGCGTAAGGAAAGTTCACCGGTTTGCTGGTCTACACTGACAGAAGGGATATTGTTCAAAACCGCTGCAGCATCTGCACCAGCGCTGATTAAATCTTTCCCCACATCTACGACACGTTTGTCGATTTCGGTGCGATATTGTGAGACTTCACCCACGATGTTGGCGCCTTCCAGTGCTACAATTTCGCTTCCTAAAATTATTTTTCCCAAATCCATTTTGGGTTGATCGATTTTGATTTCCTGAACTTTATCCGCAAAACCAACTGCCATCAAAACCATTTCGTAGTCACCATAGGGAATTTGTTCGATGAGAAAATTCCCGTTTTCATCTGTCATTCCACCCGAAATCAAATCCTGGACTTCTCCTTTTGTATAAATTTCGATGGAAACAAAAGGGAGACCATGACCTTCAGTATCCTGTACACTTCCCGCTATTTGTCCGTTCCTGTCGTTGTTTGCCCAGGCCAATAAGCCGGTGAACAAGAATAATAGCGTCATTAAATTTCTGAACCTTTTCATATTTGTATTTTTCATATTTGTTGTCTTTTAGGCCTTTTTTCCATAAATCAATAAGGGATTCAAGGTAATTACATGGCCCTCCAACCGGATTGAGCCTAAATTTTTGTCCCTATTACCGAGTTGAACAAATTGGACTTTATCCTCAAATCCTTGCGCTTTGATGATCAATTTATAATCTCCGGGAACCAAATCGGGTAATTCAAATTCTCCATTGATATCTGTAATGGCTTTGTAAACCAATTGTCCTTCAACACCTACTTTATATACTTCCAATGTGCTGAATAAAATCCCTACTCCGGAATAATCCTGGATTTTACCTTTCAATTCTGATGTGTTGTTGGTTACCACAAATAATGAGGCCAAAACCAAGACAACGGCTGTTAAGAATGCTTTTGTTTTCATATTGTTAAATTTAATTTTCCTATACATACTACTTTGTTATACCTAATTCATGAATGCAATTCACCGCATTTCTATCTATAAGACGACCTTAATTTTTAAATGTTACAGACCCGATAAATATTTTTTAGAAAAATCTTATTATTCGTTTTTAATCTAAATAAAGTATTTGACGAATTCTTTTATATTTGTTTTCTATGAGATCAGTCGTAATAATTGGTGCGGGAAATGTAGCGTTTCATTTGACGCGCGCCTTGATTCAAAATACCGTAAACGTCCGTCAGATTTTTAACCGCACTCTTGCTACCGCCCAGGAATTAGGCGAAGCCAACAATATTAATTATACCGATAAGATTTCGGAATTGGAAAAAGCGGAATTATATATCATTGCCGCTTCCGATTCGGCGGTAGAAGAACTTTCCCATTATATTCCGTATGACGACACTTTGGTAGTCCATACTTCGGGTTCTTTGGGAACGGATGTTTTAAAAGGCGATTACAGAAAAGGCGTTTTTTATCCGTTTCAAACTTTTACCAAAAGAAAAAATCTTCGCTATGAAGATGTTCCGTTTTTTGTGGAAGCAGAATCGAAAGATGACGAAGAAGCCTTGTTCAAATTGGCCGATAAAATTTCCAATGAAGTTCATCGCGTCAACAGTGAAAAAAGGAGAAAAATCCATATGTCGGGTGTTTGGGCCAGTAATTTTGTGAATCATCTATATTATATCGCCCAATCCATTTGTAAAGAAGCCGATGTTCCTTTTGATGTTTTGCGTCCTTTGATCGAAGAAACCGCACTGAAAGTTCAGGATCTGGAACCATTGGATGCCCAGACAGGACCTGCCAAACGAGGCGATGACCTCATCATCCAAAAACATTTGGATTTATTAAAAGATTCGCGTCAGCAACAATTGTATCAATTATTGTCCGACTCTATAAAGAGAACTTATTCCAATGATTAGTTATAAACAGAAACTCAAAAACATCACCACATTCATTCTGGATGTTGACGGTGTGTTGACGGACGGCAGTGTCATTTTGATGCCTACCGGCGAAATGACCCGGACCATGCATACCAAAGACGGATACGCCATGCAACTTGCCATCAAAAAGGGTTTCCGGATTGTTGTCATCACCGGAGGAAGGGATAAAATGGTCGAAGAACGTTTGAAATATTTAGGTTTGACCGATATTTATTCGGGCATTCGCGACAAATGGGAAGCCTACCAGGATTTGCTGTTTAGTTATAATTTGAAACCGGAAGAAATCCTCTATATGGGTGATGATGTTCCGGATTTAGAGGTAATGAGAGATGTTGGAATTGCTTGTTGTCCCAATGATGCTGTTGCCGATATCCGTGCGATTTGCGAATACATTTCATTGGTAGATGGTGGAAAAGGTTGCGTCCGAGACATCATCGAACAAACCATGAAAGTTCAGGGAAAATGGTACGATGAAACAGATCATACACAATCGGTTTAAAAGCCTCCCCTAACCCCTCCAAAGGAGGGAAATTCTCTTTAAATTGCCTATGTCTAAACCTATAACTTACAACTTATTACAACTATGCTTCAAGAAAAATTCAAAAACAAAAAAATCCTTTTGGGCTCTCAATCCCCGAGGAGACAAGAATTACTGAAAGGTTTGGGTTTGGATTTTTCCATAGTGCGAATTGATACGGATGAAACTTATCCTCATGATTTAGTAAGAGAAGAAATCACCGAATTCATCTCAACAAACAAATCGGAAGCTTATGAAAATCTCCAACCAAATGAAGTTTTAATTACAGCAGACACATTGGTTTGGTTGGATAATCTGGTATTAGGGAAACCGGCAAATGAACAAGAAGCTTTTGAAATGATAGAAAGTATGGCAGGAAAAATTCATGAAGTTTTTACTTCCGTTACCATTAAAACTGTCGAAAAAATAATTACATTTTCAGAAAAGACCGAAGTTCATTTTGATGAATTTTCCCCGGAAGAAATCCATTATTACATCCAAAATTTCAGACCATTTGACAAAGCCGGTGCTTATGGAATTCAGGATTGGTTGGGTTATGCCAAAATTTCAAAAATAAATGGTTGTTATTATAACGTAATGGGATTGCCGTTGCGGAAATTGTATTTGGAACTACAGGAATTTTAAAATTCTTCCATAAAAAAGGCGGAAAATCATTATGAAAAAATTTATAGAAGATTTAAATGTAGCTGTTTTAACCACTAAATATGTTTTAGAAAAGAAATCTGAAATATTATATGTCTATCATTTTGAAGATGATGGTATGTGGCAATTTAACGGAAATGAGGAGATTATTGATGATTCCGATTACAAAGTCGTTTCATTGGAAGAAATTATCAATATAGATCCTTCGGTTTTAGAAGTGTCAGATCTTCCATTAGGTTATGAAGCGTTTAGAAAAACAAAGAAAAGTGATTGGGAAATTGCCGAAGCTGAATAAAAGGATAACGTTTATTCGCTCAAGCGAGTGCTAGAGCGAAGCAGAGGAGAGTGTCTTAAATTTAAAAGCGTTTGTTTGTAACTAAATTCTGTCTATCCCAAAAGACGGAAAAGAAAGAGAGTTAATAAATTAAGATGAAGAACTTTAAATGATAAAAAAAGCCCGAAATCAACTTCCGGGCATTTCTATTTAAATTCAATTTATACTAAACATCAATTTTTGCATAAATCGCATTTTTCTCGATAAATTCTCTACGCGGCGGAACGTCATCGCCCATCAACATAGAAAAAATACGATCGGCTTCCGCCGCATTGTCAATGGTTACTTGACGGAAAGTCCGGTTTTCAGGATTTAAAGTTGTTTCCCAAAGTTGTTCTGCATTCATCTCTCCCAAACCTTTGTAACGCTGGATAGAAACACCTTTCCCGGTGCCATCTGACCATTCGTGTACAATTCGTTCACGATCTGCATCACCCCAGGCATACTGCTGTCTGGCTCCTTTTTTCACCAAATACAACGGCGGTGCTGCAATGTAGATATATCCGTTTTCAATTAATTCTTTCATATATCGGAAAAAGAAGGTCAAAATCAAAGTGGAAATGTGGCTACCGTCCACGTCGGCATCGGTCATGATGACGATTTTATGGTAACGCAATTTTTCCAGATTCAACGCCTTACTGTCTTCTTCCGTACCGATGGAAACTCCCAAAGCCGTGAAGATATTCCGGATTTCTTCATTCTCAAATACTTTATGCGCCATGGCTTTTTCCACATTCAGGATTTTACCGCGCAATGGAAGAATGGCTTGAAAATGACGATCTCGTCCTTGTTTGGCTGTTCCACCAGCAGAATCTCCCTCCACCAAATAGATTTCACTCTCTGCCGGATCTTTGGATGAACAATCCGCCAATTTCCCCGGCAATCCGCTTCCACCCATCGGGTTTTTACGTTGTACCATTTCACGGGCTTTTTTGGCAGCTTGTCTTGCTTTTGCTGCAAGGATTACTTTCTCGACAATCGTTTTGGCTTCGTTTGGATGTTCTTCCAAATAATTGGACAACATTTCACCTACGATTTTATCCACCGCACCACTTACTTCCGAATTCCCCAATTTGGTTTTGGTTTGTCCTTCGAATTGTGGCTCCATTACTTTTACGGAAATAATCGCTGTCAATCCTTCGCGGAAGTCGTCTCCCACAATTTCGACTTTTTCTTTTGCCAAATTGAAATTCTCATCGGCATATTTCTTCAAAGTTCTGGTCAGTGCACGACGGAATCCGGCCAGATGCGTTCCTCCTTCGTGTGTATTGATATTGTTTACATACGAATGCAGATTTTCATTGTAAGAAGTATTGTAACGCATGGCAACCTCAACCGGAATTTCATCGCGCTCTCCTTCCATATAGATTACTTCCTGCATCAGCGCTTCACGGTTTCCATCGATGAATTCTACGAATTCCTTTAATCCGCCTTCCGAATAAAAAGTCTCAGATTTGAAACTTCCGTCTTCATTTTGCTCACGCTCGTCTGTGATGATGATGGTCAAACCACGGTTTAAGTACGCAAGCTCTCTCATTCGGCTTGCCAATGTGTTATAATTATAAACCAGTTCGTTGAAAATCGTATTATCGGGCTGGAAAAACTGTTCTGTACCGTTTTCGTCACTGGTTCCGATGATTTCAACTTCTGTTATGGCATGCCCTTTCTGATAATGCTGACGGTAAATGTTTCCGTTTCGGTAAACTTTTGTAATCATATCCACGGAAAGTGCGTTCACACAGGAAACACCCACACCGTGAAGACCACCGGAAACTTTATAACTGTCTTTGTCGAATTTACCACCCGCCCCAATTTTGGTCATTACAACCTCCAAAGCCGATTTTCCTTCTTTTTTGTGCATATCGACCGGAATACCTCGACCGTTATCTTTTACAGTAACGGAATTTCCTTCATGAATGGTTACTAAAATTGTAACACAATGACCGGCCAAAGCCTCGTCAATGGAGTTATCCACTACTTCGTATACCAAATGATGAAGACCTCTCGCTCCCACATCCCCGATGTACATCGAAGGACGCATACGCACATGTTCAATACCTTCTAACGCCTGAATACTGTCAGCCGTATAAGTGTTCTTGCTCATAAAATCTCTTACTTTTTTAACCTAACAAAGGTACGAAAAATAAAGGGATTTTGGGCTATAAAACCCTTTTCAAATCAATAGTTTTCAACAATTTTTGAAGTTTTTTACAGTGGCAGATATACCACTTTTTTGGTATTGAAGAATTCCTCTGAAAAATACTCGGAAATCGGATAAATTTCTGCGGTTTTGAAGCCTTTTAATTCCTCTGAAAGATCACCACCTTTCAGATATAAAATTCCGTTGGGATGCGGATTTATACTTTCTTTTTTAATTTTCCCGCGTACCCATCCAACGAATTTCGGCATCTGGGTAACGGCACGACTGACGATGAAATCGTATTTCGATTTTAATTTTTCGACTCTTTGGGTTTCAGCTTTTACATTTTTCAACTCCAAAGCATTTGCGACTTCTGAAACCACCAATATTTTTTTCTGAATGGAATCCACCAAATGAAAATTAACGTTGGGAAATAAAATCGCCAACGGAATTCCCGGAAAACCTCCTCCGGTTCCGACATCCAGAACTTCGCTTCCGTCTTTGAATTTCATCACTTTGGCAATTGCCAAGGAATGCAGAACGTGTTTGATATACAATTCATCAATGTCTTTTCGCGAAATCACATTGATTTTTTCATTCCATTCGAAATACAAATCTTTCAGTTTTGCAAACTGCTCAATTTGCTTTTCGGATAAATCGGGAAAATATTTGAGAATTTCTTGCATTAAATTATTTCAGAAACTTTTTCACAAACATAATTCAATAATTCTTCATCGGTGTCGGTAAACGGATCGATTACATGACTGTCGATGTCGATTTGACCGATGTTTTCGCCGTTTTTGAAAATGGGAACCACGATTTCGGATTTGGTTTCGATGCTGCAAGAAAGATAATTGTCCTGAGCCGAAACGTCCGGAACGACAAAAGTTTCATTGGAAACTGCAACTTGTCCACAGATTCCTTTTCCAAACGGAATGATGGTATGATCTGTTTCCGCACCCACATAAGGCCCTAATTTCAATTCTTCTTTGTCGCCGTTTCGGAAATAAAAACCAACCCAGTTGTAATGCTCGATTTCATCATGCAGCAATTGACATATTTTTTGAAGTTTCTCCTCTTTTTGTGCATCAGCATTAAAAATGATATCGATTCGTTTATGTAAAGCCTCCATTTGTTTGATTTGAGCCACAAATTTAACGGTTTTCAATTGATTTAAAATGCCTTATTTTTGTTCCATCAATTTTATGAAGGATTTTAAACCCATATTGATTTTCATTCTCAAATTCGTAGTAGTTTGGGTTGTATTATTGATTTCTTACAATATTTTTCTTTCCCAATACCACAGCCAAAACAAACCCGATCCTTACAGCCAGCAAGTCGCTTCCTGGACCGCAACTTCGATGAATGCACTGGGTTTTCAAACTCAAACTTTGGATGACCCAAACCGACCTTGGACTTGGATTTTGATGGATGGTCAGCGGATTTCATACATCAATGAGGGTTGCAATGCGATTTCCATTATGCTGATTTTCGTTGCCTTTATCGTGGCGTTTTCTACTACTTGGAAACAAACTATTTTGTACATCCTAGGAGGATTGATCATTATACAAATCATGAATGTTTTGCGAATCGTGGTGATCAATTATATTTTCAAATACCATCACGAATACGGAGAAATGGCACATGATTATTTGTTTCCTGCGATTCTTTATGGAACGATTGTATTGCTTTGGATCATTTGGGTGAAGTTTTTTGCGTTAAAAAAACCAATACAGAAATCTGATGAACAAATGGCTTAGATATGGTTGGGCAGCAGTGCTTATTTTCGGTCTGATTCTCGTCCGGAAATTTGAAGCCGAATTATTTTATGATCCATTTTTGGCTTATTTCAAATCCGATTTCTACCATTCTGAATTTCCTCCCTATGATTTAGGAAAAGTAATTTTAAACATTCTGTTCAGGTATTTCCTCAATCTTTTACTTTCCGTTTTGATCATCGGACTGATTTTTTGGAGAAAAAATTACATGAAATACACGGTTTATGTTTGGATTGGATTCCTGATTCTATTTCTTCCGTTGTATGTTTATTTTATCGAAACAGAATTTAGTCTGGGTGAAAACTATGGATTTTACATCAGAAGATTTTTGATCCAACCGATTCTTTTGCTGCTTTTGATTCCGGCCTTTTTCTATCATCAGCAAACCACCAAAAGAGCGATTTAGATATTATCCGGCGTGGCAGTGCTGTCCGATTTTGTCGTTTTTGAAGCATAAGGCTTTTTATA